>JADMIO011096007.1_pt1 | contig 33369 bp, 27 predicted proteins | sample 8958161 | NCBI WGS metagenome assembly JADMIO01 (sample SAMN16585339, study PRJNA669376) | soil metagenome | isolation source: Crop rotation soil | place: USA: Cullars Rotation, Alabama | collected 2011 | reverse complement strand
GCCGCGACTTCAAGTCACGTGAATTCCAAGCTTCGGATCCCACTGTGCTGGAAAGAAGATTACGTAGAAAAGCTGGTTCCTTTTAACTGGCGGGGCTGGTGGGATTATGGTACGGGTGCTATAGGCGATATGGGCTGCCATTTGATAGAAGCGCCTTTTCGTGTATTGAACCTGGGTTATCCCGACGAAGTGGAATGCAGTGTTGGCTCAGTTTATGTTGATCAGTTTAAGCGTGGTTATTTTCCTGAAAGCTGTCCGCCATCGTCGCATGTGATTTTAAACTTTGCAGGGGCTAAGAAAAAACACGATATAAAACTGCATTGGATGGACGGTGGTATCCAACCTGAGAGACCTGAAGAACTTGGTCCAAATGAAAAAATGGGTGACGGAGGAAACGGTGTGATCATTGTTGGTACCAAGGGTAAAATGATGTGTGATACTTATGGCGCCAATCCCAGGCTGTTGCCCTTGAGCAGGATGGATGACGTGAAAACAAAACAAACCTTAGTACGTGTAAAAGGAGGAGCTGGCGGGCATTATGCGCACTGGGTGGAAGCATGTATAGCTGGATACGACAGCAGTGAATCCAAAAATCTCAGTTCTCCTTTTTCAATCGCAGGCCCTTTAACAGAAACGGTGTTGATGAGCAATCTTGCAATCCGCAGTTTTGATATACGTAAACAGTCTGCAGCTGATCCTGCTAAATTTGAATACCCCGGGCGTTATATAAAATTGCTTTGGAATGGTGCCGATATGAAAGTGACCAATTTTGATGAAGCAAACCAATTTATAAGAAGACAATACAGGGAAGGTTGGAGCTAAAAATCTTGAACAGCTATGAAAAAAGTATTGGTCATTATTTGCTTTCTCTTTTCTTATTTAGTAAAGGCACAAATAAATTTTAATACACCTCCTGCATTACCATCTCTTTTTGCAGAAGGAATTATCAGCACCGGTTTGAGCGAAAGAGATTTTGCTTTATCACCAGATGGGAAAGAAATTTTCTATACGCTTCAATCCCCACAGGGAATATTTCAAACCATTTTGCACATGAGCAAAGATGCAAAAGGTGTATGGAGTAAACCTGCAGTCGCATCTTTTGCCGGCAGCTACAGCGATCTTGAGCCAACATTTTCACCCGATGGAAAAAAATTATTCTTTGTATCTAACAGGCCTTTAAGCGGCACAAATGTCAAAGACTTTGATATATGGGTTGTTGAAAAAGAAAATGGAAAATGGGGCCAGCCAAAAAACCTTGGTGCTCCTGTCAATACTTCTGAAGATGAATTTTATCCTGCTATTGGAAAAAGCGGCAACCTTTATTATACAGCAGCCTACAAAAATAATGCAGTTGGTAAAGAAGATATATGGTTGTCAAAATGGGAAAATGGAAAATACCAGGAACCTGTTGCTTTGGATACGGCTGTAAATTCTAAGCTCTATGAATTCAATGCCTTTGTTTCACCCGATGAGGATTATATCATTTTTACTTCTTATGGAAGAGTAGATGATAAAGGCAGAGGTGATCTGTACGTGAGTATGAAAGATGCCACTGGCAACTGGCAGCCGGCAAAGAATTTAACTTTACTCAATTCTGAAAGACTGGACTATTGTCCCTTTGTAAGCTTTGATAAAAGGATACTCTTCTTTACCAGTGAACGCCATGCGTTGAAGCCTTCTTATAGTGATAAGCCGGCAACTTATGAAGGCCTGCAAAGAGATTTCACTTCTCCTCTAAATGGCGGCGGAAATATTTACTGGATCAGTTTTGATAAAGTGCTGGAAGCTGCCAGGTAATCATTCAATTACCCGTAAACATTTCTTTGTTATTGCGTGGTTTTTGAAATAGCCTTTAATATTTTTATAGTCAAAATTATTTGCAATGAAATCTTTTTTTCTTGCCTGTATGCTTATGCTGCCGGCATCAACACTTATCAGCCAGGTAACCATTGATTCCGTTGAAAGCGCTCCCCATCATTCAGCTATGCTGGATATTAAAAGTGGTACCAAGGGTCTTTTGGTTCCGCGGCTGAGCACTACACAAATGAATTCCATTGCCGCTCCCGCCGCAGGTCTGCTGGTTTACAACGTGGACGACCAGGCATTCTATTATTACAAAGGTGAAGTGGGTTGGGTTTTACTTATTTCTGACTGGGATACGGATGGCCTTGACCTCCCGTACAACAAGTCTGCCAACTCATCACAAAACCTGTTTGGCATTACGCAATTGAGCGGTACGAACTCGGTAGCTTCTTTTACCATCAATAACCCGGCATCCACGAGCCCTGTGATGTTAATGGAGCACAAGGGTACTGGCCCGGGACTAAGTATTTCGATGTCAAATACATCGAATGGCAACCCGGGGATAGATGTAAATCACACAGGGGTTGGGATAGGCGTGCATGCTGTTTCCGAGCTAAACAGCGCTATTTGGGGAGTTACTCATTCTATCAGTGCGGCAGGCGTGCTTGGCGACAATACTTTTGGCCAGGCGGTAGTAGGCAGAAACAGGGGCGGTGAAGGGGTTGGTGCAGTGTTCGGAAGAAATGACAGCAGTGGATGTGGGGTAAATGGGTGGAATACCAAAAACGGGATTGGTGTTTTAGGACAAGGTGGTGTATCAGGAGGAAACGGGGTTGGCGGCCGTTTTGAAAATGTAAATGCGTCCAGCGCTGGAAATGCCCTGGAAGCTGTAACCAACGGTAATGGCTATGCTGCCAGCTTTACAAGCATCCTCAACAGTGCGGCCTCAAAAGGCCTGCGCATTGCTACCGCCGCAGCTGCTGGAGGTACGGCACTAACTATTGCAAACGGAAAGGTTGTGGCATCGTATACTGATGGGTACGTTAGCAATGCCACCATTGATGACCTTTACCTCGTTGTAAAGGCAGCGGGTAATACCGTGCTATCGACAAATGCCATTGCATTAGGCACCGTTGTGTATGTTGTAAATCTTTCGGGTGGAACTGTTACCATCACCAATGCAGCAACAGGCAACTTTAATATTGCCAACAACCTGGCTACCCAGTTCATTTATTTTGGAGCTAATGTTTGGACACCTGTTCAATAGAACGGTTGCTTATACTACAGGTTATCAATTTTTGATTCTAAAGCTGCCTGTAATGCTGCGGGCAAGCGGCTTAGCAAGTTATATCCAGTAGCGGCTTCGATGGCATCAATCTTTACCCGGTAATACTTCCAGCTTGAATTAAGGGAGTTGTTATTGGGAATATTTACAGCAATCACTCTTGTGCTTTGATTAACCCTGCTGCTGTCGTTATTGCCGTTTGGAATAACTACTGCTATCTTCCAGATATTTGCCGGCACCGTCACCGTACCACTATTAATGGTAGTGGCATATCCATTAGCACCGGTTCCCCCGATGCCATAAGAGCCCATAACAATGTATAATTCATTGCCGTGGTCATACACTAACTTCCTGAGGCTGTCTTCCATTATCGACCAGACCGTCTGATTATGGTAAGGTGCCTGCGGGATCATGTTGGTCATGAGAAATGTAGCAGAATTTGCTTCAACGGTATTGGTCCTGTCTCCTGAGGGGGTGTTATGTCCCTTGTCGAAGCCCGATCCCCCATATGCATAATCCGGAACCCTGTACCAGCCCGGCGGCAAAGTATTATCTGCACGAAAATCATCCTGCCGCGGCACAGTTCCCAGGTCGTTGTCAAAAAGGTGCCAGCTAACCCAATTAGGAGTGCCGCGGTCCCGGCTGTACGACACTGCATAAAATGTCTTCCGCATCAGGTAGTTATTTATACTGTCAACTGTGAACGATGCAGCGCTGGGGTTGCCAAACAGCATATGATCGTTGTCGTTCAATGGATAATCTGTTGCAGTCACCGAAAAACTGCAGGAAGAAGTTCCTGCACTTATAGCAAAGGAATTTGCGCCGGCTATATAAGGCGTGCCCTTGCCGGTTAAAGTAATGCGCTGGATGCCCAGGGTGTTCAGCGAGCCGGACGATGCGAAAGAATAGCCATTGACGGTGTTGCTGGAAATGGAGAATTTTCCTATAGTTGTAACATTAACTTCCAGCGATACAGTGTTTGAAACACCTATCCCACTGCCAATGGTGTAAACTCCCTGGACAATGGGGTTGGAACAATTACTGCCTGAAGCTGTGAATGTGAACACTGCATCTACCGGTGCCGGGGGCGTAGGAGGACTTGTAACATCTTTCTTACATGCTGCAACAAATAAAATGGTTAACAGCAATAGTTGGCGCTGAATCGTCATCGGGCAAAAGTATCGAAAAGAGAGGGTTAAATTATTGCTGAAAAAAACGGGCTTTTTCTGACAAAACATTCAGAAATGTTGCCAGCGGCTTTTGTTATTATAATCAGCCATCATTCAGGCGTGGGATTTAAAGCTTTGGCCTCGGTTAAAATTTGAGCCCGAAATTCGAATAACGCTTCAAATAACCTTTCTTCTGCCATTTTCATTGCCTCAGAATTCATGGCAAGCGATGCATCTGAATGCATGGTTGTAGAGGTTAAAATTTCACGTACAAGGTCTTTGAGATCCATAAATCATTTTTTCCAAATCTAAGGAAGTAAATTATAACACTCCTGAACTACTAAGCTTCTTGACCGGCAAATGGCGGCGGAAATATTTAAAAGCGATAACTATTGAAGCTGCATTTTTTTATTAACCTGTATAGAAGAATTTTCAGGGAGAGTTATCACAAAGGTAGCCCCTTCATTTACGCTGCTTTTTACATCAATATAACCGCGGTGTTTTTCCACGATCTTTTTACAGATGGATAATCCGATCCCTGTGCCCTCAAATTCGTGGTAGCTGTGCAAACGTTTAAAAACCATAAAAATATCATCGGCATATTTTTGATCAAACCCTATACCATTGTCCCTGATGCGGATCCGGTGATATTTTTCGGGATTAGGCTCCTGTATATTACCAGCTTCAGCCGCTGTGATTTCAATGGTTTCAATATATATTTCTGGTGGAACGGCTGGTTTGGAAAACTTCAAAGAGTTGCTGATAATATTCTGAAACAGCTGGCGGATCTGTGTAGGAATTCCCCATACCACAGGCAATTTATCCGTAAATATTTGTGCTTTCTTATGTTGTATTTCAAAATCAAGGTCTGAGATTACCTCACTAATGATCGAATTAAAATCTGTTTCTTCAAATCCATAATCATCGTTTGTATGCCTGGAAAATTTTAAAAGATCGCTTATAAGGTGTTGCATTCTTTCCGAAGATCCCATGATCTTTTTTAGGTAGGTCTGCAATTCACTATCCTTTTCTGCAGCTTGCAGGCCCAGGATCATATCGCTAAATATCCTGATCTTGCGCAATGGTTCCTGCAGGTCATGCGAGGCTACAAATGCAAAACGGTCGAGTTCTTCGTTTGTCGTTTTTAATTGATTGTTGTTTTCACTCAACTGCCTGTTCAGCAAAATGATCTTCTCCTGTATAAGTTTTCTTTCTTCAATTTCTTTTTGAAGATCCCGGTTAACTTCCTTTAATATTTTTTCCTGCTGCAACAGGCGGTGATTCTTCCTGAACAGTTCGGCAAATACGCTAACCTTATACCTCAGCAGTTCCGGGTTAATGGGTTTATAGATATAATCAACACCGCCTGTTTCATAACCCTTGAAAATATTTTCATCACCATAGTCGTGCGCCGTTATAAAAATGATGGGAATATGCCGTAGCTTTTGTCTTTGATAAATTAAGGAAGCCGTTTCAAAGCCATTCATGTCGGGCATTTGCACATCCATTAGTATCAAAGTAAAATCCTGCTGTTGCAGTAAAACTTTTAAAGCGCCCCTCCCGGAAGTAGCTTTTATGATGTTATAACCATCTTTTTCCAGGATGGTTTCAATGGAAAAAAGGTTATCCTCCCTGTCGTCAACAACGAGAATTTTAACTTCTTCCTTCCCGGAATCTTTCTCCTTTGCTTTTTCCATTGACAGTTTTTTATTTATACATCCATATTCTCATCAGTGATAATAACTGGTCAATCTTAACTGGTTTTGTAATATAATCCGATGCACCTGCTTCAATACATTTTTCCCTGTCACCCTTCATTGCTTTTGCCGTTACAGCAATAATGGGAAGGTTGCTATTGGGATATTCCCTTCTTATTTTTTGTGTTGTTTCATAGCCATCCATTTCAGGCATCATAATATCCATCAGCACAATATCGATCTTTGGGTTTTCCATGAGTATATCAATTGCTTCCTGGCCACTCTCCGCAGTAATGACATTGATATTATAACGTTCAAAAGCAGTAGTTAATGCAAACAGGTTACGAACATCGTCATCCACAACCAGCACATTTTTACCAGTAATTACATCGATCTTCGATCGTAAATTTTCAATGATCTTACTTTTCTCCTGGGGCAAGTTTTTCTGGTCAAGATGCAAATGCAACACTGCTTGCTCCAGCAATAATTCAAGTGAGTTCACATCTTTTAAAAGGATGCTGTTGGCGTACTGTTTCAACTGGGTTTTTTCCTTCGGTGAAAAATCTTTTGCCGAATAAACAAGCACTGGTGTCAGTATCCCTTGCTTGACCGAGTTGACTTCTGTAAGAAACTCAAGACCATGTACGTCCGGTAACATATAGTCTACAATAATGCAGTCATAAAGATTATCCTTGATCATTTGTATGGCTTCCTTTCCTGAAGAAGCAAGATCTATTTGAACCAGGTCGCCGTTATCCAGCATCTTGGCTATTTGAGAAGAATCGAGTTCATTATCTTCTACCACCAGCAAGCGCTTTTGCTTACGGCCTGCATATTCAATAATATCATTGAATAATATAGTCAATGCTTCATTCTTCAGGGGTTTCAACTGGAAGCTTCGTGCTGCACGTTGCATAGCCAGCAACCGGTTTTCTTCGCCAGAAATAAGATGCACTGGTATATGGCGGAAGTTGAAATCATTTTTTAGCAGGTCAAGTATTTTCCATCCGCTTGCATCGGGCAGTTTTACATCAAGCGTAATAGCAAGTGGATTATACCGGCCTGCCAAATCAAATACTTCTCCAAAGTTTGTTGCAACTACTACTTTCAGATCGGTTTCATGTGCTTTTTCGATCATGATCCTGGCAAACCTGATATCATCTTCCACCACCAGCACTACCTTGTCGGTCGGAAGTATCTTGTTCCTGTCATCGCCTGTTTCATTTAATATTTCATTAAGCACATCCAGTTCGGTTGATTCTGACATCTTAACTGAAGGAACAGCTTGCAGACTAAGCTTTTCTGCATTATGTGCCAGTTGGTATTCACTGATCTTCAGGCTGCTCTGTTTTTCCTTTTTAACGAGGTTTGCATTGTATTCTACGGGCAGGTACAGTATAAACGAACTACCGAATCCTACCTCGCTTTCCAATTCTATAGTGCCACCCAGCAGGTCCGCTAAACCACGGCTGATTGACAAGCCTAAACCCGTGCCACCGTATTTGCGGCTGGTAGATCCTTCCGCCTGCTGGAATGCTTCAAAGATGATATTCTGTTTATCTTTTGAAATACCTATGCCTGTGTCCTGTATTTCAAATGCAACAACCCGCTTTGCATTATCAAGGCTTGAATTGCCCTGTTTCCATCTGTGATTCGCGTCATAAATTTTCAACTTTACTTCTCCCTTGTCTGTAAACTTGAAAGCATTGGAAAGCAGGTTCTTTAATATCTGGTTAAGCCGCTGAATATCGGTTTCCAGGGAGGCGGGCAATTTCTCATCCATTTCAATATTGAAACGAAGGTTTTTGTTTTCGGAGATATGTTTGAATGTTGTTTCCACAAAATTTGTGATCTCCTGGAAACGCACATTTATAAAGTTGGTGGAGATATAACCAGATTCAATTTTAGAAAGGTCCAATATATCATTGATCAGTTGTATAAGGTCATCACCGCAACTGTGAATGGTTTTTGCAAACTGGACCTGTTTCTGTGTGAGGTTGCCATCCTGGTTTTCAAATAACTGCTGAGCCAGTATCAACAATGAATTAAGTGGTGTGCGGAGTTCATGCGACATGTTGGCCAGGAACTCAGATTTATACCGCGACGTTAACTGCAGTTGTGCTGCTTTTTCTTCCAGTGATTTTCTTGCTTCTTCGACTTCCTTGTTCTTCTCTTCCACTTCATCTTTTTGTTTTACCAAAAGATGTGCTTTATCCTGTAATTCCTCATTTGTTCTTCTCAGTTCATCGGCAAGTGATTGTGATTGTTCAAGCAGGTTTTCTGTTCTTGAGTTAGCTTCAATGGTATTTAATACAATGCCTATACTTTCTGTAAGCTGGCTTAAGAAATCGAGATGGGTTTCGCTAAAATTATCAAAAGACGCAAGTTCTATCACTGCTTTAATCTCGGTTTCAAACAACACGGGTAATACGATCACGTTGGCTGGTTTGGCCATGCCTAAACCAGAGCCAATCTTGATATAATTCTTAGGAATATTATTTAGCAAGATCCTTTCTTTATCAACAGCACATTGTCCAACCAGGCCTTCTCCAAGTTCAAAGTCCCTGGTCATTTCAAGTTCTGTGTTATAGGCATATGCGGCAAATAGTTTAAGTTTTTGATTCTTCTGGTCCTCAGTTTGTTCCAGGATGTAGAACATACCCTGTTGGGCGTTTACTACCTGTGCCAGTTCAGAGAGAATACGGCGGGTCACTGTTTTCAGGTCTTTTTGGCCTTGCAGCATTTGGGTAAATTTGGCAAGATTTGATTTCAGCCAGTCCTGTTCCTGGTTAAGTAATGTGGTTGTTTTCAGGTTGGCGATCATCTGGTTAATAGTATCTTTTAATTCTTCCACCTCTCCTTTTGCTTCCACCCGGATCATTTGGGTAAGATCGCCTTTTGTAACCGCGGAAGCCACTTTAGATATGGCACGTACTTGTGTGGTCAAATTTTCCGCCAACTGGTTTACGTTCTCTGTCAGATCCTTCCATGTACCTGAGGCACCCGGCACACTTGCCTGGCCACCGAGTCGTCCATCTACACCCACTTCGCGGGCCACGGTCGTTACCTGGTCTGCGAATACAGCCAGCGTATCGATCATTTCATTTATAGTATCTGTTAACTGGGCTACTTCACCACGTGATACGATGGAAAGTTTCTGTTTAAGATTACCGGTAGCCACGGCGGTCACCACTTTGGCAATACCGCGTACCTGGTTGGTAAGATTGGAACCCATCATGTTCACACTATCAGTCAGATCTTTCCAGGTACCAGCAACCCCCTGCACTTCGGCCTGTCCACCCAGCTTTCCTTCAGTACCCACTTCTCTGGCCACACGGGTCACTTCATAAGCAAATGAGTTGAGCTGGTCCACCATGGTGTTGATGGTGTTTTTTAAATCAAAAATTTCACCCTTAACGTCTATCGTTACTTTCTTAGAAAGGTCACCGGAGGCAACAGCTTTGGTAACCTCTGCGATGTTACGCACTTGGGATGTAAGGTTGCCGGTCATCTGGTTTACAGAATCCGTTAGGTCTTTCCAGGTACCTGCTACGCCCGGCACGAATGCCTGTCCACCCAATTTACCATCCGTACCTACTTCTCTGGCCACACGGGTAACTTCCGAAGCAAATGCACGAAGCTGATCCACCATGGTGTTCAGCGTTTCCTTTAACTGCAAAATTTCGCCGCGTACATCCACGGTTATCTTACGCGACATATCTCCATTTGCCACGGCGATAGCCACATCAGCAATATTGCGTACCTGTGCTGTAAGGTTACCGGCCATCTGGTTTACAGAGTCCGTCAAATCTTTCCAGGTGCCACCAACACCCGGTACGTGAGCCTGTCCGCCGAGTTTACCTTCTGTACCCACTTCCCTTGCCACACGGGTAACTTCAGATGCAAAGGCACGTAACTGTTCAACCATGGTGTTGATGGTGTTTTTCAGTTCAAGAATTTCTCCTTTTACATCCACTTCAATTTTGCGGGAAAGGTCACCGTTTGCCACGGCCGTTGTTACTTCTGCAATATTGCGCACCTGGGAGGTAAGGTTACTGCCCATTTGGTTTACCGATTCTGTCAAATCTTTCCACGTACCACCAACGCCCTGTACTCTCGCCTGTCCACCGAGTTTACCTTCAGTGCCTACTTCGAGTGCCACACGTGTTACTTCAGACGCAAAAGAATTCAACTGGTCCACCATTGTGTTGATGGTCTTCTTCAGTTCTAAAATTTCCCCAGCCACATCCACGGTGATCTTTTTAGAAAGGTCACCATTGGCCACAGCCGTCGTTACTTCTGCAATATTTCTTACCTGCGCAGTCAGGTTACTGCCCATTTGATTTACCGAATCTGTCAAATCTTTCCATGTACCACCCACGCCCTGCACCTTGGCTTGCCCACCCAGCTTTCCTTCTGTACCTACTTCAAGCGCCACACGGGTTACTTCCGATGCAAAGGAATTCAACTGGTCCACCATGGTATTGATGGTGTTCTTCAATTCAAGAATTTCTCCCTGAACATCCACCGTGATTTTTTTGGAGAGATCGCCGTTTGCCACAGCCGTTGTTACATCGGCGATATTTCTTACCTGGGCTGTCAGGTTACTACCCATTTGGTTCACTGATTCGGTGAGATCTTTCCACACTCCACCTACGCCTTTTACCGTAGCCTGGCCACCGAGTTTTCCTTCGGAGCCTACTTCACGGGCCACACGGGTAACTTCCGCGGAAAATGAATTGAGCTGATCCACCATGGTATTGATAGTATTTTTCAACTCCAGAATTTCACCCTTAACGTCCACGGTTATTTTACGTGACAAATCACCCTTCGCCACAGCCGTTGTTACCTCTGCAATATTTCTTACCTGTGCGGTAAGGTTAGATGCCATTTGGTTTACAGAGTCCGTCAAATCTTTCCATGTCCCCGCTACACCGGGCACACCTGCCTGTCCACCCAGTTTACCATCTGTTCCCACTTCACGTGCCACACGTGTAACTTCTGAAGAGAAGGAGTTGAGCTGATCCACCATTGTGTTAATGGTGTCTTTCAATTCCAGGATTTCTCCCTGTACATCAACTGTAATTTTCTTAGAAAGGTCGCCTTTCGCCACGGCCGTAGTTACTTCAGCGATATTTCTTACCTGGGCAGTAAGATTACCAGCCATCTGGTTTACAGAGTCGGTCAGGTCTTTCCAAACACCGGCTACCCCTTTTACTTTTGCCTGTCCGCCCAGTTTCCCTTCTGATCCCACTTCACGTGCCACACGGGTTACTTCCATAGAGAACAGGTTTAACTGTTTCACCATGTCGTTTACTTCATTGGCTATACGGGCAAATTCTCCCTGTAATACGTGGTCGCCAATCTTTAAAGGCATTTCCTGTGATAGGTTGCCTTTGGCCACTGAACTGATCACGCTTGCTATTTCCACAGTTGGATGCACGAGATCGGAGATCAGGGAGTTAATAGATTCTACACCTGTATTCCAGGACCCACGTGCATTTTTTGGCAATTCAACCCGGTGAGTAAGCCTCCCATGCCTGCCAATAGTATTACGTGCCAGCATCAATTCCCTTTCCAAAATTTCATTGAGAGAAATGATCTCATTCAGTGTATCACATATCTTACCACTAATGCCAATCCTGTCAATTGACATCCGGGCACTAAAGTTGCCGTTACGCACTTCAGACAATACATTCAACAGCTCCCGGGGATTTAGTTGATCTTCAATGTATTGACCTTCCTTACCCGGCAGGCTTCGCTTTCTTTTGGCAACTCCGGGACTTGCAGTTAATAAAGCAGTATCAAGGCTTTCGGTTGCGTCGTTCACACCATTTCCAGTGTGATCCCCGCGTTTGATTTTTTGGGACATTTTGCTTTTTTAATTGTTATACCAAATTTACTAAACGCAAAAACTGAAAAAAGAGAAATTAATTTTAGGATCAATCTTATATCCTTTTGTATAAAGTCATAGAAAGATGCTGATGCTAGAAGATTTTTTACTTTATTTTGAATCTTGGACGAACGAAATAAATCCTTGCAAGCGTGAATGAACCATTGTTATTTATTGACGGCAGTATTCTTTCAGACGATAACTCATCGTATATAGTACTTGCAGAGGATGATGTAGATGACCAGGAATTTTTTGCAGAGGCCTTCAGCAATATCACTTCTACCATAAAAATATATATCGTAAATAATGGAAATAAAGCAATAAAAGTTCTGGATAGTCTTCCCGAAAACATGGCTCCTTTACTCATCATATTGGATTACAACCTGCCGGAACTGAATGGTGCTGATATTTTGGAAAAACTTGGTCAAAAAAATCACTTAAAAAGCGTGCCAAAGGTGGTTTGGAGCACATCCGATTCGCCGGTTTACCGCAAACGGTGTTTAGAACTGGGAGCCACTGCCTATTTGGTAAAGCCATCAAATGTTTCGGAAATCAAAGACATGGCAAAAAGGCTATTTGAGCTGTGTACCTCACAAGGCTGAGAAGTTATTGACCAAGCAATAAAAAAGGTAGCTTTTAAGCTACCTAATGTGATCCGGATTGGATTCAAACCAATGACCCGCAGCTTAGAAGGCTGCTGCTCTATTCAGCTGAGCTACCGGACCGGGAAGATTTTTAAATCTTTTGCGGCTGCAAAGAAAAGTAATTTGAAGCAAGAAGCAATCAGAGAGCCTTTCTTTCGCATTTACTGCTTATAAACCTTGCCTGCTTTCATTACAAATACCACATTCTTCATTGACTCTATGGTAGTAAGCGGATCGCCATCCACTGCAATGATATCGGCATATTTCCCGGCTTCAATACTACCGAGCCTGTCACTTTCACCAAGCAAGTCTGCCGCATGTACAGTAGCACACCTGATGGCTTCCATGGCAGGCATACCGGCTTCTGTCATATAAACAAATTCCATCCAGTTTTTGCCATGGGCAAATACCGAAGCGTCGGTACCAAAGGCAATTTTTACGCCTCCCTTATATGCCCGCCCAAACATAGCCTGTATCTTAGGGCCAATGGCAAGAGCTTTTGGTGTAACCAGCTCCGGGTAATAACCGGGCTTTTTTGCTGAATCGGCTACTGACTTGCCGGCTGTAATGGTTGGCACAAGATATGTACCGTATTCCTTCATCAGTTTTATTGCTTCTTCGTCCATCAGGGTGCCATGTTCAATGGAATTTACCCCTGCCCTTATAGCCCTTTTTATAGCTTCCGCACCGTGGCAATGAGCTGCTACCCTAAAGCCGTAATCCTTTGCTGTTTCAACAATTGCTTTTATTTCTTCTTCGGTGAACTGCGGATTTTCTCCACTCTTTGCATTGCTTAATACGCCGCCGCTTGCCGTGATCTTTATAAGATCGGCTCCATCTTTATAACGTTGGCGTACGGCTTTCCTGCATTCATCTGGCCCATTCGCCACACCTGCTTCCGGGCCGGGGTCGCCCATCAGGTCTTTTCTATAGCCATTTGTGGGATCGGCGTGGCCGCCGGTAGTAGCAATAGCTTTGCCTGCTGTAAAGATCCTTGGGCCTTTTACCAATCCTTTATTAACCGCATTGCGCAGCGAGATATTTACACCTGAACCTCCCAAATCACGAACGGTTGTAAAACCTGCCATTAAAGTGCGCTCAGCAAAAACTACCGATTGAAAAGCAAGATCAGCCGGGTTCATGGTAAACTCCTGTAGGTATTGATTGGGATTTGTTTCATCTTCCAGGTGAACATGCATATCTATCAGGCCGGGCATCACAGTAAAGTTTTTTAAATTGATGGCCTTATCACTATCTGAGGCGGCCTGGTAGCCTTTTACAACATTCAGTATTTTGCCTTGCTCTACTATGATGGTCATTGCCGTATCGGTGCGGCTATTTTTTACATCTATTAAGTGACCGCAGTATAAAAGGGTTTTTTGTGCGGAAGCATGCAACACATTTGATGACAAAATAACGAGGAGGCAGAAAGATCTCTTCATGTAAAAAATTTATAGCAGGGAAAATAGCGAAGGATTTAATATGCCGGATAGAATGTTTTGCAGAAGGCAATACTACTTTATGAAACTCAGTGTATTGCTTCGGAAATTACAAACAACATTATGCCCCTATGAATTACCGATCTAATTATCCAGCTTTACTTCAAAAAGCTTTGGCCAGTATTTTCCGGTAATAAAAATGCGGTTGGCTGCGCTGTCATAAGCAATACCATTCAATACTTCAGGACCCCTGTCATCTTCTGCTTCATTAACCTGTGGTATGCCCGTTCTGGCCCGAAGATCACTAAGATCAACTACTCCAACCACCTTGCCGCTGGAGGTATCGATCTTTAAAATATTATCAGTTCTCCATACATTGGCATACAGATAGCCTTTTATCAATTCAAGTTCATTGATATTTCCAACCGGACCATACTCATTGGTTACCCCAAGCCGTTTTATTTCTTTAAATGAATTGGGGTTATAAAAGAAAATATTGCTGCTGCCGTTACTGATAATAAGCTGGCGTCCGTTAGTAGTCATGCCCCAGCCCTGGCCAAAATTGTAATTAAACTCCTGTTGTTTTTTTAGCGTAGCAGCATCATATACAAAACAGGTGTTTTCCATATAGGTCATCTGGTAAACTTTCCCGTTCAGCTGCGAACAGCCTTCGCCAAAATATTTATCATCAATGTCTGTTTGCTTCAGCACTTTACCTGTTGCGAGCTCAGTGAAACGGATATTGCTTTCCCCATACTGCCCGGCACTTTCCAGCAACTTCCCATCTATATACTGAAGACCCTCCGTATAAGATTTTGTATCATGCGGGTAGGCATTGATGATCTGGTAAGAGATGATCGCAGGTTGACTACTTGTTGATGTTGTGGATGTACCAGGGTCAGGCTTATTATTTGAGGGTTCGCCGCATGAAACGATCATTATCGGCAGCAGGAAAAACAAAACTCTTTTCATGGATAGTTGCTTATTGCGAAGATAGAGTTTGAAACGTTGGAAGGGTTGTCGAAGCCACCGTGGGGATAATTCCTTTGTCAATTAACGTAACTTTTAATGTTGGGCATTTAATTTTTAGTTCTCTTGCAGTCCAAAGCCCCATAAACCGTTGCCGGTTATCAAACAGCACAGGGGCAAAACTTTCCCGTTCCTAAATTGATATAGAAACAAAATAAAAACAATTATGATCAAGCGTATCGTCTCAACTTTCTTTTTATTAGCTATCATTTTCAATGCTAACGCCCAGTTCAAGAATTTAATAAAAGATGTAACTAAAAAAGATTCAGCTAGTGGTCAAAGTACTTTGGACCAGGTAGTAAAAGGCAGCAGCGGGAGTGGTAGTTCTCTCACCAATAGTGAAATTGTAAGTGGTTTGAAAGAAGCACTCGAAAAAGGAGCTCAGAGAAGCAGCGACAAACTTTCTGTAACAGATGGTTTTTTTGCTAATGCAGCCCTTAAAATACTGATGCCGCCCGAAGCAGTAAAAGCGGAACAAAAACTACGGGCAATTGGAATGGGGCCACAAGTTGACGAGGCAATACTGGCTATGAACCGGGCTGCCGAGGATGCTTCAAAATCAGCAGCGCCGATCTTTATTGATGCGGTTAAAAGCATGAACATCAGTGATGCCCTGAACATTTTACGTGGAAGCGACACGGCTGCTACAAGCTACCTGAGGGGTAAAACGGTTTCATCCCTTACCAATGCTTTCAGGCCCGTGATCGAGACATCTCTTCAAAAAGTGGATGCTACGAAATACTGGAATACGGTTTTCAGTGCCTACAATCAATTGCCATTTGTGTCAAAAGTAAATCCCGATCTGTCAGCGTATGTTACTGAAAAAGCTTTGTCGGGTATATTTATACAACTGGGTAAAGAGGAAGCAGACATCCGTAAAAATCCATTGGCACGCACAACAGATATCCTGAAAAAGGTGTTTGGAAACTAATCTTTAAAGGTGGGTTGAACCAATTAAAAAAGGGCTGCAACTAAGTTGCAGCCCTTTTTAGTTTTTTAACATTTAAGCGGCGGGTACAGCTTTTTCTTTTTCAGCCGTAAGCCTTGTAAATTCCTGACCGTTAAAGATGCGGGCAAGATTCATATCTTTTGATTTCTTCCAGCCTTCAATATTGTTTTCAGGTACTATACGCCAGAAATTCTTGGCCTTCAATTCGTTGAAATCAGGCATCTGGATAAATAAACCGGTAATCGTATTACGGGTTTTGAAACTGATCTTTACTGCAGTTTTACCAACATGTTCCGGTAAAAGGAACTTTTCAATTTGTTCGTTCGTCATGCATTTGAATTTTGCGGAAGGTAGCTTTTTAATCGTTACTTCGGCGTATTTTAACGTTTAAAGACAAGTTTCTCCCCTATAAAACCATTTATATGGCTATCAGAATCTTCATAACCGGCGGCACTTTTGATAAGGAGTACAACGAATTAAACGGGGAGCTTTTCTTTAAGGACACCCATCTGCCTGAAATGCTGAAATTGGGCCGCAGCCGTGTACCGGTTGACATTCGTACGCTCATGATGATCGACAGTCTTCAAATGACTGACGCTGACCGGGAACTGATTGCCCGTCATTGCAACGAAACGGAAGCTGAAAAGATCGTTATAACCCACGGCACTGACACAATGGTGGATACAGCCAAAAAACTGGCAGAACTCGTAAAAGGTAAAACGATCGTTCTTACCGGCGCCATGATACCTTACAAATTTGGCAGCTCAGATGGATTGTTCAACCTTGGCAGTGCGCTTGGCTTTGTGCAAACCCTGCCTGTTGGCGTTTATGTAGCCATGAACGGCAGGTGGTTCAACTGGGATAATGTATGGAAGAATAAAAAGACGGGAGAGTTTGAGGAAATGAAATGATCCGATTAGTACCGCAACGGCTTCATTTTTGTATTTCGCACACGAATAATTCTAATCTCATTTAAACCAACGTGATAACTTATTCGAAATCTATGAAGTTCAAAGGCTCTGTAATTGTTCCCACTATTTTTTACTCTATATTTATCAGGCGGGCAACTTTCAGGATATTTCAAAATGCGATTCAATTTATTCAGAATATCCTGCTCGACCTTTTCTGCATTTTGAGGGGAGATTTCTTCAATATAATCAAGTGCTTTTGTAAATTGTTCAAGAGCACCTTTACGCCAGCTTAGCTTTTTTTGCATTATTCCGATCTTTTAATATAGCCACTGCTTCATCGTGAGTATATAATTCACCCTTATCCATTTCCTCCATAGCCATATCTAATTCCTTATTGTATTCATCAATCTCAGCTTTTGTCCAGTCACCTTCTTTTTCTTCAGTAATTGTTTTTAAGAGGTTAATCACGCTTTGCTGTTCCGCCTCGCTAAGCCGATCAAAGTATGCTGTTAACTCTTTTTCCAAAGATTTTTTCATCTTAATTCTTTCTTCAAAATTAAACAACAAAATACTTCAGTTCACATCTGCCATTACTTACTTTTAGCAACAGCCCTCTTAGACACGTTTTTCTTTGCAGTGGCTTTCTTCGCTGGTGTCGCTGATTTTATCTTCTTTACAAAAGCATCAGGTACCTGCGCTGTAATAATGTCTTTTACTTCTTCCAACGGAAGCGCTGCAGCTTCTTCCTGGGTAAACTTGCTTTTGCCGGGACGGCCAAGCTTCAGCATTTTTTTGCCAAAACGGACAAAAGGTCCCCAACGTCCATTTTCAATTGATATTTTTTCGGCAGGCCATTGTTGGATAAACCTGTTCTCTTCTTTTACTATTTTTTGATCTATAAGCTTCTCACAATCTGCTTGGGTAAGTGCATCAAAATTGTAAGCACGGGGCACATTAATGTACATGCTATCCCATTTTATGAAAGGTCCAAAACGGCCTTTGCCCTTTGTGACAGGTAAACCTTTGTATGTAGCAATAGGTGCATCAGCTTCTTCTTTCTGTCCGAGTAGTTGAATTACCCTTTCCATATCAACTGCAAATGGATCTTCACCTTTAGGTAGCGAAATAAAATCTTCACCAAGTTTTACATAAGGACCATACCTGCCAATGCCAACACTTACTTCTTTGCCTTCATGAGTGCCAAGTGTAAAGGGCAGCTTAAACAGGTCTAATGCTTCTTCCAATGTTATGGTCTCAATACTTTGCCCTGTTCTCAAACTGGCAAAACGTGGTTTCTCTTCATCTTCAGATGAACCTATTTGTATCATGGCGCCATAGCGACCCATACGTGCTATAATAGGTTTGCGGGTTTCAGGATCTTCTCCTATAAATCTTTCGCCTGTTGCCCGTTCTGCAGTCTCAAGTGTTTGTTCTACATCTTTATGGAAGGGATCATAAAAATCCTTTACCATACTATTCCATTGCTGGCTTCCTTCGGCTATTTTATCAAACTCATTTTCGATGGTGGCAGTAAAACCATAATCCATCACATTGTCAAAATGCTTTTTCAGGAAATCTGTTACAACCAACCCAAGATCCGTTGGAAACAATTTTGATTTTTCTGTACCAAATGTTTCCTGTTCTTTCAGCTTGGTAATGGTATCGTTGCTCAATTTCAAAATGCGGGTATCACGTCTTACTCCTTCCTTATCTTTCTTTTCTACATAGCCACGTTTTTGAATAGTAGAGATCGTGGGTGCATATGTAGAAGGCCGGCCGATACCAAGTTCTTCCAGCTTTTTTACGAGGCTTGCTTCGGTATATCTTGCAGAAGGGCGCGTAAATTTTTCCGATGCGGTCATCTCGATAAAATTCAATGATTGCCCTACAGTCAAAGAAGGCAAACGACTTTCATCCTGCTCTTCTTCGTCATCGGTGCTTTCTGTATAAACAGTCAGAAAGCCATCAAATTTTATGACCTCACCACTGGCACTGAGTTCTTCTTTGTTGGTGCTGATACCAATTTTTGCAGTTGTTTTTTCTGTGATGGCATCACTCATTTGCGATGCAATCGTACGCTTCCAGATCAACTCATACAGGCGGCGGCCATCAGCATCATCAATGGTATGGTTCTCCATGTAAGTCGGCCTGATTGCTTCATGCGCTTCCTGTGCACTATCGTTCTTGTTCTTGTATTTGCGAACCTGGAGATATTTGTCACCGTAGCTTTTTCTTATTTCATCACCTATGCCCTGCATAGCAGTATCGCTCAGGTTTACGCTATCGGTACGCATATAAGTAATGTATCCATTCTCGTATAGCTTTTGTGCTATCAGCATGGTCTTGCTTACGCCATAGCCAAGTTTACGGCTGGCTTCTTGCTGTAAAGTAGAAGTGGTGAAAGGAGCCGCGGGTGTTCTTTTACCAGGCTTTACCTGTATATCATTTACTTTATAAGAAGCACCAAGACAGCTCTTCAAAAAAGACTCAGCATCATCCTGTGTTTTGTATTTATTGCCTTCAGCGGAAAAAGAAACATCCTTATTATTAATGTCTTTACCGGAAAATGAAGCCTTAATAGCAAAGGAACTTTCGGGCTTGAACTCGTTGATCTCTCTTTCTTTTTCAACGATCAGGCGAACAGCTACGCTTTGTACCCTGCCGGCACTTAGGCTTCTTTGCATCCCGATCTTACGCCAAAGAACCGGGCTTATTTCAAAACCCACGATACGGTCGAGGACCCTGCGTGCCTGCTGGGCATTTACAAGGTCCATATTTACAGTACGTGGGTTGCTTACAGCTTTTTGAATAGCAGGTTTTGTGATCTCGTGAAAAACGATCCTTTTGGTTGTTTTTGGATCAAGACCTAATACTTCACATAAGTGCCAGCTTATACTTTCTCCTTCACGGTCCTCATCGCTTGCCAGCCATACTTCCCGGGAAGAGGCAGCTAACTTTTTCAATTCGCCTACTACTTTCTGTTTGTCATCTGGTACTATATAGCGTGGCTGAAAACCATGGTCAATGTCAATCCCCATTTCATCCTTTTCCAGGTCGCGGATGTGGCCATAGCAGCTTCTTACGGTAAAGTCACTGCCCAAAAATTTCTCGATCGTTTTGGCTTTTGCCGGGCTTTCTACTATTAGTAAATTTTTTGCCATGGTTTGGGATTATCAGCTTAATTGTTAGTGCTGGAAGCCTGCAATTATTGTTCCTGTTTTTACAAAAACCTGTCACAGATTTGGCGCAATATTAGTGCAACTTCAAAAAAACAAGACTTTTTCTCTGTTTGGGGACATCCGGAGAAACACAGCGGCGGGTCATAAAGAGAGATGAATCAGGCAGGTTGTTTGTGCCTAATCAAGGAATGCAGCGATCAATTTTTTTACTTTATTATCCTTATAAATACCACTATGGCCAAGCCCTTTTGTAAAATGGAAATGAACATGTTGTGGTTGCTGTTCCATTAAAGGATATACATCCTTTACCGGTGTTGTAAGGTCATCTTCATCGTGCAGCCAGAGAATATTTCCTTTTATATTATTGAGTACCCTGGTAATGGAAAACCATTGTAATGGCACCCCTGTTTTTTCTTCTACTTTCTTTTCAAAAACAGCCCGCAGATCTTTTGGCAATTGAAGAAAAGCGAAAAAGTTATCTGCCGCTGTAGTACTTTCTGTGGCCGGTGCAATAAGTATTATTTTGGGGTGATTAGCCGTTTGCAATTGATTAAGGGCAAGCATGAGACATAAACCGCCAAGGCTGTGCGCCATATAAGCATCAAAACCATCGTGTCGCTTTATTATCTCCTCTATTACATTCATATAAGAAGAGGCATTCAGACGCTTGCCACCACTTTTGCCATGCGCCGGAGCATCATAAACATATACATCATAACCTTTTGCCAATGCCGGTTTTATACACCAGTCAAAAGTGCGGCTATCGCCAGCGAAGCCATGCACGATCAATAACTTTTTCCCAGTTGGTGACTTGGCTTTCCACTGGAAGCCAGCTAATTTTCCATACTCCGAGTCCATAAAGAGCTTTTCTGCGTATTTCCATATAGGTGGATCCTTTTTCTTTTTACCATAATTAGGGTTCGTAAAAATGTCAAGTGCTTCATTGGCAGCCATACGTGTACTAATCACATTCAGGAGGTTCAGCTTTGCCCTGTAAAAATTGATGGCAAGTTTTTGAGCAGCGGATAATTTAGAGGGCATCAGAAGTTTGAAATAAGAAGTAAAGTTAAAAGCTGAAATAAAGCCGGAATAAATAGATTAATCCATTTGCCCTGTCTAACTTAGACGCCCCAAAATGAAACCTGAGGAATATGAGAGTTGTAATAATAGGAGCGGGAAATGCAGCAACAGTACTCGGCAGATCGATCAAAATAGCAGGTCATGATATTATACAGGTATATAGCCGCCATCTTATACATGCAGAAGATCTTGCAGACGAATTGGAATGCGAACCGGTAAATGACTGGAGCAAAATAAACGGGGAAGGGCAATTATATTTAGTGGCACTTTCCGATAAAGCAGTAGAGAGCCTTTCGCAAAACTGGACAACCAATAAAGGTGTGGTTGTACATACAGCGGGGGCGCTTTCAAAAAATGTTTTGCAAAATGTAGCTTCAAACTTTGGTGTTTTGTATCCTTTGCAAAGCCTGCGAAAAGAGAAGCTGGATTATGATATTTTTCCACTCCTTACTGATGGCAACACTGAAGACGATCGTGCATTCATAACCGATTTTGCTGAAACGCTTTCCACTGTTGTGCGGCATGCCAGTGATGAATACAGAATGAAAATTCATGTGGCTGCAGTGGTGGTGAACAATTTTACCAATCATCTTTATTCGTTGGCAGAAGATTATTGCAAAACTTCGAAAGTGAATTTTGACCTGCTAAAACCCCTGATAATAGAAACTGCTGAGCGCCTGAAAGATTTTCCTCCATCACTGGTACAAACAGGCCCGGCAGTAAGGGCCGACGAAGCTACTATTGACAAACACATGATGCTCCTGGAAAATTTTCCTGAATTAAAGGATATCTATTTTCTACTTACGCAAAGTATAAAGTCTGGGGTATTGCATAAATGATGCTTACTTACTGACTCCGATGGGTGAAATATGCACCCGTACACAGCTCGTCATTTTATCTTTTCCTGCAGCGCTTTCACATCATTAAGCAATGCATCTATCTGCTGTTGCTGTAAGGCCATTTTTTTGTTTTGGTTGTCTATTATTTGTTGCTGTTTCCCGACGATAGCCGGGATTTCGCTTCGCTCAACCTGTCTCTTTAGGTCTTCTATTATTAGTTGCTGTTCTTGTACTGCTTTTACCAACGGTACTACAAATTGCGAGTATGATAATCCATAGGTTTCTTTCTCCCCTTTTGGAACAACAATACCGTTAAAGTCGTAGCCTGCTTCTTTTGCGGCTTTCTCTACTTCCTGTGCTACAAAGCCAGTATGCCTTATGGCTTCAGAAGCAGAAAAATCCTGGCTGGCAGCAAAGCTGTTGCGGGGTTTATCCCCTCTTATAAACGCATCATATTTCGCCGTTTGAAAATTATACACTACGGGCCGCAGCCTTGTAATAAAATCAAGCCCCACAACCGTTTCGGTGACATTGGTTTTAAACCTGCCATCAGATGGCCACGACCAGTCCACCTGTCCTTCAATAACAGTTACTGAACTGTTACCAATGCGTACTTTGTTGCTGGCATTTACCACGGCCTGGTAACCAAGGGCCGTGGTATTAGTGAGATTATCCACGCTTACATCGGTTTGATAGCCAATCCCGGTATTATAGCTTCCCATTGAATTGTTGTATAACGCTCCATATCCCATGCCGGTGTTTCCAAGGCCAGTGGAATTCGATCGAAGGGCATACTGTCCTGTGGCCGTGTTTCTATCTCCTTCGGTGTTATTTTCCAGCGCTCCATCCCCAATTGCGGTATTGTCGGAACCCGAAGTGTTGGTTGACAGTGCTGAGTTACCGGCCGCGGTATTAAAAGATCCTTCCGTAGATAGTTCCATGGCCTCCTGTCCGATAGCAGTATTATACCCTCCAGAGGTATTTGAATAGAGTGCATTAACACCATAGGCTGAATTGCCACCCCCGCTTATGTTTGATTTTAAAACATTATAGCCGGTTGCAGTGTTATAATAGCCGGTAGTATTGGCAAATAAAGCCTTTGAACCTATGGCCGTATTTTGAAGTCCATAAATACTGTTGGTAGAACCCCCATTATTATACAAAGCAGAATCGCCAATTGCTACCAGGTTTCCGCGAATTATACTATTGTGCAAAGCATCTATACCAATTGCCACATTCGAGTACCCCACAGTGTTCTTATTTAGTGCACCTGTGCCAACCGCAACATTACCATTGCCTGTATTGTTTGTATACAGGGCAAAGAAACCATTGGCAACATTGAAATTGCCTGTTGTGTTGTTATAAAGCGAGAGGGCACCGGTGGCAGTATTCTGGTCGCCTGTATTAGTAAACAAAGCATGGTCGCCGATGGCGGTGTTATTGTAGCCCGTTTTATTATTGGCCAATGCATACGAGCCATAGGCGCTGTTAAAGGTTCCATTGGTATTGGCAGAAAGTGCATTGCCGCCGGTTGCTGTGTTTTGCCCCCCTGTAGTATTGGAGGATAGTGCATTTACACCGGTCGCTGTATTTAAGGAGCCTGTAGTTAGTTTATGCAGGGCGTCCTGTCCCAGGCCAACATTATAGGCGTTGGCAACACCCGCATTGCCCGCTCCCACTCCCAAAAAGGTGTTGGAATAATTATAGCTCAGCTCGCCTGCCCATAAGTTGTTCACCCGGAAGCGTAAAGAACTTACATCGGTGGTGCCGATAAAATGGATTGCAGTATCGGTGCCGGTATTACCTGTAATCTGCCAGGCAGCGGCGCCCGAAACGAGTTCCTGCCAGCCGCTGCCATTGCGGTACCAAAAACTATTAGAGCTGCTGTCGTACACCAATAAACCCTTTGCAGGTGCTGCAATATCAAGACGTTGTTGCTGTGTTAGCCGTGGAATAAGTAAGCCTTTGGTTGTGCCTGTAATATCCAATACAGCGCTTACATCAGGGGTGTTGGTACCAATTCCAACTGTTTGTGCATTTACGATCGTTGCTGAAAGCAGTAACGATAAAAAGAAAGACAGGATTTTCATGACGTTGAAATTTTGGCTTACAAGATAGTAGAATAATCTTTTTGATTATCATCTATCGGGTACCTGGTGTGATGAACTCTTATGCTGTCAATTATTTCGCTGGCATGAATTTATAAGTAGCCTAACGGTATTTTATTTGTAAATCATTCAACACAGTATCATGCAACAACCAGGACATCTCGGTAGGGAACAGCAGACTGAAGAACAAAACAAACACGCCATCGTACAGCCCGATTCCGAAACATTACATACCACCGATCCCCAGGATGAAATGAAAGGACCTGTGTCGTCGCTCATGCAGGAGATGAAGGAAACCTTTGATACAGACGAGGAACCAAAGAAAAAAGATGATGATGTGATAGCAGATGATGAGGAGTAGACTAAAATTGCATGAAGTTAAAAGAAGACGTTTGAACTCTGCCTCACATAACTTTTCATAAAGTTGCATCCGCTGCAATCCGTTATTTTAGCACAAATATTTTGAATGAAGCTCGGCCTTAGTATCATTAGTTGTTTGCTTTTAACACTCACTGCTACAGCCCAGTACCAGCCTTCTGCCGCTTACCAATGGGCCGATAGTGTTTTTAAAACATTAAACGATGATCAGCGCATTGCACAACTAATGGTGGTGAGGAGTTCCGGTATGGACAGTACTGGCGCACCGGTTTTGTACAATGAAAAAATCGACAGCCTTGTAAGCAAATATAATATTGGCGCTATCTGCATTTTCCAGGGCTCACCTTATCAACATGCTGCCATGCTTAACAGGATACAGGGTATGGCAAAAACTCCTTTAATGGTTACGGTTGATGCAGAATGGGGACTGGGTATGCGCTTTGCAGGTGTTAAAGGTTTTCCATATCAACTTACCCTTGGCGCTTTACAGGATGCTGAATTGGTGTACAAAATTGGGAAAGCCATCGGCGACCAGTGCAGACGAATGAGTATTCATGTGAACTATGCACCGGTAGTTGACATCAACAACAATCCCGATAACCCTGTGATCGGCATAAGAAGTTTTGGGGAAGACAAATACAAAGTAGCACTCATGGGAACCCGTATGATGGAAGGCATACAGGATAGGGGAGTAATGGCCTGCGCCAAACATTTTCCCGGTCACGGAGATGTAGCAGTTGACAGTCACTTTGATCTTCCTGTTATTAATAAAAGCCTTGCACAGCTTGACTCTTTGGAGTTGTATCCTTTCCGGCAATTGTTTAGAAAAGGAGTGGGCAGTGTAATGATCGCTCATTTGTATATCCCTGCAATTGATACTACTCCTAACCGGGCCACTACACTGTCGTATAAAAATGTCACTGGTCTCCTGCACAATCAGCTTGAATATAACGGCCTCACTTTTACAGATGCATTGGAAATGAAAGGGGTTACAAAGTATTATCCTGGCGGTGAAGCTGCGGTGCAAAGTTTGATAGCTGGTAATGATATGCTTTGTTTGCCCGCTGATGTACCTGAAACAATTGAGGCCGTGAAAAAAGCTGTTGCAGAGGGAAGGCTTACATGGATACAGGTGCATGTGAAATGTAAGAAAGTGCTGGCAGCCAAATACAATTATGTACGGGGTAAAAACAATTTGATTGATACAACTAATCTTCTAAAAGATCTGAACGCCGCAGTGCCTTCAATTCGCAAAGAAGTAGCTGAAAAAGCACTGACAGTTTTGAGTTTACAGCCGGGAATGTTGCCATTGATCAAACCTCAAGCTGCTGGTAAGAAAACAAAAAAAATAACTCCATCTGCAAACAGCGTTGTTTACGTAGCGGTAGGAAGCGATGGAAAAAATGAACTGGCTGCACGCCTGAAAAAAACGATGCATGCCACTGTTATTGCTTTACCCTATAAAGATTCTGCTGCATTGGCCAGCTTTAATATTTCTCTTTTAAAAAAGTATAAAAAAATTGTCGTTGGCGTGCATGGCATTGGCCGGTCACCTGCAAAGAATTTTGGCATTTCTCCAAAGGCTGTTGATATTATTGACAGTATACAATCAGCCTATAGCAATTCCATATTACTGAGTTTCGGTAATCCTTATGTCAATAAAAATTTTGCATCAAGTCCCAATCTTGTTGCCTGTTATGAAGATGATTCCATCTTCCAGGGTGTAGCCTCAGACTGGCTTTTGGGCAAGTTTGATGCGACCGGTACGCTGCCTGTAACTGTTGGCCCTTTTCCATACGGAAGCGGCATTGTAAAAAAAAAGCCTTTGAATTAGTCAGACCCGATTCAGTTGGCATGAAAGCCGAAATATTGAATGGCATTGACAGTATAGCAACTGAAGCAATTAAAGCAAAAGCCACACCAGGTTGTGTAGTGACAGTATTGCGAAAAGGCAAAATGGTCTTTCAAAAAAGCTATGGTTATTTTTCTTATGACAGTACAATTGCTGTTACTCCTCAAGCGATTTATGATCTCGCTTCAGTTACCAAAATATCTGCTACAACAGTTTCAATCATGAAACTGTATGATGAAGGCAAGATCGATATAAAAAAGACTGCTGGTGAATATCTTCCCTGGCTAAAAGAATCTGGTAAAGAAAAACTCCTTGTTGAAAATTTACTGATGCACCAGGCAGGTCTGAATCCATTTATTCCATTTTATAAGGAGGTAATTGATAAAGACGGAAAGCCTTTGCCGGAAATAATTTCATCTAATAAAGAAGCGCCTTTTACTACCACTGTAACTGATGAACTGTACTTGCGAAATGATTGGAAAGACACAATGTACCAGCGGATAAAAACAAGCACTCTTACAGAAAAGGAACTGAAGTATGTCTATAGCGATAACGATTTTATTCTTCTTGGAAAAATTATAGAAGCAGTAAGTGGCAAACCATTGGATGTTTATGCAAAAGAAAATTTTTATGGTCCAATGGGAATGAGCACAACTACTTTCAAACCTTTCAATCATTTTGCTGATGACATAATAGCACCCACCGAAAAAGAGAAGCAATTCAGGCAGAAGTTTATATGGGGTTATGTTCACGATCCCGGTGCTGCTATGTTTGATAATGTTGCAGGCCATGCAGGTTTATTCAGCAATGCAGCCGACCTGGCAAAACTCTTTCAGATGCTTTTAAATGGTGGTGTTTATAACAGCAGGCGCTATTTAAAAAAAGAAACCATTGATTGGTTTACGAGTTATCAAACACCTATCAGCAGGCGAGGACTGGGTTTTGATAAACCAGAAAAAGACAACGATATCCGGAGCATTGAGAAAGCATACCCGGCTAAAGCTGTTTCGCCGCAAACCTATGGCCACACTGGTTATACAGGTACCTGTGTGTGGGTCGATCCAAAGTATGAGCTGATCTATATTTTTCTCAGCAACAGGGTTAATCCTGATGGCGGTGAGAATAATAAGTTATCACAGATGAATATACGTAGCAGGATACAGGATGTGATCTATGAAGCAATGACTCGTTGAAACTTTACGGTCATTGCGGGGAGTGAGGTACGAACGACGAAGCAATCTCAAATAAAGAAGATTGCTTCGGTCGTGCCTCCCTCGCAAAGACCGTTGAGCAACAATCATTCTACGTCAATAAATTTTCTCCATTCTTCTCCTTCGGCAATTTTTTTTATCTCCCTGTTTCTTATTAAAAGCAATTTTTTCATGTATGCTTTTAGAAAGAACATTTCTGCTATTTTTCCTAAAAGACCAATTGGTGCCGAAAACTTAAATTCATCGATCATCTTTGTGCCTTCACCCGCTTTCTCAAATTTGTGCGTATGTTCCATTGAACGAAAAGGGCCTTTGATCATCTTGTCAGAGAAAAAATTTGGCCTTTCAAATGCATAGATCATTACTGTCATTGTTTGAAAGATGCCAAAGTGCTTTGCTCTCCATGTGACAGTTTCATTGAGATCAATAAGCCCTGTAGTTCTGCCTGCAATCGCTTCTTCTTTTGTTTGCTTTGTTGATTGTCTGTGCAGGTCAATGCTTCTCGACAGATCAAAAACTCTTTCAGCAGGAGCATGAATAAATGTTTCAAGGTGAATGGTGGTCACAGTCAGTGTTATGAAGTTGGTATAGGGCGTTTCAGGTATTCACTGTAATCTGGCGTAAAGCAATCATATTCCTCGTGCATCAAAGGACTGGTAATAAGAAAATCAGCAGTCGCCCGATCGCAGGCCATGGGCAAATTCCATACGGCCACCAGGCGCAATAGTGCTTTAATGTCTGTATCATGTGGTTGTGCTTCCATCGGGTCCCAGAAAAAAATGAGCACATCAAGTTCTGCATTGGCTATCATAGCACCTATTTGCTGATCGCCTCCTAAAGGGCCGCTTAGCAGCCTGCGCACAGGGCGATCAAGTTCCTGCTCCAGCAATATGCCGGTAGTACCGGTGGCATATAATTCGTGCCGAACCAGTGCTATTTTATTATGCCCAGCCCATTCTATAATATCTTGTTTCTTATGATCGTGTGCTACCAATGCAATGCGTTTACGGGCAGGCATAGTGCGGATATTATGTACCATAGCTCAAAAGATTTGAGTTCAAAGGTGAAATCAAATGATGTATCGATGATGAAAAAATTGCCAGGAATTTTTTCGCTGAAATGCTGCATTGAATTGATTGAGCACAAGGGAGTGACACAACCCAAGTTCAATAGCAGGTCAAATGCTGGCGGCCAAAAAGACAGAAGTTATCTATTTTACAATTGAACTTGTAAAATGCCCCGTTTAACCCACAACCTTCGCCATTTAATAAATAACTGTAATTGGATATTGCCGCAATGCCTGTAAATAGTTTCTTTGCAGCAAAATCAAACACATTTTATGCAACCAAAACGAATTGCCGTCTTAATGATAACAGCGGTGTTTTTGCTAACAGCCTGCAGCAAAAAGGGACCCAAATACATACAGTACATTCCAAAAGATGCCAGCTATGTGGTTTCTATTGACCTGAAAAGCATGGTGACCAAACTGGAAAAAGATTCTCTTACTGTGGAGAATATGATGGAGGTTTTGAAGGATACTACAGACCCTTCGAAATATTCAAAGGCACTCGAAATATGGAAACAGTTCAAAGATGCCGGTCTTGACCTGGAGAACAAAGTGCTGGTAGCCGTCCCTTCCATTGATATGAACTCAGGAAGTGTGAGTGTAGAAGTGTTAGCAGGTTTGAAAGACGGCAAAAAGCTGGAGGATTTTATTGGCAAAATGCCATCGCCTCCAAAAGTGCAAAAGGAAAAGGATTTTAGTTACGCTATCAAAGACGAAATGATAGTAGCCTGGAATAGTGATGCAGTTATGATAGTGGCCGGAACAAAAAATCGTAGAACAACGTATTATGAACCTGATGCTGATGGCTCAACCCAGGCTGCACCTGTTGTACCTGGCAGCGATGGCAACCAGCTTGATAAAGTGAAAAAATACTTTTCACTAAAGAAAGAGGAGAGTATTGCTTCGGTAAAAGAGTTTGGTGACCTGATGGGTAAAGAAGCTGATGTAGCAATTTTTACAAATACTGCCGGTCTTGCGGGGGCAAATGCCACCCTTGCAATTATGCCTAAGGTAAAAGATCTGTTGGAAGGCATATACAGCACCAGCACCATCAATTTTGAAGATGGCAAAATGGTAATGGATGGCAACACTTACGTCGGCAAAAAACTTGCTGAGATACTAAATAAATATACAGGCCCCGAAGTGGACATGAGCTTGATAGAACCCTATGCATCTAACAACGTGGATGGGGTGGTTGCTTTTAGTTTTAAACCTGAACTTGTTTCTGCTTTTCTAAAGGAAACCGGTTTTGATGCATTGATCGACATGGGCCTTGCCCAGCAAGGTGTGTCAATGGCCGATATTACAAAAGCTTTCAAAGGGGATTTTGCTTTTATCTTCAGTGATTTTGCTGTCAGTGAAGTTGAAAAACCTGACTATGCTGGAGGAACATACAAGAGTAAAGATCCATCTGCTAAAATGCTGTTTGCCGTTCGCATTGGCGATAAGGCAGCTTTTGACAAGGTAATAACTGTGGCCACAAAAACCGGCATGTTTACACGCCAGGGCAACCGTCTTGTACCCGCTGATGTCAATCCGGCTGATGCGCAAAAGTTGATATTGGGTATAGAAAACGACCTTTTTATATATTGCTCTGATGAAGCTTTGTATAAATCTTATGTTGCCAAAACTGCAAAAATTGGATTGAGTGATGAAGCGAAATCAGCCATAAAAGGTTCATCTATTGCATTGTTTTTTGATGGTGAAAAAATATTGAAAGGTATTCCTGAATCTTTGTTTGATTCAACTGAAATACACGAAAGAAATATTCTGTCAAGGTCGAAGACAACTTTCAAAACCTTAACCTTCACCACTGAAAACTTTGACGGCAAAAAGATACATGGAACAGTTGAGCTGACTATGGCTCCGGGGAAAAACAGCTTGCCGCAATTAGTGCGTTTCTTGATGTATGCCGCAGAGGAAATGAAACAACATGATGCAGAACGGGAAGCAAGGTATAAGGAATTATACCCCGAAGAAAATTCAACAGACGCTGTGATAGATTCAGCACAGTAACGTACATTGACCTTCTTTAGAATTGCCACGTAAGTAATATTGCGTGGCAATTATTTTATTGATTGTTTTATAATACCAGCATTATTTTTCATATCATCATCGTCCCGCCTCAGGCGGGAGCACTTTGTCGGCAGTACTGATAGCATCGGTAATAATTAAGTTATAAAGAACAGGTGCTGAATGAATAAAGCAATTATATTCGGTTTTATATGACCATCACGCTCCAGCAAATAGTACCGGTACCGTTGCGGGATAAGCTGCAGGCAAGGCCTTCAGATATCTGGAACCAACCTGTGAATTTTATGCCGGGTGAATGGGTGAAAATAAAAGCGCCAAGCGGTACAGGCAAAACAACACTGATACATATCATCTGGCAACTGCGCAATGACTATACAGGCAAAGTGCTGTATGAAAATAAAGAGACAGTAACTGTGACTGCAAATGAATTTGCTGCATACAGGCAAACAAAGATGAGTGTGGTATTCCAGGACATGCGTTTATTCAGCAACTTAACTGCAAGAGAGAATATTGAACTCAAAAGAGTAATGACCGGCAAGCCATTTTATGAAGCAGGCATGATAGATACGATGGCTGCTGCACTTGGTGTACAACATATTCTTGAACAAAAAGCTGCTACCTGCAGTTATGGCGAGCAACAGCGTATCTCCATAATACGTTCGTTGATGCAGCCTTTTGAATGGCTGATAATGGATGAACCATTTAGTCACCTCGATAAAGCAAACACTGCAAAAGCAGCAGCATTAATAGCAGAAGAATGTACCAAAAGAAAGGCCGGGTTTATTCTTACTGACCTTGATGAGGATGAAAATTTTGCATATAGCAGGGAATTGGTTTTATAGACAATAGTTGACAGATTGCAGATGACGGATGACAGATAATACAAATGACCTAATGACTTATTGACCATTCGCTATTGACTACTCACCACTGACCACTCACGATTCACGATATGACTTTTCTTCTTAAAAAAATAATTCATTCGGGTATTGGCCGCTTTCGCTTTTGGATGGCCATTATTGGCATGGGAGTGGCTGTATTTTTTATATTACTGGCAGTGCAGATACATGCCGATTTTAATGACCTGCTTTATAGTAAGAACAACGAAAATGAGACGGCTGATTTTTTGGTGATCAATAAAAAAGTAACTCGGGAAAACCAGGGAGATAAGGAGAAAAATGTATTTAATGAAGCCGATATTAATGATTTAAAGTCGCAGGCATTTGTTCAAACGATTGGCAAACTTTCTACAACGAGTTTTAAAGTAAGCGTTGAAAGTTATTCTGATGCATTGCCTTTTTATAGCGATGCTTATTTTGAAAGCGTGCCTGACGATTTTATTGATGTAAAAACCAAAGAATGGAAATGGGTTGAAGGACAACGGGATATACCTGTGATTATCCCTACTTTCTTTCTTGACCTTTATAATACCGGCATGGCCATGAGTGAAAAAAAACTCCCACAATTATCGCTAGAAGCCATAGAAGCTATACCTATAAAAGTAACAGTTAGAGGCAATGGCCAAACAGCAGAATTTGTTGGGCATGTGGTAGGCCTTACCGACAGGCTTAATTCGATATTGATACCACAATCATTTATGGATTGGGCGAATAAACAATATGGTTACCGAATATCTCCGTTGCCTACAAGGGTCGTTATAAAGGTCAAAGACCCATCTGATCCAAAGCTTGTAAAATACCTGGATGATAAAGGCTGGAAAACAAATACCGAGAAAACAAGATTTAGCCGCATACGCAAAATAGTAAATGGAATAGTTGCTGTTACTGGCAGCATCGGTGTTATCTTGTTTTTATTTGGACTGCTGGTATTCAGTCTTTTTATACAGCTTACTATAGCAAGTTGTAAAACAGATATTGAACTGCTGCAAACTCTCGGCACATCGCCAGGACAGTTACAAAAGTTTTTGATAAAGCAATTCATGCCTGCCAATATCATCATCGTTATACTGGCGCTGGTAGTTATTGCAGTATTGCAATATGCCGTTCAGTGGATATTAAAAGACCAGTTGATCTTTTTAAGCCCCTTTTTATCTCTCACAACCCTTGCTGCAGCTATTGTGATATTGGCAGTAGTTTGGTGGGTAAACAGGAGTACGATCGGGAAGTATATAAAAAGATGATCTATTACAAAACAAACCCCGCTGAATTTTCAGCGGGGTTTTATTATAGGAGACCTAAAATAGTTTTCTTAATCGGATATTACATAATATTCATTGCCTTGGAAAACGAAGTGCATACACCGGGTAAAGCCAGCCAGAAATATTGGCGCAGGTAAACCAATAATAATATCATGATGATGGTCCATATTGTAAAGAACACCCAATGTTTTCCTGTGTTTGGTTTGCTTTGTTCCATAGTATGTAAATAATTTATGCCGCAAATATATAAACAGCCACTAAAGCACGAACAGAAGCGACAGGAAAATATTTCGCCACTGTTGGTCGCCTGACCAACAGTTTTTAAGATTCTCGTATGTCGTTGGTCAGGCGACCCAACGATGGCACAAAGCACGAGGATGCTTATAACTTTTAATCCTTCTTTGGCTCGGGTGGCTGTTGATTGCCTCCTTGTGGTGGGCGCTGCTGCGGCGGACGTTGCTGATTGGGATTTTGAGGTGGCCTTTGCTGTTGAGGTCTTTGTGGAGGCCGTTGGTTTCCACTTTGAGGTGGTCGTTGACTACCTCCTTGTGGAGGTCGTTGTTGCGCCGAGGAAACCGCTACTGGTTACCGGCGCGCCGGTCGGATCTTCGCTTTTTAGCGTCGAATTACTGACCGGAAGAATGT
>JADMIO011434998.1_pt1 | contig 33371 bp, 24 predicted proteins | sample 8958161 | NCBI WGS metagenome assembly JADMIO01 (sample SAMN16585339, study PRJNA669376) | soil metagenome | isolation source: Crop rotation soil | place: USA: Cullars Rotation, Alabama | collected 2011 | reverse complement strand
CTGGCTCCAGTATCCATTGCCGCAATGAACACTGGTAGAGTATGACGACGTTCAGGAGTGTCGAGCGCCTTCATTACGCGCAGTGCCTCTTCGTCAGTAAGCTCGCGCGTCTTGATCGGATCTGGAGTTTCAGCGGCGTCGTGAATCAAGTTCCTTGACACCGCTTTAGTAAACGGCGATCTAAGAAGCCACCCTTCCTCCACCGCAATGTTGAAGAGCCTGCGGGCCTTGGACAAGTCGCGATCCACGGTTGAAAGAGTAACCTTCCTCAGGTTCTTTATTGTTCCGGTCAGTCGTGCGACCTGGTAGTCCGTCAGCTTCTTTTCATTGATCTTACGAATATCGATGTCTCCAAAGAAGGCGACCAGATTGTTGAGGCACGCGTGTGCTGGCACAACGCTTCGCACGCCTGTTATTTTTGTCTCCTGATCGTCATAAACAGCAGCTACATAGATGTTGTCTTTGGCATGTTGAGCAAGCTGGCGGAATGTAACCTTACCGGCAACAAGTTGTGCTGGTCCATGCTTCAGTAGTTCAACTTCGATTTCTGCCTGCTTCGGTTTGATCGCAGACCTGTTCTCCACCAGACGGAGAATGTCGAGCGGTTTACCGTCATCGATCTTGTAGCGGACACGAGCATAATACTTGCCCTTGATCTTGCGGTACGTGCGGCTGATGATTTCGACTTTGCCTGTCATTCGGCACCTCCCGCTGCAAGCGCACGTTCATCAGTTTTTGTACGAACTAATTTCTTGCTAGTTGCGAAACCCTCATTACAAACTTCAAGCCCGTAGGTGCCACCATCGAAGTCATGGGGATAGCCGACTTGTTTATCTGTGTTCGTTATTTTCATCCTATTTCTCTCAACCTTCTATGGCCCAAAGGCCAGTGTTCGTTTACCCCTTTCTTTACCCCTTTTTTTGTGGTTTTCGGGACACAGCAGGGCACCTCGTGACACCGAGGGACACAAAAAACCGGCGTCTTTATTGGACGTTTACGATTTTCTTAGGAAATTTGAGAGCTTTCGAATCGTGTGTGAAGCGAGTACTCTACCGCTGAGCCAAGCGGGCAATCTTTTTTATCGGACCGCTATGATACCGCAATCTTCTGCTTTTCCAAAGACTTACCCTTCGCGTCGGCTGTTCCCTGTGTTCCCGGTATTCCTCTCATTCCCGCAAAAGAGGCCAAGAATAGGCCAACACTTTCAATGCGCTGATCAGTAGCTATACAGTCTTTGTGTTGAGGCCGTTGCTCGGTGTTGAGGTGAATGCCGTGGCGCGTTACACGCATCGAAACTAACAACGCGCAGGATTGACCGACGCGCGTGTGATTACAGAGAGCTTGGATAATATGAACGTCAATCTAAAATGCTTTTGCTCTAGTTTGACTGGTTAGGGATTCGATACTTCCATTAAGTTCTACAATAACCCGGACCCTCCGTCCGTAACTCACCGAAGGAGGCTCACCATGAGTCGAGCTATTGTTGTAATCGGATCGATCCTGCTTTTGTTTTCCGGAACGGTCTATGCCCAGAAACGTTGTCCCGCGACAACCATCGACGACTGTCCTGAAATGGGTTGCGGTAGTTGGGACCCGGAATTTGACAAAAAAAGAAATCTCACCACAGATCCAAAGTCACAAACCCCAACGCCCGTGACCCTGGAGGAAATTCGTGCCATTGAATATCCGCAAAATTGGTCCCTCGGCAAAGATCGCACGGAACTCGAGAAACTGGGTGAGGGCAAATTAGTCCAGGTTACGGCTTACCTGGTTGGAGTTAAGTATGGTGAGTCTTGGCAACGCCTCCTCAATTGCGCGCCAAGTCAAGGGTTCGGGCAGTTCGCAAATTTTGAGATATTCACCAATGGCCCGATACCGCCAGAAGTCTCTCGCCCGAATGGTTGTTTCCGCTGCATTACAGCTATTAAGTTTCAACTTCGTTGCGAGAGCCGCAAAATACCGCTCGTTCTGCGGAAATGGCGCGCAATAGTTTCTTACATACTTCTCCAGTGCCTTTGGTGCACGACGATCCTCATAATGACGCTTGCAGAGCTGCGAGCTTCCATAATTGGTTACTCTTGCACATCCAGTGAATGTACACTTCACCCACACACCTCTTCGCTTCTCGTAGCATGGGCCACAAATCCTTTCGGTCTTTTTGTATGATGGCTTCGTCAGACCACAGAGGTCACATACGATTTCGTGATGCATAGACTTCAACCACAGTTTATGGTGCGCTTTTCGGTGACACTTACGACAATGGCTCGGATCACTGATCAAAGGATAATCGGCCACGCCGCACGTTTCGCACACACTCTTGAGATTGGAGTACTTTCCAGCACATCGCCGACAAAAGCGTTCGTCTACTTGCAGCTTGGATACCAGCCTCGAGCACCTGGGGCATCGCACTTTCGGGAGATTGCTTAGGCAGCCTTCGCACACGTCCGACCAGTGAGTGGTCCTCCGCGGCAACTTACATTCTTCACAGATTATTGAACGTCTCACTGACTTGCTCACAGATGTTGTTTCCACTACTTCTTTCAACGTTACTCACCGCGTCATGACTCCGATGAATAGTCGCGCGCATTTGGATAGAACGCTGCAAAATCCTGATTGCCTACCTTTTTTCGTCGCTTTTCAGCTGCGCTTGGTAATACGTCTAGCACATCACTGAGACGAAAGTAGAAAGCGTCACAGAATGCCTGGATCGTTTCGAGACGAATCATTTTTGGTTCGGAATTTAGCAAGTCGCAGACTGCTTGTGTAGACAATTGGTAGCCGGTCCGGTCACAAATAAGTCTGCTGATTTCCGATGCGCGATTGATGCCACGCTCCTTCAATACACTTCGCAAGTTCCAAGTAGTAGCCATTAGTTTGTTCCTCTTTTCTCGATGTATGGACTAACAAAAAGGTCAATGAGATCACTTTGTTCATCTTCGACGTCGGCGTCAGTGGCAATGAGATAAGGCGCCGCTGCGCTCGGATACGTGTGACCCAGTTTTCTCAGAACTTTCCGGTATGCCAACGGATTTCGTTCGAGTTCATTTGTTGCAAACGTCCGCCGCAGATCGTGAGGTCGCAGGTCTTCAGGTATGGGCACTCCAGCGTCCCGCGCTAACTCAACGATCCTCTCAAAATTCTTATAGAACTGCCTTTTACTCAGCTGGTTTCCGGCTTCGTTGAGAAAAAGATATCCGGCTGCCGCAGCGCGTGGGAACATAGGTTTGAAAATCGTCTCAAAGACACGCAGAACCTCCATCGCCAACGGAGTCAGTGGAACTGTTCGCACACGCTTGCCACTAAATGCTTTCCCTTTACCAAAGAGACGCACACGCTCCGTCTGCCAATCTATGTCGCAGCTTTCTCCACTCGATCGTATTCCCAACAGCTCACTTGTACGCGCACCGATCTCGGCTTGAACAACAATGGCCGTGTAGTCTCTGGCACCGCGATGAGGTGATGCATGCTGCGGTAGGTATTCGGTCCGCATGAACTCGTAAAATTCGTCACGCAAGGTAGGGGATAAAGCGTAGCGACGCTTGGTGGGCCTGTCTTGCACATGCATTGGTACATCGTATTTCGTAAATGTCTGCGTTATCGGACCATATTTTTCACTGATGGTGAGTACACCACTCGGGATGTTAGGCTTGGCAAGGACATAATCGCAGAATGATCTCAGCTCGCGAATGTACTTCCGCCTGGTTCCGTGTGCCAAGTCGTCCTGGAGCAGCAACGAAACGAGTAAGCTTAACCGGGACGATCCGAGCCCCGCGTCAAGGAGCTCCCAAACCAGTACCTGTCTCATCCCACGAGGGTGATTTGGATCTTGGATCTGCAGGCGATCGAAAAGGTGATTCAGTACGGCTCTCGAAGATCTAATTGTCGTCTCAAGGGTGCATCCGCGGAATAAGAGATTCTGGAGATACTCCTCAAGCTTACGAGTATGATCCTGAAGCTGCTCTTCCCACGGGATAATTCTTCGTTGTTGTTCGGGTGGCGATGTCCGGTTTGCGAGTTCCACAGAAACTTCTCCTCATGTTTTGGATTTTGCTTGGCTCACTCAAGCGCCTCTTGATTTTTCAAGTACTACTTGATTTGCCCGTTGGCCCATCTTCCTGTCCATCTCAATGGCCCAGAACGACTTCTGCTGAAAACTAATGGAAACGCGCTGTGCGATGTTTCCAGTAGAATGTGGGCTGTGTTCGGCACTTTCAAAGAATGCGGATGAGCGTTTTCAACCGCACTTGTTTTTCCCGGCTGCCCGTGATTACAAGACCTATGCCATGACTTAGCCTTCTTTCAACTCTCTCTCGTGCTTGGCTGAGATAAGGTCAAAGACTTTCGCAACGAGTTGCTGAATCTCGTTGTAGAACGTGCCTTATGGTGATTGGTTTGTATGGACCAAGGTTCCCCGAGTCTCAGAAATCACCTTTGCAAGAAAACTGACTACGAGCCAGATAGACGCTGAACTGTTCGGATATACCATTCAAGATCAAGGCTCAAAGTCGGGATATCCGAACAGTAGCCCCTTTAAATTACGAACCCGAGCGGCTAACGACGATTGGGAAGAATGAACGATTTGCTACTAGAAAATATCGCGATTTTCGAGGTCATTCCGAGAGTCTAGCGTGGTTTTCGCGAAAGAAACCAAGCCAACTTAGACCTTTTGATCTACTAATCCCGAGAACCCCGGTAACGCGGCACATGATCTGCACCTAGGACTTTCAGCGACGAATGAAGGTACTCGCGCAACGACTCAGTCACTGATGAGCTTAATGACGAAAAAGACCCGCATTGATGCCAAGCGCGTCGCTGAGATTATTGGTTGCTCCCGTAAGACAGTCTTGAACGGCGGCGCCGGCACCGCGCAACTGACCAGAATTCGCAACGGGTCTACTCAGGTGCGGTTTATTCTGGAAGAGGTATTAGCCTTCGCTGAAAAGCAAGAACGAGATGCTCAACGTCGACCTAAAGGCCATTCGACAATGACGTCGTAAACGGCCACAGGTTCTATCACTATCGCCCCTCCTCACAGTTTCCTGAAAAAAAAGAGCTGCAAGCATGAAGCGTATTGGTAAGCAATTTGGATCGACGTCGGCAGTGCGGCGCGAGGAAACGGTCGTGAAGAACTTTCATCAGTATGTTGGCCCAGGCGGACAAACTCTGCACGGTTACATGCGCCGCTACAAGAATGTTCGACTTCGCAAGAAAGGCTTCACAAGTAAGGCCGAAGCTGAAAGACATCTGCGTCAGGCAATGAACGATATAGACGCGGAAGAACGAGGTGAGATTCGCTGTAAACCAACTACCGCCCAGGAAGCTCTCAACATTTATCGCCGCAACCAGGAAGTGCGAGCTCGAGACAAAGGCTATCAATACGCTCACAACGTCAGATCCAATTGCAAAATCATCCAGCAGTTTGTGGACCACTTTGGTCCCAACCGATTAATCAGGGAATGCACTGAAACTGACTTGCGCGAGTTCTACCAAATACTTTGCTTTCGTCCGACCCTTAATAAGAATAGCGCTGGCGTCTTTATTAGCCGCATTCAAGGGATGCTAAAGGCGGCACAAAAAGCAAAACCTGACCTAATCAACTGGCTCCGCCCAACACTCAAGGTCAATCGCACGCCTGAATTCGAGCATCGTGTAGTGGAGTTAACGGAATACGCAATACTGGTTCACACGCTGCTAAATCCACCGTTAGCTCCATCTCGACGTACGGAGCGCAATAAACTATGGCGTGATGCCGCTGATGTTGTTCAGTTACTCCGTTTGACCGGCGGCAGGCTCAATGAGATCGTGCGAATACGACTCGATCAATTCCTGTGGTCCAAAGGCAAGCTTCGCTTATATGCAACGAAGACCGAAAATCAACGTGACCTTCCATTGTGGGATTGCGTTAAAGAGATTGCGCAAAGCCGAATCCGGGAAGGCCTCACTGACGGCGAGCTATTATTCCCGCGTGCCAAAACCGCGACCTTTGACAATGCCATCGCAAGGGCATGCCGGAAAGCAGCGCGACTGGCAAATCTCAACTATGGCCGAACCAACGGCTTCACCTGTCACAGTCTACGCCACACCTTTATCACAGACATGATGGAGGCAAGTGGAAACAATGTGGCGCTAGTCATGTCCTATAGTGGTCACAAGTCGCTTGAGTCGTTCAAGATCTATCTACATGCCCCAACACAAGGCTGTATAGCCACCGATCAGCGCATCGAAAGCGTGGGCCTATTCCTGGCCTCTTTTGCGGGAACGAAGGGAATAGAAGAAATCGCGGAAACGATTGAAGTTGTAGTACACACAATGACCCAAACGGGTGAAGGAGTTCACGGGTGAGAACTCAAGCTATACGAACCGAATTTGCGAAAAATCTGTTAATGGTGCTGAAAACGACTCCGTCGTCCGACGGAAAGGATCTATTGAATTCAGCTGCCCAAAATCCAGTCCGGCCTTTTGTTCAATTTCTCGAATCGACGTTTGCGACGTCTCGTGCTGACCAAAAATAAACTCCTCTCGCTGAAGGTATGAGCGCTGCGACATTGTGTAACCGGTAGCGCAAAGCTCCCCCGTTTTGTCATGAATAAACGCAATGATCTTCCAAAAAGACGTCGGAATCTTAACTCCGTACATAAGCGGATCTCGTTTCGAAAAGAAAGGCCCAGTGAAAACAGAGATCGACATATCGTCTTCGCGGGAATTGTCTAATGCGTAATCTTCCAGGCCCAGCCAGATACCCGCGTTGAAAGGCTGCATTTGAGGAACAGTATTAGTTACGTGCATCGAATCATTATTGCCTTCGGCAAACGAGCACGAGTCAGGACCAAGTTCATTCGTTCGTGCTTGTTCGAGTTAGGTAACCTCTTCCTACAGGAGGAGCTCTGGAGTAAGCACCGGCAGGAACGTTTATTGGAAAAATATCTGAAGTCGACGCCGGTGATATTTGTTGAGCAACTAGCCGCCTTCGAGAGGTGGTCGTCGCAGGGAATGCTGAATCCGAAGCTCGACCTGGGGTTGCCGGAGTCGCGGCCTCTAACTAATACACCTCGAGCGATACTCGGAACGGTTAAGGTAGTTGGCGTATTTCTTCAGTGGTGTGTCAAGCGCAACATTCTCTCACTCGCTGAAGTGAACCAGAGCACGATAAAAAGTTATAAGAAAACTCTATTCTGGCAATACGAATGCAAAATCTGCGGGAAGCGAACGCATTTAGACCACGACAAGACAAATGAGAAGTGTAGCGATAGCGCATGCCAGGCGATGAACGCGTGCGTAAAGATCAGAAGGTTGACTCGTCTATCGGTGAATGACATAACGATGCAACTTCGTACCTTTTTCAACTGGGCTCAGCTCCACGACTTCGTGCTGGAAAATCCGCTGGCTCATGAGGTCTCAGTAAACAACACGTTCACGGCGATGAACGAACGCGGCGAGATGATTGAGATCTCAGATTCGATTAGGCGGTACGCTGATGACGTTGTCGAGCGCCTCTGTCATTATATAGTTTCGCCCGATGCTGACCCTGGAGAGGCGTTGGTTCTATATTTTATTATCTTTCACCAACTTACTATTACAGAAATATGTAAAGCAAAATTACCGTCATTAGCGGCTGAGACAAGAGGCACGCGCGAGCGCGCAAAAGACTTTGAGTATTTGCTGTTACCAGTTCGCAAACCGACCCGAGGCCAACTCTCAAGTGGACGTGAGGATCCAATACTGAAGTATCCGAAACAGGCAGCGAGCTGGCTGCGCCCGCTCTTAGAGCGGTACTTCGAGAAGCGCAGGAACAACGTTGGCTCTGAATATATATTCGTTGGCCAGTGTCATCGCACACGAAATAATAGACCAGTAACCCATCGAACCATCAGCACGATGGTCCATAGAGCTTCACAGCGCGTAATGAATGCGATGATTAGCCCGCGTGACCTACGTAACACGGCTGCTGCGATTATGGCGAACAAGTCGAAGCGCCGTGGCGCGATCCTTACAAAGCTTGGCTACAGCAGTGAACGCGCCACTCGGTTCAATTATCTGGAAACCTTTCTGCTGGAGCCTAAACCATGCAACCAGCGCCAGCCCCCAGCGGGGGCGTAGCGTAGTGAGCGGTGCGAGGTGCGCCGAGCGCGCGAGCGAAGCGGGCGCAAGGGGGAGAATTAATAGAGTAGCGGGCGTTTGATAACAGCGATTCTGTTCGGGAGCGCCGCCAGGCGCTGTAGTTGGGAGAACAGAATCTTCTGTTATCAGATGACCGTCCGATTTGAGGTACTTTGTGCAGCGAGCTCTAATTTAGAGCGCAGCGTGAGACGATAACTCTTTTAGACGAAATACCAATTACTGTCTTGTTCAATCACGCTTTCTTTGGATAAACATATCAAAGTCGTTCGATTTCTGGAGCATAATTCAGTGCTTACAAAACGTCTTCATCCATTACTATGCCGTTCCTTCGAGCACAAGAGAATAATAAGGAGCAGTAAAAGAAGCTGCTCTATACCCAGTCACGGCTGAGCTGATGTTTACACGCAAACGATTGACCCGTGGATTTCCCTCTGTAATACTCTGCGCGATATATTTTACCTCTGGCTCGACCTCTTGAGCTTTGTTTCATTAGGTTTCTCGAAGGTAGCCTTCACTGATTGGGAAACCGAGCTATCCGATGTTGAACCTGGTCGATCTGATAAAACATGTTCGACAGCAATCCTCAAAAACGTGAGCACAACGCCAGTCACAATATCCTGACCAGGTCACATGACGCTTTCATTTGGACCAGCATTGCTTGTGAGCTTCCGTCGCTTCCATGGCTACGCACTTTTCACCTCCCTAACATAGCCTGAAGACACCTGTAATGGGAGATTGTGTGAACAACCAAGTTTGAATACCGCGTCCATGGTCATGAGCATGTGCGTAACGCTCGGAAAGACAACAATCAGCTGAGAAGAATGCCTAGCGATATGAGTGTTGGTGATCACATAACTTTACATGAAATCATCCTGACAGCCGACAGCGGAAGGTATCCGCCCCAAAAATGTTTATGTACCCGGTTCAATTCGTCGTCTATTTTTGCGATCTAGGCAAAACTACGTAACTAATGGCAAAGAAGAGGCGCCCAACAAATACAGGCCTTTTAAAAAAATTTGAGCCGAAGCTACGGTCGGGTGTGAAGCTTGTGCACACTCTCCGTGTGTCCCGAAGCTGGATTGGGGTCATTGATTGGTCCTCAGATGGTCGAATTTTGGCTTCACCATCGCGAGATGGAAACGTCCGGGTATGGGACGCAAAAACCGGAGAGCGTCTACGTACTCTTCGAAGACATTCGTCCTCCGCCAATTGCGTCGCTTTTGATTCGACAGGACGTACCCTGGCCAGCGGAAGTGACAATGGATTTGTCAAAATCGGAGAACCAGTCAGCAATCAGTCACTGCGGACTTTATTAGGACACACTGGCGTGGTCCACCATGTAGCATTTGATCCATCAGGTTGCATACTGGCCAGCGGAAGTGCGGATAAGACGATCAACCTCTGGGAAACCGCCACCGGGAGATTGCTGTGCACTTTAGCAGGACACCATGGTAGCGTCTTGAGTGTTGCTTTCGACCCGGGTGGGCGCTTACTAGCCAGCGGAAGTTATGACAACACCATAAAACTGTGGGATGTGACATCTGGCCAAGTGCTCAACACTCTCCATGGACACATTGGAAGCGTTTCAAGCGTTGCTTTCGATCCGCTCGGCCGTAAATTAGCCACTGGCGGAAATGACCGGACGGTAAAGCTTTGGGATTTGCCAAGCGGTCGCCTGCTGCGGACGCTGGAAGGTCATACGGGCAGTAAAGGCATAAATGTCGCTTTCCTTCCACAGGGAGATCTCTTGGCTTCGAAGGGCGACGACGGTACAGTGAGACTATGGCACAGCGAAAATGGTAATTGTCTATGTGTGATCGAAGAACACACACATAATGAGCGGCTCCCAGGGCTTGCTTTTCACAGGCATCTACCGTTGCTTGCTACAGTTGGAGCAGAGCCCGCCCCTCGCCAATTAAAGACCAAAACCAAAAAAAAGAATCAAGAGGGACTTCGCCTCATTCACATTTGGGAACTCGACATTCCACTATTGTTAGACCAGCCAGCCCCGATCGAAACCAGCCATTACGTGAATGCCAAGGCGGTCTTGCTAGGGGATACAGGAGTGGGTAAGTCCGGGCTCAGTTTGGTGCTTAACAACAGACCTTTTGAGGCAACCGAGTCAACCGCAGGTCGGCGAGTGTGGGTTTTTGGATCCGAAAAGGTGGAACTCGAAGGTCACCGGCAGCAGACCCGCGAAACGCTGCTGTGGGATTTGGCCGGACAACCGGGCTACCGCGTTATCCATCAGCTTCACTTGAATGAAGTCGCCGTGGCGCTAGTTGTGTTCGACGCACGCAGCGAGACGGATCCTCTGGCAGGAGTCCGACACTGGGAACGAGCGCTGCACCTGGCACAACAACGTCAGGGTGCCTCGAGCTTGCCTATGAAAAAGTTCCTAGTGTCCGCCCGCACTGACCGCGGTACGGTCGCAATCTCCAGGGAACGATTGCAGGCGCTACTCAAGGAGTTCAGCTTTGATGGTTATTTTGAGACCAGTGCTAAGGAGGGCTGGGGGATCAACGAGTTACGTTCCGCGATCGAGGAAGCGATTCCCTGGAAATCCCTACCGGAGGTTTCATCTTCCAAGTTGTTCTCTGATATCAAGGTTTTCCTGCTGGAAGTAAAGAAGATGGGACGCTTGCTGGCTCCAGTCAGTCAGCTTTACGAAGACTTTGCGCGAACATACCGTGCTGCCGTCGCGGAGAAATCAAATCTTAAAGATCAGTTTGAGACATGCATTGGACGACTCGAAAACCGAGACCTCATCCGTCAGTTGAGCTTTGGTGGATACGTGCTGCTACAACCAGAACTGCTGGATGCTTACGCCTCCGCAATGGTTAACGCGGCCAAAGATGAACCTGATGGTCTCGGTTCTATCCCCGAGGACGTAGCACTTGCTGGTCAATTTTATGTGCCCAGGGAGCAAAAGGTAACTGATCGCAGTCATGAACAACTTCTGTTGCATGCGACAGTTGGAGAATTAACTCGCTACGATCTGGCCTTAAAGGAAAGCGCCGCTGAGGGTCACTATCTAGTCTTTCCTTCACAATTCAACCGAGATTATGAGGAAGCTCCTGAGCCGAAAGGCAAAGCGGTGTCAATTACGTTCGATGGGCCAGTCCAGAACCTTTACGCGACGCTAGCCGTGCGCTTAGCGTATAGCGGATTACTCACTACCAGCCGGCGGGAGATGTGGCGTAACGCAGCGGTCTTCACCGCGAAAGCGGGTGGAAAGTGCGGGCTGTTCCTGCAAGAGTTCGCTGAAGCGCGTGGGCGTTTGCTCATCTTTTATGATGAGCACGAGGGCCAATTACCAACTGAGCAGACTAAGTTTGACTTTGAAGAATTCGTCCTGGCTCACGTTCAACGCAGAGCGTTGGATGGCACAGTTAACGTGGTGAGGTTCTTCGTATGTGATAGCTGCGGCGATCCCGTACCAGATCGTTACGTCAACCGCCTACGCGAACGGAGACTCAAGGTGTTTCAGTGTCCGTGTGGCGGTGAAGTCTCGCTGGAAGAACCGAAGGAAAGAATGCACTACGTATCGAAAGTAGTAGCGATGGGCCAATCCGCAGACCGTCAACGCGATTTCGAAGTGTTTATCGCGTCGGCACGCGGAGAGACCAGCACGCCCAGCTTTACCGCCTGGGCTGGGGATGAACGAGTGACTCTTGCAGTTGTCTTTACAGATATCGTCGGCTCAACGCAAATGGCGCATGAGCTAAAGGATGAGGGGATGAACGAGGTGCGACGAGCACACTTCAACCAAAGCCGTAAGTTGCTCATCCGGTTCAACGGGAGAGAAGTCAAAACAATTGGCGACAGTTTGATGGCAGCCTTCAGGTCTGCAGATTCTGCGTTGGATTATGCCCTTGCATTACAGAAGAATACTGGTCACCCACAGGTACAAATCCGAGCTGGTATCGACGTCGGTCCGATCTGCATAGAGGAAGGGGATGTGTTTGGTGGCACGGTGAACTTTGCTGCCCGTGTAGTTGGAGCGGTAAAGAAAGCGGAGATCTGGTTGAGCGACCGAGCTAAAACGGACATCGATATGTTCGGGGCGGCTCAACATACCCCATTGAAATGGAAACGCCATAAGGACATACCAATTAAAGGATTTCCTGGCTTATTCACGTTCTGGTCAATAGCTGGACGTACGATTGCTGCACCATTGCAGACGATCACGTCCGAGAAATCCGAAGAAAAGAAGTTGGACGTCGCAGCGATTGAGGCTGCAACTGGTCTCCCTGCACTAGCTGTGCAGCGGATAGTGCTTGAGAACATTCGTGGTTTTCGAAGGGTCGATATTCAAACGTCGCATGACGGCAAAGCAGATAGGTTTGTATTACTCTTGGGAGATAACGCTACCGGGAAAACGACCCTGCTACGAGCTATCGCTTCAGCTTTCTGTGACGAAGCCAGTGCCGCCGCACTGATCAATCCCTCAGCCCTTCTTCGGCACGATGCTGACGAAGGATTGATTCGTGTTGAATTCCGACGACAACCGAGTGCTGCGAGGATTGATGAACAACCGCTGTGGGTTGAAAACCGGTTTTTGAGAGTACCTGGTGGTCAAGTGAAGCTGAAACAGGTAGTGTCCACGGCTTTCTCAAGGAGGCGTCTCTTCGTTGCGGGTTATGGACCATCGCGACTGTCGTTCGGCCGTGAACAGGACGCTGAATACTCCTCGAAAGCTGCTGTCTTGACGCTGTTCGACAGAAGCGCATCCTTAATGCATCCCGAGCTAGTTTTGCGTCGAATTACATCAACCGGGGTCGCCTGGGAAGATGTGGCACAACGAATCGATCAGGTTTTACATCTCCCCGCGGGATCAGTGAAACTCGACCAAGGCGGCGGAATGTCAATAATGGCTCCCCACGGGTTCGGAGAGCAATTCCCTTTTACCGAGATTGGAGATGGCTACTTATCGACACTCAATTGGGTGCTGGATCTTTGTGGTTCATGGATGACCTTTGCCAAAGACTTGTCTGTTGATGAGATCTCAGGCGTAGTCCTTCTTGATGAACTAGAACAGCATCTCCATCCCACCTGGCAACGCGAAGTAGTACGCGCCCTTCATCAGCAATTTCCCAACATACAGTTCATAGCAACTACCCATTCCGCATTATGCGCCTTGGGGACGACAGCGATTCCCGAAGAATGCCGACTGATAGTACTGCGGGGAGATGAAGGCGTTCTTGAATGTCTCAGCTACTCTACTCCCGGTCCGCAAAACGTAAATCAGCTTCTGACTTCGCCCTTATTTGGCTTGCTCAGCGCGAGTAGTTTCGGTGTTGTGGCTGATATCAAGCGCTACAGCGAACTCAAGGCATCACCGACGAAGAGTCTGGCCGAAGAAGAAGAGATGGTTGCGCTTGGTAAACAATTAAGAGAGATTCTAGGTCCGTTTGATGATCAGTTTCATCGTGACTTGGAACAGTTGATTCGTAAGGTTGCGCTAGCCGAACTCGCAACCCATATTGAAGAGCGCGGTCTGGATTCAGAGATTCTCGGACTGGAGATTCGGGCGCGACTACGCGAGCTGTTTGACGTCGGAGGGAAAGATGATCAGGATTCGATTCGATGAGCCCTCAGGCGATGACTGGCGAAGGTGGCGGTTGCGTTGTAAGCGTGCTACCGAAAAAGTTGTTGTGGACCGAGGCAAGGGAATGGTAACGAAATTTGATGACTCTTTGTACCGAGAGATGAAGAGTATCTATCTATCACTCGATGGTCCATTTCACGGAAAATGTGCTTATTGTGAATCCCTTTTTGCCGTAGATCAGCCTGGAGACATCGATCATTTTCGTCCCAAAAGTGAAGTCAGGAATATCGATAACCAAGTAGTTATGATGTTGGACCATAAAGGCAATCGAAGTCCTCATCCTGGATATTATTGGCTGGCTTATGATTGGCGTAACCTGCTACCAAGTTGTCGAGATTGCAATACTCCCTCGAAATGGAAAACTAAGGGTAAGTCTGTCGGTAAAGGGTGCCGGTTCCCAGTGAGAGCAGATCACGCTATTTTGCCGGGAAAAGAAGCCGAAGAGCAGCCATTGCTGATCAAACCGACCGGAGATGAAGATCCATCAACGCACTTAGAAATAGACTGTCTTGGCGTCGTGATCGCAAAGACCGACCGAGGCCATGCATGCAATGAGGTTTTTGGTCTTAATGATCGAGAAGCGCTGGTTCGCAAGCGTCAAGAAGCATTCGAGGATGCGACTGAAGCTGTAGTGGCACTGTTTGATGCGGCCAGGGCAAAAGAAGCAGAGCGAATAACAAGATCTTTAAAACGCCTTCAGAGATTTGCAGATGGCGAGGCAGCTTACGCGGCAGCAGGAAGGGCAGGAATAAAGCAGGCGCTGCCAACCTTTCACTCCATCGCCGTTTGGTTGAGTGATACCTACGAGAGGTTTATCGACGTAGCATGTGAAACGAATGATTCTGTTACGAATTCTCCAGAGGTAACTGTAGATAATGTTAGTGAACCCATTGGTTCCGCGCGTATCACTGTTTGTCTGGGCTGTGGAGAGATCGTGCCACATATTTATGTAGAGCGGCTTATCACCAGCGGGAAGGTGACTTTCGATTGTCCTTGTGGCGAGACGGTTTTGCTCCCGAAGGTGTTGCAGAGGTAAAGAGTATGGTCCTAACGTATGACGCTCCATAAATCGCTCCATAAATCGTTGACGTCGAGTGCCAAATAAGTGATATTCACTCACGGATACTCCGTCTCTACTCTGAATCATCACTGATCCTCAGAGCCAAGATAATGTTATGCCCTAATTTATGATTGAGACCGAGAGGTAAATGGTCAATCCCTCGCCTGACCACGTTTTCTCGACCAATGGTTCACAGGATCAGCGGGCAATGCCCGGCTGCATTCAGGGGAGAACTGCTTTCACGCATCCATTTAGCCGGATGACGTCTCCAATCAAGACGAAAATACTCCTGATTTACAACGGTGTCACTTGCAAGCACGAATTTTCGAGCCCATGGTGAGTTATGTCAAAACCTCATAAATAGATCGGAGAACTGAGAATGGCAGTGATATTAGAAGGAGGTTGCCGGGTAACGAATATCAGAGACGGCGAGCCCCTTGTCAATGGGACATTAAGCACTTGGCCTCAGATCGGCCGAGCCAATGGCACGTCAGCAATCTCACTACGTACGATGGAATTCGCACCTGGCCTGTCGCGGGGTTTTCGCAATCAGGAGTGTGACGAAGTCTGTTACGTCCTTCAGGGAAATGCGACCGTCTTTATTGACGGTAGTGAATACGTGGTCCAACCAGAGACTGGCATCTATGTAAAACCCGGTGCTATCCTGACGGTGAACAATCTTGGTCCGGAACCGTTTGTTCTCATCAGTTCGCAGTGTCCGGAGCCTCTCACCACTCCAGAGACGTTACCGCCGGTAACCTCTCCTTTAGAGCCGGGGACGTCGCTACCTCGAGGGCCGATCGTACGCCTCGCGGATCGCAAAGCGGTGTCAACCGAAGATCGTTGGTATCGAGTGCTGGTTGATGATGAGGTTGGCAGCACGCGGGTGACTCAATTTGTGGGTTCAATTCCCACGGGCCGCCTGCCGGACCATTTTCACAACTACGAAGAGGTGCTGGTGATTCTGGGCGGAGCAGGCGTTATGCACGCCGGGAAGAAGAATACGCCAATTGCTGTCGGGTCGTGCATCTACTTACCTAAAGGTCAGGCTCACTGCGTTGAGAATACGGGTAAGGAGCACCTGCGACTGTTGGGTGTCTTCTTTCCGGCTGGAAGTCCGAGCGTGAAATACCGAGTTTAAGGTTGTCATCCCCGACCGAAGGAATTGATTCCTTTGAATGGGGAGCGGATTTCCCAACTCCTCTGGGCCGCGACGCTTTTTGTGGCCCAACATAATCAGCGACTTGCTGGCATGACCGTTGCCTAGTCATCAATCGTCGATGGACCAGTTACAAGGATTCAGAGACGAAGCGAATCGTGGGAGCGTGCCACGGGGCACTGACTTGCAGATTCATCAACACGTTCAATCAACTCACACAGGAGAAACATAATGCACCTTCGACAAATCCTCCCGGTTGGGTCTATCAAACTCAGCCGGGACGATAGTCGGCCAGGTGCTCACAAAGGAGAACTTACTATGAACAACAAACTAAATCGAATCATCGGTGGAAGCGCGATCGCTATTGCTCTCATGGCGATGGCAGGTGGAATGAACGCAAAGGCCATGGAACCGGGCCGCGCCATGAAGCGGACCAATGAGATGAAGCCCAACATCATGCGAACTGTTGTGATCAAGAACACGATGGACCGTCTGGGCAACTCGAATATGGGATGATGTCTCGTGCTTGACAAACGAAACACCTTCATAACCGAGGGCCCAACGTCGAGACACAGTGCCGGAGGAGAGAGGTCCTTTCAACGAACAGGGATCATCCACGGGAGATCACTTGCGCAAACGCGCCTGTTGAGGGGCCTCAATCCGCCGGCACTGTTCCTGACCGGCTCGCTCAGGAACAAGGCAATTCCGATCCCCACCGAAAATCCGGGCCAACTCCTCTTGCAAAGTGAGAACTTCAATGCCTGACTACATTGCATTTCTACACGGCGGAATCGAGCAGCCCACTCAAAAACCACTCGATGACGGAAGTACGCTCGCGAAGCAATGTTTAGAGAAATGGGGGCAGATCGAAAACCAGGAACAGTTTCCTCCCAAGCTTCTTTTTCTTTTGATCTCCGCCGGCTATTTAGGCGGAGAAGATCATCTCGACGAAGGTAGAGCACGACAGCTTATCGCCGGCGTTCGGCGCGCATTCTTTGAGGCCGGACATCGCGACATACCATTGATTGGCAGCTCTGTGGCTGCCGTTTTTTTTGCTGCTAACGAAGACGGGCGGAGTGAAATCTACGAATCAGGTGCGCTGTTGGTTTGCCTCGCGTCGCGGACGTTGGATGCCACAGTTTCAGTAGCCACCAATGTCAGTGCAGACACTGAAACAGCGGTCCAAACTTTAATCAACGGCCTGGATATTGAACACACCCTCAACGAGTATCCGAGACCGCTTCCCAACCGTGTGCTGCTGACTTTCTTTCCGGGAACAGGTTCGATCGGCACTACCGCCAACAATTCAACCGACAAGATTCACACGCTGTTACTGGAAAAATTGAATTATCAAATGCCGATAGTTGGCGGTGTCTCGTCAGCGAATGACCGTTCACGAAAGAAACGCGGTCTACAGCTGGTTAACCAGCAGACCTACACTGATGCACTGGCTGCATGTTTAATCCGCTCCGGGTTACCGTTAGCCACGAGTATGGCGCATGGACTCCAGCCGGTTGACGGCATTAATCCGATTCTTCACGCCGAAGTTATTCAGGATGAAAAATTCATCACAAAATTCAAGGAAGGCTGGCCGGAGGAGATCTTCAGGGGATTCACTCAGCCGATCTTGCTGCGAGACTACTCAACGGAGAGTTCCGTCGTCAGAGCGAGATGGCTGCCCGACTCAACCCCGAGCACCGTACAAGTCCTGCGCACGGTGCGTCCGTACTCTTCGCTCGAAGCGACAACTCCAAACCCTAAAAGGATGTACCAGGAAACGCTGGCCGCTCACGATCGTTCATTGAAAAGAGCAAAGCTCAAGAGTCCTGCCGGTTGTCTTTCGTTTAAGTGTTCCGGTCATCTTGGTTACAGGGATGAGCTCAAACTCGATCTCGCGTGGGGTATCGCGAGGATGAAAGAGCAATTCGGCATTCCCTATTATGTCGGTGGTTTTTATGACGGCGAGATAGCAACGGATTCCTCCGGCGCATTTGTTTGCGGCGGTTGGAGTATCGCGGCGCTGATCCTCGGAGATGAGATCAGTGAGCGCTCCGCGGTTCAATGGGGGTTTTCTACACTCGCCACTCACGGGCCCGCCCTGACTGCGACGACGGATCTTAAAGAGGCATTCAAACAGTCCCTCGAACTCGTGTACGACTTGGGATTTCCGGGTGCAATGCTCTGCCTGTTAATTCGCGATCACAATCCGAACGCAACGTCCCAGGAGAACAAGCGAATCGTCGTGGCGACCAGCGCGAAAGGAACGCGCTACAACCGGGTACTGGAATTGATGGCAGAGGAAGGCGGCCATGCCGAAGTAGCGCTGGACGCGGTAAGTAATCGCGCGCCGTTCGTCTCACATTCCAGGCCACCTCGCGAAGATGAAAAGGATCTATATCGTGAGGCAGGTGTCGTTAACGAGTATGTTTTGCCGCTGCGCGATTCAGCAAATCAGGTATTTGCGCTATTGCGAGTAGACCTCGGTGCGCAGGCAGACGAGAAGATTCACAACGCCGTCAAGGGCGTGCTTAACTCAATCGCTACGATCGTTGGAGCGGCAATCGACAGGATTTACAGTTGGCAGGAGAATGGAATCGTTCTCAAGCTGGACCAGACACTCAAAAACTGCATGTCGGCAAATACGCAGAAACAAGGCTTGCAGCAGTTTATCGAAGAGTCGTTAAAAGCTTTCAGCCTGGCAAATGGACATATCCGCGTTGTTAATGGTGCTCATGACTCTCTGGAACTCGTGGCGGGAGCAGGCGTTTATTATCAAGCCGCTAAAGCAAAACGGTCGGTAGTTAGTTTTGAGAACTGGTCGCCTTCGTGTGAAGCGTTTGTCAGCGATGCGACGACTATAATCAATGATGCGCCGAATAACCTCGCCCACAAACGCTTATCCGGTTTCTATGCCGACGACGATGTGATGACACCGGCGCTCCAGGAACTCGGATCTTATGCAAACGTACCGTTCAAAGATGAAAATGACGAACGCTTCGGAACAATCAGCTTACTCTCGAATACCAAGTGGTTCTTCAATAGTTATCACGAGCGCGCGCTGGCCGCACTCGGGCGCCGGCTGACTTTTCTGATAGACCATCTCAGAACTAAAGAGAAAACAAGAAACGTTATCCGTAATGCGGAGAAGATTCGTCTAAAGGAAGACACCGCCGATCGGTACCTTCGTTTCTTCAGCCGCATCCGCCGAAAGTTTGATTTAGGCTCCGGCATTGAGACACTTCGGCCCAACGACATCTGCCATCTGCTTGAGCTCGCCACGCGAACCCTGTGCGAGATCTTTGGCGCTCATGCAGGCGCTTTCTATCTTTGGGACGAAGATCAGCAACGATTCATATTGCGTGGACAATCCGGGTGGCAGGCTGAAGAGTGGTTACATGTCGCTCGCTACCGGAAAAACGATGATTGGATTGGCGCCAAGGGCTTGGTTGATAAGCCACGTTATGTAGAGGACCTCTTCGAATATTACAGAGCCAAGCATTACTCCGATCCCGGCGGAAAGTATTCCGTACCAATCTTCGGCGCAAAGTTGTCGCCGGAATTTACCGTGGAGGCGATCGCGGCTCCGGTAAAAGTGGCCGGGATACAGATCGGCGTGCTAACGCTTTATGGCGAGCCGGGATCGCAGGAGTTACATCGCCGGCAATTCCACACGACTGACCGCTGGCTGATTGAAGAAGCGCTGAATCGCTTTGGCGCGTTAGTCGGGTTCCTGATCGATCGTCAAGTTGCGCTTGAAGAAGCTCGAGCGGTCTCGCGGCGCGAGGAGCTCTTAGAGAATCATTCCAGCCAGCGCGGCAGGCATTCATTCGAAAGAACTGTCGGCGAATTAATAAACATTTTTCACGCCACCCACATCGATTTCTATCGTTCTGTCGGAAACTCAGAACCACAGGAATTCCGATTGTTTCATCGTGTTTCGAGCGACTCGACGCTCGCAACAGCCGCCGCTGACAGGAATAAAAGAGGAGACGACTTTGTGGCCACAGCCGCGCGCAGCGGGTCAGTGGTTACGCGACAGTGCCTGCTGAGGCGAGAGGAGATGCTTGATTCGGATCTTGCCGCGACCGATGGAATGATCAAGCGTGCCGCCTTGCCACTAATCATTCCGGACAAGCCAAGCATTGTTCTCGATTTGCACTGGAGCCCAACCAAGCTGGTGGACCTGGATCCATTTCACTACTTCAGCGTGACCGAGCTCGAAGAGCTCCTCAAGCTGTTGCGCACGCTGTATAAAACCCACTTAACAAATGTCGAGTCGGAGTTGGCTAAAGCGCGGAAGGAAGGTAGTCAGATTAGTGCTCATACCTTTGGCCTGATGATGGCGGAATGCGGCCACAAGATCGAAAGCTTACTGGGCGATTTAACCGACGATTTTTCCAACGCAGACCCGGCGAACTATGCGGCAGTCATTGAACGAGCATTGCAGTTGGCTGATAAGCATAGCGAGTGGGTCGACCGGTGTAGAGAGGCGGCAGATAAGGCCGGTCTCGAGAAGGCCGAATGTTGTTTGCAGAGCATAATCAAGGCGGCAATCAACGAGTCCAAGATCGAAGAGAACGACAAGGTTGAGCATCAGATAGAAGACGGCGTTAAAGGTCTAACGGTATTTGGAAACGACGACGCGATTAGAGAGGTTTTCGCTAACGTGATAACCAACGGGGTCGAAGCGATGAGCGATGGCGGCATGTTGAAGATCAAAGCCTATTCATCGACACGCAACGAAGGGTTTCGCAAACAAATGGATTGGTTTGAAGATTGGGATGCAGAAAACGTAGCCGTCATTTTTGAGGACAATGGTGTCGGGATGGAGCCTGAGCACGTTGAGATGCTGGGAACCGATTTCACTACCAAGAAGGACCATCATGGTCTGGGAACCGTTATTTGCGAGGCGTTGCTGAAGAGCCAGAACGGCTTCATGAAAGTCTCCAGCAAGCTGGGCCAAGGCACCACTGTCGTGATCGCGCTACCGTTTACGCAAGGAGGAATCAATGAAGGTTTTGAGAGTATTTGGGCTTGAAGATGAACCCCGGTGGTTCAAAAAGATCGAGTCGGCGCTAAGCAGGCAGATATCCGACGCGGATCAAAAACGCTACGGCATAGAATCCATCGAACTACAACTCGCCGCGTCAAAGCGAGAAGCCTTGCAGTTGCTCCGCGAGGCAATCGCGCAAGGGAAGCCGCCGGACGTCATTCTCCTTGACCTCAGAATTCCCGTCGAGAAGGAAGGTGTCGCCACAAACCGAACCGGAATTCAGTTTTTGCAAGAAGCGCAGAAGATGAACGCCGTTCGGGAAGTTCTTGTCTATTCGGTCCTGGGTAAAGACTACCAACTGGTCGTCGATACCTTTTCCGGCGGCGCAATCGACTTCGTTCGCAAGAGAAGGGTTACAGAGGAAGAATTACTGGCGCGAGTACTCGCAGCCGGGGCCCGCCTGCTGGCTCGTGAGAATGCGAAGCTGCTGCAACAACGGGTGAAGGACCTTGTTCCCTACGCCGAAACCGGGTTGGCCCATCGCTTTGGTGTCTGTTTCTCGCGTTTTGTCCAATCGGTCGTCAACGAAACCGAGGGTCTCGAAGAAGGATTCAAAGAACGCTGGGGGCTGGAAGTGGAACGAGATTCGCAGGACTCGCAAGTGCGCCATCTGATTGAAATGCAGACCGCCGTACAGCAGGCAAAGAAGGAATGGACCGATATCGTTTCATCACTGATGGACCACGATGAGACCGCCACCGATTGTATCGTCGAGGAAACTCTTGCGGAAGTTCAAACCGAGTTGATGTCCAGCCTTTCGTTGAACCGGGTGGAGTTGAATGTGAACTCGGGCGGTAAGACCGTCGTGAGAACATTTTGTAATGGAGCAAACGACGTGAAAGCAGTGCTTAAAGAGATACTGCTCGGCGGCTTGAGTGAATCAGTTTCTGACCGCGGTCACGTTGCTCCCAGGATCGAGGACGCTAAAAAGCCGGATGTGCGTCCGGTCGATATCCTTGTAACCACCACTGACGGTCAGGCCAAAGTTCAGTTTAAGGATTCCCTGAGTCGCATCGATGGGCGAGCCGCGAATTTGATAAACGGCGGAATGATCATTCCGCCTGGTGGTTCTTTCGGCCGAGCGTGGGGGCTTTCAGTGGCGCAACATCTGGCCCAGCGCGGCGGCGGCAAGATCAGAGTCGATTCAGAGGGGACTGACAACATCATTACTTACTCGATTCCCTTAGCCGAATATGCAAAAAGTTCTTCTGGTAGATAACTCCGCTCGCGATGCGCGACGATTTCGCGACCTCTTGGCGAAAGACGGCATCGAGTTGGAGTTTTGCGCGTCAGGAGCTGAGGCTGAACTCCTTTTGCTGTCTACGACCGAGAGCTTTAGCGCGGCAATCATACTTTGGGAGCTGAGTGGATCTATCTCGGGCTGCGATCTCCTGATCAAGAGCCGCAACTTGCGGCCTGAGATGCCGGTGGTGATCACGAGTGAATTTCTTGATTTTTCCTTAGCGGACCGAGCAAAAGGCTTTGGCGCCAAGAAACTTCTCTTAAAACCATTTGACTCCGATGAATTCCTCACCTGTATTCGTTCCCTGCTCAGTACCAACGATCCGCTCTCGCCGTTAGTCGAGAAACTTCGTGAAGAAATTCTCGGCGAGTCTCCGGCGATTCTCGAAACTCTTAAACATCTGGCCAAAGTCATTCCTCAGCGAGATATCCGTGTGTTACTCGTCGGCGAATCCGGAACTGGAAAAGAACTCTTCGCGCGAGCCATTCATCGTTTTGGTCCACAGTCCGCAGCGCCGTGGGTCCCGGTAAACCTAACTGAAATTTCCCCGACCTTGATTGAGAACGCATTGTTTGGACATGAAAAAGGAGCCTACACGGGAGCATCGGACCAACAGGCAGGCTATTTTGAAGAAGCAGCGAACGGGGTTTTGTTTCTCGACGAGATCGGCGAGCTTGATTTAGAACTGCAGAAGAAACTGCTTCGCGTTATCCAGGAGAAAAAGTTTCGCCGGCTCGGTGGAAAACAGGATCTGGATTTCAATGCCCGACTCGTTTGCGCCACGAACATCGATCCGGCCAAAGCCATAAACGAGGGAACCTTTCGCCGGGACCTGTTTCACCGCATCGCCGCGCTGACGCTACACATACCACCGCTGCGAGAAAGAAAAGGCGATATCGATCTTTTACTCAACCACTTTCTCAAAAAATACAAACGCGATCGTCAAATCAGATTTTCCTCAGCGGCTCTCGCCATACTCAGGACCTATCCCTTCACCGGTAACGTTCGGGAATTGGAAAACCTGGTAAACGCATCAGTAACGATCGCCGACGGAGCGCAAATAACCGACGAGGACATCCCTTTCGAGGAAATGCACAACCGAGAGGCGAGCAAAAAAGTGGTCGTCGAGTCAGTTACCAGCAAAGCTCCTGACGGACCGCGAAATGATCCGGGCCAGGAGTTGTTGGGAGCTTTACCGAACGGCTGGAGCGATCTCACTTATCGGGAAGCTGCTGAGCACGTCACCCGAGCTTTCGATCGTATTTATCTACCACGCCGGCTTGACCGATCGCACCACAATATTTCACAAGCCGCGAGAGAAGCAGGCATCGATACCAAGACCTTCCGTAAGCGTTGGAAGGATGCAGGGCTTCCAGCGCTGAGCGCGAACGACGAGGATCACGATGCCGACTGATTACAAGAAGACCGTACTGCTCGGCGACCGGGACCGGGAGCGAGCGGCCCTCTTGATTGACGTCATCAAGAATGATTTTCGTACTGAGGTCGTCCACGTCGAGTTCCTCGACGATGCTGATACCAAAGTCATGGAGGCGCTCGGCGCTTCGAAGTATTGGAAAGTAGTCCTGCTGGCTTCCGATCTTGAAGAGTCGCGCACCAAACCGGATACGATTCTTCCCAGGGATTTCTCTCACATCGCCAAAAACAACTACGGCCGTATCGGTTGCATATTTACCGAAACAGAGCCACCCGATTCAGAGGCTGTGAGCCATCACCTTCCGGCAATCTACGTCCCTCCTGCTGATGCCAGGAAGCGTCGGCAATTGGTGATTGACAGCATTAGTAATGCCCGGATCGGTGGACTCAAAAAGTGGAAGAAGCCACGGATAATTCTGGACCGCGATCCGGTTTTAGCTGAACAAGTGGCAGCGTTGAGCCCGGCCGCCGACGTCGACAAGGCCAAAGACATCCTGGCGTATTTGATACGCGATTTCGTCAACCAGGACCACGATGCGGTTCGCGTCTCAGGTCTGATTCAAGGAGCGTCAGGCTCGAAAGTCTTTCGCTTTCGTCCGGAAGGGGCGGATTCCCAGGTCAACGAACGCGTGCTGAAGATCTCTCACTACCATCAGGAATGGAAACTCATCGCCGAGGTCTCCCGTCATCGCGAAGCGCAAGCGACTCTCGGAAATAAGTACAAAGGACACGTGCCTGAGATCGAATCCTTGACTGCCGCGATCGATCCTTCATCTCAACACATAAGTTCCTATGAAGATTGGCGCGCAATTGCCTACGACTTCCTCGGCGGTAAGAAGTTCAGCAACCGTGGGAATCATTTCGGCAAGTTCATGGATCTTGAGACCGCGCTCATTGGCTCGCATGCCGAGCTACAGCACAAATCCGCGAAGACTCCACTCGCAACATATTTCGCCACCGCGGAGAAATGCGACGCCGGACGAAAACACTTTTTGGAGATCCTGCTCAACTGGCTTTGCAGCAAGTGGTACTTCGAACTGGGCCACCTCGGAGAAAAGGAATCGCTGTGGGATTACGACAATGGCCCTGACGATCGATTCGAGCGGATCCCTCCGTATAAGCTTCCCGGTAGGAGTAAGCGATGGATACTGAACTTTCTCGACGGTCAGAAGGCCACGATGGGCGAACGTTTATTCGATGGTTGGACGGAACGTCAGAAAACGGTTCGTGACTTCATTGCGGGAAACAAAGTCACGCTAGAGCGGTTGTTTTCTCTATCGCACGAAAACGTCGTAATACTCTCGCCGGCTCACGGCGATCTAAACTCGAACAACATTCTGCTGTGGTTGGATGAGGCGCATCCCTTTCTGATCGATTTTCCGTTGTACCAACCCTCGGGACATGTTCTTCAAGATTTCGCGCGCCTCGAGGTGGAGATAAAGTTTATCCTGATGGATCGCCAAGAAGACTCGCAACCTGCGGACCTGCCAGCGTTCGACTATACCCACTCACAGATTCCACTCTGGCGAGCGCTCGAAGAACATTTATTAAATGACCAATGGGACGTCAGCGAACTGAAATTACCAGACGCCGGCTTCGATCGAAACGTGAGACTGTCGTGTGACCTAGTAAACCTGGTTCGCACCAAAGCCCGAGAAGTTCAACGTCAGAAGAAGGCCAAATGCACGATGAGCTTTTGGGATGAATATCGAATCGCGCTCCTTTACCACACACTCCGCGCAATCGGTTACGACTCGTTGTCGCCTTTCAAGCGATTGCTCGCAGTTTTCAGTGCAGCAGAGTTGCTTGCGCAGTGCCGGACAAAGGCAAGTTGAACTGTTTGTATCGGCAGAAGCTCTCTGCGATGACGTTTTTCTTATGTGATTAACAATAGGGGAGTATGTCGGTCTTCAATGGAAGGAGGTGGCTCGTAGGTGTAAACTGGTGCAATCATGCGACTGCGATTCGCGGCGAATGTTAGTAAATTTCGTCACAACGTAACAGGCGCACTCTTAGTTGTAGCTTTCGGGCCCCGGAATGGCCCATCTTAGCTATGCTTGATTCACTGAATCTAGTGTCTACGAGTCTCGTGCTGAACGTGTAATGCATAAGCACCGTTCAGCTTTTACCAGTCTCCACCCCTTCAGTTCTTGTCCGCAGCTTTTCAAACATCTCACCTTGTGCCTTCGCGTCGTCGAGCGCGTTATGCGTTGGCGGCTGGTTCGGCTGGAATTCAACAGGGATCTTGCTTGACGTGGTCTGTCCCCACAAACACCCTGAGAGCCCCATGTAATAGGCCTTAATGTCCAAGGCGGCGAAGCCGAAAGGATTCTCGCCCACGAATTTGTGAAAGTACCAGTTGACGAACGACCAATCGAAGCTCGCGTTGAAGCCGACGAAGACAGGCTTTCGCCCACCGGCGACGGCCTTCACCCATTCTCCAAATTCTGACATCGCAACGCGAGGCTCTTTTCCGGATTTTAAAAGAGCTTTCATATCGAGATTGCTCACGGCCACCGCTTCCGGCACAACATTCTCGTTGAGGGGTTTGAATTCCGCATAGAAAGAGACATCGGACTCTCCGACGACACTCGCACCGACGCTCAACATGCTGTACTCGCCCGGAATGGGTCCAGAAGCTTCGATGTCCACTGAAATGTAAACCTCACTCATCGAGTGCACTCCATTAGGTCGTTCCCATTCGCGGTGAAGGCTCAAGCCTGCGCGCATGTTCAAGAATGTCCTCGAACTGCAAAGGGCGGTCTTGAGTGTACGCCTGACGCAGAGCAGAGGGCAGCAGCCTATCTGTAATATCCGAAGAGGTGAACTGAATCCCCTTATTCTTAGGTTCCTGCTCGCCCGTGAGTTGGACCAGTTTGGATATTTTTGCCGATTCTAAAGAGAGCTCCGGCACTGAAGTCTTGATGAGTTCCGCGCGCACCTCGTCATTCGGACGGGGGAAATTAAGATCCAGCGCTGCGCGGCGTCTGATTGCGGGGTCCAGAGCATCAGGACGGTTTGTGATAAAAATGACGGCAATGGGAAGTCTGGTCAGTCGCAGATTGTTAAGCCGCTGCAGCAGAGTATTCAGTCCCGCCTTATCCTCGTGATGCATTTGCTGTGTGTCACGGCTTGCCGCGAGCGCGTCGGCCTCGTCCATCAGAAGTAGGAGAGGATCTCCTTTCAAAGCCTTGGCTCGCGCTTCGGCCTGGACAAACGCTTGCGCGATCAAATCACTCATCTCACCGACGAGCCCTGTGCCACGTATCTGCGTATTGATCTTCAGCAGGTAAACATGGCTCCTGCCGCCCGCTTTCCTCGCAAGCGCATCGCCGATCGTTTCCGCGAGCGCTGTCTTCCCAGTCCCGACGTCGCCTTCGAACAGTATCAGCGGCACCAGATTTCGTTCCAGCTCACAGATTTGAAGCACCCGGTTGCTGTGGTGTTTGCGGCTCCAAGCTTCTACCCTATCTGGGTAGAGGAGCATTTCTAACTTAACCAGTAGATCATGTTTCTGTTGATCAAGACCCACTAGACGCTCGTACCACGCCTTAGCACTATCGTCCGGGTACTTCCGCTCCACCTCGAAGAAACTTACTACTTGGCTCGTATCAGACTTTCCTGTCATAGGCCCGGCCTCGTTACTGATGTCATGAACTGTCTTTTTACCTGAGGCGCTGTGAGGGTGGCCGTTTTCCTGGCTGCGGCGCACCTCGATATCGATCCTGACTACCTTCTCACCGCGGCGGGCAGCATCAAGTTTATTCGCTGCGACACCCAATTCTTTATCACCTATTTCGAAGCCAGCCTCCTCAAGTAGTTCCTTCAAAGCAACGGAGAGCGCGTTACGCTTGGACAAATGACGAGCGCGGGCAACATCCTCCGCGCCGCTTATGATTGCGTGCGCGCCCTGCCTCAGTTTCCCCAGATACCCACCCTCGGCAGTGGATAGTTGTACTGGAATATCGACCATCACTTTACGAATCTGCTGCGAGCAAGGCCGCTACCATCCATCGAGTATGTTCGGTCAGCGACCCAGCGCCCGCCGCTGTAATTCAACTGCCCTCCGGGTCCCCATTTCAGAGTGAGAGCTGATCGGATCGAGCCCCTTTCGGTTTCGCCCATTTTCGTCCATCTATCGTTGTAATATACGCGCACGTGAAAGTCTGCCATAGCGAGCGCTGGGTCGTAACGGATGCCTCCGGGACGATCGTCAGCGAGCCCAATCGCGCCACTGATTACAACATACCGAAGTGCGTCGAGCACTTGATTAGTCCCGCGTTTCTTCCAGATAAACTCCACTCTATCGATTATTTCCTCATCGATGAAAATCCTGACATCGTGGATGACGTCCTGCGCATACTTTTCCTGAAAATAATCATAAGTATCGCCGATCGCGAGCAGATCCGCTTGAACCTTACGTGTAACATGAATAACACCAGTATATGGTGTCGTAGCCGTCGCGGAACGGCTGAGGGTCGCTGACATTACTTATCTTCCTCCTCAGGATCTGAAAGTGTGCGAAACGCCTCGCCGAAGACCAGGCACCAGGCGTTGACTGCGGCTGCCTCATCCCCGTCCAATTCTGCACTGCGGGCTTCCATCATCGCGTCGTAGGCGTCGTGTATTCGATCGACGTATTGGGCGCGGGTTACTTCCGTCCAGAAGCCCGTCACGTTGTTCTCAGGATTAACCGAATCCATAACTATCACGTGGTCGTCAGGAAGCTTCACCTTTTCGGCGTCATAGTAATCGCTGAAGACAATCGGCTCGAGAAGTTGATGCTTACGGAAGCAGTTGAAAACATGCCTGAGGCTCGTCTGCCATTCACTGGTGACCCCGCAATCAGCGAAAGCTTTTGCCGTAATGAGTTCGCAAAAAATTGCCGGTTGGGCCAGTTCGCCCTGCAGATTGTTCCACCATTTGACCATGCGAACGAGTCTGTTGAACTTCACAGGGCCGCTCACTTTGTTGCTCTCAACAGTGCGCGTTTGCACGAACTTGTTATGCGCAGTGACGGAAGTCAGCCGCCACCCATCAGGCCGTGGGATCCAACCCCCATTCTCGATGTCCAAAGAGTCATCACGGATGATTGGGGCCACGTCAACGTTGAGCTTAATGCCGCTGCGAAACTTCACGCGAGCTGCGCTCTTCAGCTTCTCGAAGTCTTCGTCTTTCTTCTGGTGATAGATGGAGCGCAGTTGGTCGCGCGTGAACTGAATAAGCGTGTCCAGATGATCCTGTGTCGCGCCCTCGCCCGAATAGTAAGCGCCAAGGTCAACGTCGAAAATATTCTCATCGGTCCTTCGCAGTGATGTGAACTTCGCGTTGGAACCAGCCTTCAGAATCTTCTCCAACTTGAAGCTGCCGTCGGCAGACACCTTGTTCTTGAGCTGACTGATCATGTAGTCAGTCTGCCGATTCGCTTCGTCGATGTGATCGGGCGTCGGCTTAATCTCCTTTGTGAATTTTTCAAACCTCGCTTTGATCGTCATATTTTATTCCTCATTCATCTTCGCGCCGTAAACCATGCAATCCTCTCCCGCGGCGGCGGCTGACAAGTCAATGCCCCACTCGTAACGACCTCGGCGAAAATTCCACACTGTTACTCGCGGATGGATATTTGCTGAGATCTGTTGTCCGAGGTGGAAAGCCAAGGAGACCGGGCCGGCGTAGAATAGATGTAACCGGCGGCAATAGTGTAACTGCTGTGCTACCTGATCGATCACACGCCTGAACTCTCGCCCGTACGCTCGAGTCTGCTCTTCACTGCGAACTATCCCGCGCTCGGGCTGAGGTACGCTAATGTCAATTTCAAGAATTGCATCGGGCACCTTGAGGCGCGTTTGCGGCGTGTTGATCTCATAGCTCACAGACACTCGCACAACTACATCGCCTGGGCGGTTGACCTTACGCTTCGGCAGGCCCCGAATCTCAAGTTGTGGGAACTGCGTGTCGTCGCCTGCGGGCCAAACCCACGAGCCTATGCCTACGTTAGGATGGAAATCAAACATCCTTACGCGCTGGCGATCCGTAACGAGGTGACCGGCGAGAACGACCACGGGTATGTGTACGAGTCCGTGGAAGACCATCTCAGCGTCGCCGCGCCGAGCGAGCGCGCCGAACAACACTCCCTGAGGGTTGATCAAACGGCGAGCCGCCTCCTCGGGGTCAGCAAGAGCGTCGCCTCGGACAAGGTCCGTAAAATCAAGTGAGACGGTCTCAACGTCGCGCCCTTTAAAATCATTTCCAACAGCAGTTAACAACTCGTCCGGAGCAATAGGCCGCAGTGACTGTGCTCGCATTACGATCAGAGGTGCAGTCTTTCCCTCCTGTGGTTTCGCCTCCAACGGTGAGATGGGTCGCGAACGGAGCAGTCCGATAGTGAATGCAGCCGCTGCATTCGCTGCGTAGGGCTGCCACTCGTCGTTCTTGTGCTCATTCGCAAAATCGCAAATCCCGCGGACTTCGAGAAACGCTGGCGGCGGGTTTTGGCTTAGGGCGGCTCGCGCTAACCCCGCGCCCTCCATCGCAACAGCTATAACTCGCGGATTTGATTTGAGGAGCTTGGGCATCGTCTTCTTGTCGGCGATGATCTTCTCTCCGGCGGCGATTGCTCCGAAGCGCGCCTCGGGAAATGGTGTTTCCGGCACTGGCGCACCCGGTCGCTCGACGCCGATGTCACCCTTCCATTCGCTCGCCTCATAAGCTTGCGCGCGCCCGAATAACAAGCGGGATGTGACGAAGTCTTCTGGGCGCCTCTGTTCACCACTAGGGGTGAGCTTTGCTAGCTCGTAGTAGTAGATGGAATCGGCGACGACGACATCTCCGAGCGCGACCTTTCCCGGTACGCCTCCCGCGATGCCAACCACTAACACATGTTGAGGTTGCCAGCGGCGGATTAGACGAGTGGTCGCGACGGCGGCTTCGTCATTCCCCATCTTCAAAAGCATCACGAGAACTACGCTATAGCGCTCGCCTGACGAGGGAATGGTAATGTGACCGTAATAATACGTGAGCGGTTCCTCATCTTCCTGAACCTGCTCGTATCCTTTGTCAAGGCGCTGCAGTACCGCATCGCGCTCAAGCTTCAACGCAGTGATGATCGCGAAATCAATCGGACCTTTGATTTGGTGCTTCGTTTCCACCAACGTGTAATTCCTTTTACTTGTTATCACTCGCTAGGATGTTCTCCCCCACCCTGCCACTCTCCGGTGGCGAGCCAGTATTCATAATGCGCAAGCCACAGCGAGCTCCAAGGCAGAATCGTATCGGCAATAAAACGCTGGGGCGTCCACTCTCCATACCTTGGCTGGTAGAGACAAAGACTTCCATCACCATACCGGTGCGGAATCTTCTCGTCCTTTGCGTTTTTGCGTAGGACGGGTGAGATCACGGTTATCTTGGGCCTTGTGCCGAGCGTGTACCTGACCTGCACTAAGTAGGTTTCACTCAGAGGCGTCGGCTGGATCGCCCCCGTCCAAACGGCGACGCCGGGCTTCAGCTTGAAGTTGAAGCCCGGCCAGTTACTGCTCATCTTGAAAACCTGCTGTGGGATAGTCAGCGGGCGTTTGCGGAAATACTTACTCCCCATAGAATGTATTTTTCGGCACCATAGAGATCGTGGAGCTGACAGAAGTTGTGATGATTCCAGTGTTGCGATCCACGCCCAGTCGGCCTGCCTGCCGGGATGCTTCAAGAGCTTTAATCTGCAGATCGATCGCTCTCTTAACCGGCGCAGGGCCGAATAGACGCTCGAGTTCTGCCGTGATTCTGTCGATGCCACGTAATTCAAGCAGCGCATTCCACGCTCGTTGCCATCGCCTCATTGCGTCGCAGAAGGCTGAGTATCCGTCACGGTCCTTGTTCCAACGTTCGCTCAAATCTTCCTCCGGGTTAGCGGGGTTATACACGTAAAGTCTGCCGTGGGTCGGAATCTGCGCAACCACCGAGTTGAACACTCGTGCGATTCCTAGGGCTACGGAGCGCTCGCCGCCGAAGTTTTGCGCCGCCAGCGTCGTCAGCACGATTGAGATCGGGGCAAGTTCGCAGTTACCCGCGAATGTAATGTCGCGCAGGCGCTTGATGAGCTGCGTGTCGCGCTGGAGCGAAGTTTTTGCCTCGTGAGGCACATGGTCAGGCAGTGGTTCGACGGAAGCCTTGATCATTCCTTCGCCGAATGCGGTTGTCGCAGTCGCGGCCTGATCCTCGAAGAATTTTGCGTAACCCCGCGGATTGCTCGCCTTCCAGTCCTGCGTCGTGCGGTCGGGCACTCTCACACACGTGCCACCGCAGACGAGGTCAAGTGCGGCAGGAAGGATGTCCAGATGAAACTGACCGCTATAGTTGACACGCACGCAGCGGTTTTTGCGCTCAACCTTGTCGCGATAAGTTCCGTGTTGGCGCAATCGCAACTCTATCAGATCGAGCAAAGTCACAGGGCGCGGGATTTTGGTGTAGTCCATCTGAAGTTCGTAGACTAGATCCAAATCATATTCCCCATCGGACAGCGGTTTGACTGTTGTTCCGAGTCTTAAAGATCCTTGAGGGTATATCTGCGGCTCATAGAGTCGAAACGGCGCGTCCTCTACACCGCCGAGCCACTTCGCGATAGCAAGATAGTGCTGCTCGGCTGCCTCGCGCTGTGTCGCGGTGATCTCGAGGGTAACTCCGATGAGTGCCAGAATTTCGTCCAACTGCTGGATGTGTGTGTCTATAAATTGTGCTGTAGTCAATGTAATGCTCCCTCGCGGACCCGTTGCTGCAATATCAGAAAGCAAGTAGGAACGGCCTTCAGGTAACTTTGAAGACTCCATGGAAAAAACCAGGGAACCTACATCGCTCAAAAAGACCTGAGAATTGGTGAAGGATTATCGGGTAGGGACAAAGCAGGATAGCGTGTGAAACTTACCGCGCGCTTAGAAACTGTTGTTCGGCGAACCTGTAATCCTCAGCGTAAACGCAAGAAATCAACAAAATCTCATGCAGCGCGTTACGGCAGAGCTGCATGTCTCATCCATGATACGCAAACTTGCCGATGGTTGTCAACTTATGGAGCCATTATATAGTAGATTCAGCACTCAGAACTACTATATGTGGGAATTTTTCCACAAGTCTATTAACGTTTTTATTGGGCGCATTCAGTGCTTGCAGCTAGTGCAATACTTGGAGGTCGGTGCAGCATGTACCTGAAGAAGAGTGGAGAGAAGACTTGCGGGCTTTGCAAACAGCACAGTCATCGTTTCCATTTTCTGTCGAACGTATTTTCGGTGCACAGGGGTTTTTGATAATAATAATGAGCTTGAAGCGCTGGCTTCAGAGCTGCGTTAGCGGCTCTTGTCGACTCTTAAGCCGCAGCGAGGAGGCAGTCAAGGGCGGAGCAAACTGTTCTTTGGTTGCGGAGTTCATCGGAGCGAAGCGCAGACCTTTGACGGCCTCCGCAGCGAAGGCTACGAAGCGCAGAGTCGAAGTTCATCTGTGTAAATTTCACTTCTAGGAAGCGTCGTTCCGATACTCTGCAGCTTAATCAAGGCAAAAGCTTGTGATGGCCGATAAGTACTCAAACTATGCGGAGCTCGCAGCCGCTGAAAAAGAAGGGATTGATTTTGAAGTTGTATTAGTGAAGCGAGACCCGCCCCCTTTCCAGCACATTGGGATCCTAAGCTTAGAATTCCACGTGGACAAGTTGTCGCG
>JADMIO010001177.1_pt1 | contig 33383 bp, 24 predicted proteins | sample 8958161 | NCBI WGS metagenome assembly JADMIO01 (sample SAMN16585339, study PRJNA669376) | soil metagenome | isolation source: Crop rotation soil | place: USA: Cullars Rotation, Alabama | collected 2011 | reverse complement strand
CCGCCGCAACCACCTGATTGTGCGTGTTGCTTGCGGCTTGTTGAGCGCTTAGTCCCATCTGTCCGCCGTTATCGTTGGCCGAACCGTAGTCCATCGCCATGATGTTAACGACGTTCAGGCTGAGTCCCGAAGACTTCACGCTATTCAGAATGTTCACACCGCTCGCCACCAACCCCGTCGGCAGCACCGGCAACGTGTAGGAGATCACGAGACCGGGATTCGCTGCCTTGAGTCCAACCAACGCCTGGTTGCGACGATTGATCGACGTCTGATCGGTAGTTGCGCCGCCTTCGATGTCGAAGTCGAGGCGCACCGGCGTACTGCTGTTCACACTGTATTTATTGAGCACGGACTGGTAAGCAGCCTGCAGGCTGGAAACAGTGGAGCATCCCTGCGCGAGCTCAGTTCCGGACGCACCACCGAACGAGATGATGACGTCGCCTCCTGCCGCGCGTACGCCCTGGACCAGCGACAGTATCGTTGTGCCGTTGGGCAGCGTGTCGTTCGCGACTGTCGCTCCGACACCGCCCCACGTCGGCGTACAGCCGCCGTTGCCGACAATGAATCCGAGAGTGAAGACCTTGATTCCGGATTGCTGCTGAATGGTCAGGAGTTGCCAGTCGGCGGTTAGGCCCATGTCGACGTAAGGCGCGAACACTTTTGCTCCCGGTGGTGGGGGAGGCGGTCCGTTGAGCGTGGTTACGTTTATGGCTGTGCTCTGTGCGGAACTTCCCGCGGCGTCGTTGGCTGCAACTCTGAAACTGTAGGTAGTCACCGGAGACAAGCCGGTTATGGACATGTTCGGACTGTTTGTAGTACCGATCGCCACGCCGTTGCGAAAGACGGTGTAGCCGGTTAAGACGCAGTTAACTGCCACCGTTGACGCGGTCCAACTCAGGTTCGTGCTGTTGCTTGTGGTTCCCGAGGCTTGTAGTCCTGTCGGAACGCTGGGAACTGTCGTACATGCGCTGCACGTTCCGATGATGGTCCATGGCGCGCCGCTTCCTGGTCCACCGTTGTTTGTCGACGGGTTTTGGCCCTGCGTCCAGAAGTTCGCCTGGTAATTCACGCCGTTGAGACTTGCCGTGTTGCCGCCGGTGTAAACAGTGGTGCTGTTCCACGTTGGCGCGCACGACCCGCCACCTCCGCCGCCGCCTCCCGATCCACTACATGGCCCATTGCTGGTCCACGGCTGACCACTTCCGGGTCCGCCATTGTTAGTGCTGGGGTTTTGACCCTGCGTCCAGAAATTCGCCGTGTACTTGACTCCATTTAGGCTGACCGTATTGCCGGCCGTGTAGACCGATGTTGAAACCCACGTTGCCGGGCAAGTGGTTTGGGCCGCGCCCACGCGTGCGATGCAAAGCAACAAGACAACGAGACTGAGACCAGATTGGATTTTGCGAGCTGAACTCATAGAACCTCCTTAGTGATTGGGAGGCAGTTGGGCGCGGGAATGAATTATTCGGTGCGCTGGGCGGGAGTTACTGGAATGTCGAGTAGTTCTATGCCCAATATTAGCGGTTGTCAATGGGCACAGAGATGCGGATGTAGTTCACCTAGAATTTTGGCTACAAAGGCGCGTGATAGTAAGGCAGGTAGGTTGTAGCCTGCGCGGGCGTCGTACCGGCAGAGCGAGCCGCGAATCTGCACCGACAGACGGACAAAGCATCTGCCGGTGCACTCCGCGTAGTTCAATTCCTCAACGTCGGCCCTTGCTACCGCCGCCGGAACCACCTTTCGATCCGCCTGCTTTGCCGCCGCCCTTTTTCCCGCCCGCTGTACCACCCTTGGTGCTGCCGGCGGTGCCGCCCTTTGTGCCGCCTGCTTTTGCGCTCATCATTTTCTTGCTCCTACGTTTGTTAGTTGCCATGGAGTTCCTCCAGACGTAAACACGTGATGTGATCTAAATTGCTTTTACTGCTGTTGTTGTGTCGCGAGCTTTTCTTTGCTCTCGACGATTTCAAAGCCGATCACTTCGAGGCCTCGGATGTTCTTTATCTGCTTCTTGACTATCGGCGGAACGTCGCCGTTAAAGAGTTGGTCTCCCCGCTGGATGAAGATGAATTTAGTTTTCCCGCTCTTCGCGGGCACCTCCTCGACGTTCTCCCATGTCCGCGACGTGAGGTTTTGCAATTGCTCGCTGGATAAATCGCCGAATGCGGTCCGCAGAGCTGGTGTAAGGCCGCCCGTCAAGATCGCAACCGGACGTTCGATGTTCCGGCCAAAGACGGGCACAAGTGACGCGCCGAGAGTGGCAACACCGCTAAGCACGTTGAAGAGTCTCGCCCGGCGGCCCTTCGTCTTTTGATAGGTGTCGAAGTAGGCGGTTATCTCCGAGAGGGCGAGCGGCGGTATCGTCGCGTCTCCCTCTTCGTAATAAATTTGGTCAGTGCGAGGATCTTCACCATAGGCCCACTCGATTTCCGCCTGGATTGCCGAAAGCGGTACGGCGACCTTCTTCTCGGCCCTGTTCAGCACGGCCAACTCGATAGCGAAGAATTTATCGGCGACGCCCGAACCAAAGAGCAGCGCCGCGTCTTTCTGGTCAAGCACCGTGTAGCGATATTCCAGGTTCCTATCCGCGGGCACACCGATGTCCCGGGTGTCGGCGTAAGTTTGGGGGCCGGACACTGTGGCCGTGACGGTAGCGTTCGCGGCCTGTTCGCGCGTCACCTTAACAGCACCCTTGTTGATTGAGACGGTGGCGCTTGCGAGACGGAAAGGTTGGCTGTACCCAGGGAAATGGGTGAACTCAAAATAAACATCGATGACCTTGTCGTCTATGTACAAGATCTGCGTTCGCTCAACGCGCAAGTTTGGGTTGCGCGGAACCAGAGCGACGTTCACCCGCTCTTCAATCCTATGGCGCCAGGCTCGCATCGCTTCACATTGCGAGGTTAGCGCGATATTGCACACTTCAGCGAAAGAGCCGGACTCTTGTAACTGATTACCGCGCGGATCTTTCTTGTCAGGATTGTTTCGCTCGAAGGCAGCCATGGGACGCGCGACACAGCACAGTAACTCACGCTCACCACTGATCGGTGGGCGTTCATAGTCGCCGAAGCCGGTGCCTTCAATTAATAGGCGGCCGATCCCAAGCCGCCGCTGAATGGCGAGAATTTTAACTTCGGCGATCTTATGCTGATTTGGATCCGTCTTCGGTTGCTTCTGCTGAAAAGGTGTCGAGAAGGCTACTGGGTCGCCGGCCCCAAGCGTGCCTGCAGGGTCGAAGACCGTCACGAGCACGCCCTTCGTCTCGAAGTCCTCCGGAGCGAGAAACGTGACGACCATCTGATGGGGGCTGCTGCCGGGCTGAATACTCACGTTCGCCGGGCCCGCCGGAATGATGTCGACTTTCATCAGTGACGGGTTGGAAGAGAAGCCTGGCTTGTTGTTCGCGTTCTTGTTAGTGATCAGGAGGGAGTGGAGGTTCGGATATTGCTCGCTCTTAAACGTCTCGTAGGTGATCTCGAAGGGCTGTGCGTCCTGGGGAGGCTTTTCCTCTCGCTTAATTTCGATCATGTAATCCGAAAGGTGCTCGGGGCGGATTACATCCCTGCCAGCCAACGTCAACTGTGGAACGTAGTTTACGGCCTGGGTGCCGACGTCGAGTTCTGCACTCGCGACGATCTTGCTGTCGGTCTGCGAGATGATTCGTGCCCCGACTGTTACGCCGGTTTGCTGATTAATGAGACGCAGCGCAGGTGCTCGGGGCGGGCTACCGAATTTTTCGCCACTTACGACCAGGACGAGCGTCGCCTTGGATTGATCGGTGTCCGAGAGAGATATTTTCTGGACGCTGACACCGCGTACCCGGGGTGGATCTTCCTGGGCTCTTGCGATAGCGCCAGTTGTTAACCAGCACATTGCGAATATCGCCGCATACCTCAAGCATTTCATTGTCCTGGAACCGTACCTTTCATCTCATTTGAGTGCGAGAGATCTTTACTGCTTAGTAATGAGAAAAATCGGATTTTCATTTCAAGGAAAGATGGTTGACCCACGACTCCTCGGGACGGAAATGCAGAACTCCGCAGCTTAGGACCGCGACAGTCGTGCATCGTTGATTTAACTAGTAAAGGCGAGTGGATTCGAACCGCCGCGCTCGGCGCTTCGCACCAGGACCACTAAGCTTCGGGCGTCTTGAAGAGTGATTCGTTGATCTTGATGCCGTAGGTGATGTTCAGCACGCGGACTTCCTGCGCCTCGCGGCCATTTTCGTATAACAAAGTGCGGTAGGGCACGAGGGTCTGTTGCACCGGACGGTAGTCGAGGAACTTCTTCGTGTACTTCACCGCCGTCCCACCCGGAGGGCCTTCTTCATACTCCAGCCAGAGAATGCGCAACGACCGCGAGCTGATGTAGTAGCGGGTCTTGCGTTTTTCCTTGTCGGTAAGATCGACTACGAACAGGTCCAAGCCCTTCTGCTGGTCCTTGCCGACGACGGTGAGCGTGGAGCCGCATTCTTTGTAACGCAGCAGCGAGTCGATGCTGTGATGATGCTGGGAGATGAAACTGGTGGTCGCTTCCTGCTTCGGAGTGAACGCCGCGCCGTTGATCAGGCCAAACAGTTTGCCGTCGCCAAAGATGAGCGAGTACTCCAGCGTCGGCATTTTCTGATCGAGCCGGATCTTGTCTTTATCCAGGTTCTCGCCGCGCACAAACCGGCGCTCGTAATCCGCTTCTTCGGCGTTTCCGTCCGGAGTGAAGCGCGTAATCTTGCCGCGCTCGATGCCGTTGCGGCGGATGTGGTCCAAACCGGGCCGCGTGCCGTACAGCAGGATTACAGACTCGACGATCTGCTCAGCGGTAAACTTGACGTCCTGATTGGACTTATTGTCCTTCGCCGGAGACTCTTTCGTCTCCTTCGCGGGCGGCTCTTTTGCGGGCGTTTCTGCGGGTTTTGGGTCCTGTGCCGAAACCGGGAGTAAGAGCGCAGAGAGGACTATCAGGGCAAATATTGAACGACGCAAACTTACGGGTCTCCTTGGGATTCAACCAAACACTAGGGAGAGCCGGATTGTAGCACAGACCGCCGATTGACAAGTAAAGGCCGCGCGCGTATGTTGCTTCGTTTTTGCAGAAAGGAAAATCCATACATATGAAGCGGGTCGGAGTCCTCGTGGGCCGGGAAAAAACCTTCCCCGAGGCCATAATCAATGGAATCAATGAAAAAGGGCGCGGCAACGTCGTCGCCGAATACATCAAGCTCGACGGCGTTCGTTACGATGCGCCGCCGCAGTACGATCTCGTCATCGATCGCATCTCGCATGAAGTTCCGTTCTATCGCGCCACGCTCAAACGCATGGCGCTCGAAGGCACGATCATCATCAACAATCCATTCTGGTGGTCCGCCGACGATAAGTTCTTCAACTACTCGTTGGGACGGAAACTCGGCGTCGCCATCCCCAGGACGGTGCTGTTGCCGCAGAAGGATTACATGGAAGGGATTGTCAGCGAGAGCTTGCGCAACCTCGCGTTCCCGATGGACTGGCAAGGCATCGTCGATTACGTCGGCCTGCCGGCGTTCATGAAACCGTTTGACGGCGGCGGCTGGAAAAACGTTTCGAAGATCAACTCACTCGAAGAGCTGCTGACCGAGTACAACAAGACCGGCACGCTTTGCATGACGCTCCAGGAGGGGATTGATTTCGACCAGTTCGTCAGGTGTTACTGCGTGGGCCAGGAAGAAGTGATGATCATGGCTTACGATCCCCGCAAGCCGTATTTGTCGGGCGAGCAGTACGTCCACGACCCTGATTATCTTGCGCCTGCGCTGGCGGATCGCGTCCGCAAAGACGTGCGCACGCTTTGCACTGCGCTGGGTTACGACATCAACACGGTGGAGTTTGCGATCAAGGACGGCGTGCCGTACGCGATCGACTTCATGAATCCGGCGCCCGATGCGGAGCTCGCGTCAGTCGGCGAGTTCTACCACAACTGGATTACGAACGCCGTTATCGACTTGGTGTTTAAACGATTGAATGAAACTGCGCAGCGGCCGCGGTATCGTTGGGACGCATTACTCAGCCCCGAGCCGGTGCAGGCGTTTGCTGTCGCTTCGGCGGCTGAACAGCAGGCGCGTACGATCACGCCTAACCCCGATGTCGCGGCTACAACTAAGAAATCGGCGTCTAAGAAGAAGAAGTCGGTTTAGAAAACCGCGGATAACACGGATCTTTGGGTTACGAATAGTTACTACGGCTGAAGAGCACTCTCGTGCCGAGCAGTGACGCGAGCCAGACGAACAGCGCGGAGGAAGCGATGGACCAGGCAAAGCTTCCGGCCAACGAATCGATGAGTCCGGCGATCAGCGCCAGCAACACACTGGCGTTCGTCACGCGTAAAGCAAGACGACGGATTCTCGTAACACTCTGGAGCCAACTGATCCGGCGTAGTTCCGTGGCCAGGTAGTCGTCGTCGTTGTTCAGGTGCATGTAGTATTCACCTTCGCTCCGGGCATAGCGTGCCAGCGCTTGCTCGGAAGCGTCGCGAGCGGCTTCGTGGTAATGGTGGATGACGTGGGCCAACTTCCCTTCCCGCAACGCGATGTCCGCCAAACCAACACGGGCCTTAAAATTTCCGCTGTCTATCTCGATCGCTTTTTGTAACGCGTGTCTCGCCTGTCGCGCGTCGCCACACTCGAGAAAGCTCTCACCAATCAGCGGCAGCAGCACGACGTCATTGCGCGCTCGCATACTCGCAAGCCGCAATGCCGCGCGTGCTCTCGACAACAAACGAGCATCGGCATTCGCACTCGCCTGCGAACGCAACAAACGCGCGAAGTCGTAAATCAACCACGCACCGTTTGGTCTAACGTTCAGCGCGCGTCGAAACGCTTCACCCGCTTCTCGCAAACGTCCCGAAACACGCAGCTCATTGCCCAGTCGACGCAGCAGTCGCGCCCGCTCGAGATCTTCGGGAGTGGCTTCGGTTTTTTCAGTCTCGCGGCGCTGCGGTTTGCCGCCGACCTTGAAATTCGAGTCGGCAACGTCGAGCACTGCCGACGACGCGAGTTGCGAGAGTTCTGCTTTGCGATTCAAAAATCCCGGCTCGTGAAGATAATCGCGCAAATCACGGCTGCGGTTGTCGAGCTTGTTTTCATGTATGAGGGGAAAGAGCTCGCGGACGAGTTTTCGATACTCGCGGCCGCCGGAGACGATGACAAAGTCTTTGCCCTTGCCGGCGATCTGCGTGCGATAGCGATAACGAACACGTCCGCCGCTGCGTAACGTTCGCACCGCGTGTGTTTCAACGGTTTCGAAATCGTCGATCCAGAGTTGCTTGCGATAACCGATGAGCAGGTGAAGCAGCGACGAGATCGGACCTTGTCGCCGCAATGAAAGACCGTCGAAGACGATTCGATCCGTGTACGCGAGCAGCGGCAGGATCAACCAGGCGCCAGACACGAGCATCAAGGCCCAACCGTCGTATTCAATACGCAGCAATAGAGCGGCGAAGAAAGTGAGCACAGCCGCGACGGTGAGATACGGACCGGGCGAGACACGCACACTGGCAATCGTCAGTCGCTTCCGTGCGCGTTCGCGCTGCTGGCTGACTTCCGCAAGCGCGGGGAGGCTATCGAAATCCTTTGAGAACTCGTTGGTTTCGCTCATCTGCCTCCCTTGTCGTTCGCCCTTATGTTCGTTGGACAATCAACCGGCAGCTCGAGTCCAAACGCGCCGCGCGATCTGCCCGGCTCAGTGTAGCGTAAGTCCGCCAATCGAACGAGAGTTGCGGTCGTGCAGTTCGGATCAGCCAGTTGCGCAACGGGAAATCGCGCGAAATCCAGAAAGATGCGCGCCGGGCGCTCCGTTGAAACTTGCTGCATCACCCCGGCCAACGGTCCGAACGGTTTCTCGTAACGGATGACTTGCGCCGGCAGCGTCGTAGTCGAATCACTCCTGATATCCACGCTGAAACGATAAGTGGCGCGGTCCGTTTCAAACACGTAGTCCCAACGAAACGGATTCGCGAGCGTCGGCATGGCCGCACGCCGTCCAATAGTCTCGCCGTTCTGCTTCACAATTAGTTCCGCCCGCTCGGTGCCGATGAGGTGCGCGTCGCCGTGGGCGTAATCGAGTACCAACCAGTACATGACCACCATCCAGAGCGCGTTGTATGCGATCTTCCGGCCCCATTTTTGGCCAACGCCAAGCACAAACAACACGACGAGACCAACGACAGCCGCGATCCAAAACACGACAAAGAACGCCGGCACACTGCCGGCACGCGGACTGATTATCACCAGTGCCGTCAGCACCGCTGCCACCGCGCCCCAGATAATCTTTCCGCTCCTCGTCTTCGCCGACAGCAAAAAACAGGACCCGCCAAGGAGCAGCCAAAGATAAGGATCGACGATGAAGACAAGATCGCCGTAGAACCACCGTGAGTTCCATGGCAGCAGGAAACGAATGCCGTAGCTGTTAGTCCAGTCGAGCAGCGGGTGCGTCGCGGTGACGAGGATCGACGCCAACATCAACCCGCCCAACTTTGTTTGCGCACGTTGATGGCGAAGTCGCGCGCAGAGCCGATCGACACCGTAAAAAATCAGCGGCAGCAAAATCGCGAGACTGGCAACTCCGACGATCGAGTGAGTGATGCCGCGATGATTATGAAGGTACGTCCAACGATCTCCGCCGAGCAGAATGGCCACATCGACGTCAGGAGCATTGGCGGCGAGAATGCAGAGCATCGTTGCTCCGGGAGAGAGTCTCTCCAGGCCCGCCTTGGCCGCAGTTAGTCCGACGAGTGAATGAGTCAGGTTATCCATGCCCGTCGTGACAGTTGCGCCGGAAAATCAACCTAGTAATGACGGGGCTGTCTCAGGTGGGAGCTGTGCGTAGCGCGCGGGATCGAGTTTCTTCAACTCAGTCGCGGCTTCGCGCGCAGCGGAGGAAATCGGCGCCGGCTGGTTGTCCGCGCCCTTCGCCTTGCGAGAAGCATCGACAATGTTGAATAGAAGGTCAGCGGCTTCCTTCTTCTTTCCCTGTTTGTCGTAGACTTTCGCAAGCTGGAGGTTCGCCGTCTCGGCCGTCACCGTCTGGCTGTTCATCCGGGCGAGATCGCTGTATATCTGGGCGGCTTCGTCGAGTTTACCGTCGCTTTCCTTCACCTGCGCGAGGGCAAACTTCGCCAGGGCTGCGACCTCGGGAACGCTGTTGTTTTGCAGCGCAGTCAGTTCGGCGATACCTTTCTGCCGGTCGACTGCGAGACGATTGGAGGCGATGAAATAACGGGCCTGCGAGCGGTACGGGTCACCGTATTTGGCGGCGACTTTCTCAAATTCCTCGATGGCTCGCTGCGATCGTTCCTGCTCGGAGTTGAACGTGACAGCCGATTCCTCAGCTCCGGGCAAGGGCGCGCCGACGTTTGCGGTCGAGATCGTTATCGCGCGTCCCAGCGCCTGTCGCGCTTCGTCGGCTTTCCGGTTGCTCCATTTAACGAAGAAAAGCACGAGCAACCCAACGACCAACAATCCGCCCAGCCCGTAAAGAATCTGCCGTCCGCGGCCTTCGAGCAGGTTGCCTAATCGGTCGAAGAGACCCATCGTCGTGTCGCGGAACTTGTCCTGTTGGAGTTTCCGGACGGTCTTCTTTTTATACTTTGCCACTTAGATTCCTCTTGCAAGCCTCCATAGTCGGCTGCGTTCTGTTGGGTGTATGATAACGAAAACCGTCACTCTAATGGCGCGTATGAAAAGTTGTCAAGGCAACCGTACTATCTCTGTAATTCAAAAATTTGCATCTAAAAAGCGGATGAATTTTGTTCGGGAACAAAAGCTGAGGTTCGGGTGTCAAAAGGGCAGCCTGTCCGGGAAAGGGCAAAAATTTTTAACTGCTCGGATTCCCGCCCCAGGGGGTAATCAGTGAGCTACGGAGAGCCAATAGCCCTCCGCGGGCAAATGGAATTGGAGCAGGTTGCACCGGCGACCGTGGTCGACGTTCGGGCTCCGGTAGAAGATCAGTTCATTGAAAGACTGAAGCGCAGCGACCCGGCGGCCTTCGAAAAACTGGTAAATGAGCGTTCCGGCGAAATCTACGGTTTGTTGTACCGCCTGACGGAGAACACGGAAGAAGCCCGCGACCTGACCCAGGAAACGTTTTTACGGGCGTTTCAGAGCATCGGGCAGTTTCGCGGTGAGTCAGACCTGCGGACCTGGATTTATCGCATTGCCATCAACCAGGCGCGAAACCGGTGGCGCTGGTGGCGGCGGAGACATCGCGACTCGACGATCTCGATCGATGCCGCGGACGCAGCCGGAAACACGTCAGTCATTGCCCAGTTGAGTTCCGGTAACTCCGGTAATCCCGAGCAGGGCGCGATTGCTCACGAACGTGAACGAGCATTGAGGAAGGCGTTGAGTGGTTTGAAGCGGGTTTATCGAGAAGCAGTAGTGCTGCGCGACATTGAAGGTTTTGCGTACGAGGAGATAGCTGTTGCACTCGACATCAGTGTAGGAACTGTTAAGTCTCGACTGGCGCGTGGACGCCAGGAACTCCGGCGCAAGCTGGAAGGATCTTTGTAAAGGATGGCTGACCCGCCCCGGCTCACGAAACTCGGTGCCAAATGGGTCGAAGTGAGAAAACGGCGGGCTCAAGGCTTCCGAAGTGGCATGAAGAGGGCGTATTGAAAACGTGGCCAGCAACACCCGTTGAAAGCATCGCTCACTCAAGCCTGAAGGGGTTGCCCTTTGACTTGTCGGAGTTGCTTCTTTTGACAAAAGGGAGCAGCCGGGGTCGGTCAGCCATCCAGTCAATCAAGATGTTGTTTTAGATTCGTGTTTGCTTATGTTGTGCGAAGAAACAAGACAATCGCTTTCGTTGTACGTTGACGATTGTGTGTCTCTGCCGACTCGAGTGGCGATCGATGAGCATTTGGATCGCTGTCCGGTGTGTCGAGCCGAAGTAGCCGAGCTGCGATCATTGACTCGCGGTCTCGGCCTTTTGTCTCGTCCGACGCCGCCCGCTGGTCTGGCGGTTTCAATTTCCAACAGGCTTTACACCGAAGCAGCCGCACGCCGGCAGGCGCCCCGTCCGTCGATGGGAACGAGTGTCGCGCGTTTCCTCAAACCGCGGTTGATGCCGTACACGGTCGGGACCTTCGCGTCAGTCATCATGTTCTTCCTCATGTTTACGGCGCTGCGACCCCATTTCGTGGCGTTGCGAGAGGCGGCAATTCAAAGGCACGCCGTGCTGATGCTCGGAACTTCCGATTTTCAAGAGGGAGATTTACGACGGCTTGGCATGTACGATTTGACCAGGCCGATCAGCCCCGAGTCGCTCGCCGCCGAGCGTGCTCCGTACGGCGCACAGTCGCCGAGTCTCGATCCCGCGGGGGCGCTGGCAAAGATGACCCGCGCTTACGCCCAACCAAACGATGGTTACTACGCGGCGGATGACGACATGCTTGTCGTCGCCGACGTGTTCACTAACGGCGCTGCTTCGTTGGCCGACGTGGTCCACCCACCGCGCGACCGGCGTATGCTGGACGACTTCGAGTCCGCGCTGCGCCAGAACGCCGCCTTCGTCAAAGCTTCCCTCGACGGCCGCCCCGACACAATGCGCGTCGTTTTCTGGTGCCGCGGCGGCGCCGTGCAAAAGGTCGAAGTCGACGGCCGCAACTAATTTCATCGGTAGCTTGACCCTGTAATCAGGACATCTCCACGACCCTGCCATTACCTACGGCGAATTGCGAGAAATAGCCTGAATCTGCTCAACTGCATTACCGTGCCTTATGACTCATCAAGAAGGACTGAGCTGCTCAACTCGGCCCGAGCGGATCTCGTTAACGTTCGATGTCAAGCACCTATTGACCCCTCGCTTGACGCACCGCACGTCGCATGCTAGTTTGCGGCTTCACCTTTATTAAATGATAAAAATAACGTGAGGCCTCGAAGCAAGCCGCGCGAGTGATTAATTTGACCGCAACAGCGCCGCAACTAAAACACACCCCACTTAACAACGCCCACCGGCAACTCGGTGGACGCATGGTCGATTTCGGCGGCTGGGACATGCCCGTCCAGTATCCCGCCGGCACGATCGAGGAACATCTGCGCACCCGCACGCACGCGGGTCTGTTCGACGTCTCGCACATGGGCGAGATCGACGTTCGCGGCAGCGATGCGATCCCCTTCGTCAATCGTTTGACTTCGAATGACGTAACGAAACTTGTCGACGGCCAGGCGCAATACTCCGCGTTAACAACCACCGCGGGAACCGTGATCGACGATCTGCTCGTGTATCGTCTTGCAGAAGATCACTTGTTGCTCGTCGTTAACGCGGGAACGACTGAGAAAGACTGGGACTGGATCCAGTCGCACCACAGTGGCGAATCTGTCGAACTGCGGAATGCCAGTGCTGAGTATTGTCAGCTTGCGTTGCAGGGACCTGACGCCGAGTCGATCCTTCAGCCGCTTACCGATGTGCCGCTTTCCGAGATCAAGTATTACCACTTCCGCCCGGGGACGGTTGACGGCGTGAGCGGCATCGTTTCGCGCACCGGTTACACCGGCGAAGACGGTTTTGAAGTTTACGCACCCGCGGATCGCGCGGAACAACTGTGGAACAAGATTCTCGACGCCGGAAAGACAGGCACACCAACCGGAGTGCTTCCGTGCGGGCTCGCTGCTCGCAATACGCTGCGGCTCGAAGCCGGCATGGCGCTTTACGGTCACGAGATCGACGAGACGACGACGCTGCTTGAAGCCAACCTCGGTTGGATTTGCAAACTCGACAAAGGCGATTTTGTCGGACGCGAGGCGCTGGCCCAACAGAAGGAAGCCGGGATCAAACGACGGCTCGTCGGTTTTGAAGTAATCGAACGCGGTATCGCTCGAGACGAACAGGACGTGCTCGTCGACAACGAAAGAGTCGGGAAAGTAACCTCGGGCAGCCCCGCGCCGTTCTTGAAGAAGAACATCGGCATGGCGTACGTCCCCGTTGAATACGCGTCAGCCGGACAGCAGATCAAGATCGACGTTCGCGGCAAACTTGTGGGGGCGCAGCTCGTTAAGACGCCGTTCTACAAACGCACTAAATAATTCTCAATCAGTTGGAGGAACCATGGCAAACGTTCCAGAAGACCTGCACTACAGCAAGGACCACGAATGGGTCAGGGTTGAGGGTGAGGAAGCCGTCATCGGCATCACCGATTACGCCCAAAACTCACTCGGCGACGTAGTGTATGTCGAATTGCCAAAAGCCGGCGACGAGTTCAGCGGCAGTGAATCGTTCGGATCCGTCGAATCGGTAAAGGCAGTGTCTGAAATCTTCACGCCAGTGTCCGGCGTTGTTTCGCGCATCAACGAATCACTCGCCGACGAACCGGAGAAAGTGAATTCGGATCCCTACGGCGAAGGCTGGATGGTGCGGCTCCGAATGTCGAACTCCGGCGAGGTCGATAGCTTGTTGACCGCGGCGGAGTACGAAGATTTTACGAAAGCTGAGAGCGAATAATCTTGCGCTACATTCCCAACTCGCCGGAAGAGCGCACAGAGATGCTTGAGGCCATCGGGCTCAAATCGGCTGAAGAATTATTCGATTCCATTCCTCAAGATTTGCTCCTGAAGCGGGCCCTTGACACACCCGCTGCTCTCTCGGAAATCGAGTTACTCAATCGCTTCGAACAAATGGGTAGACGCAACGCGGGGGCTCGCCGGCCGAGCTTTCTTGGCGGCGGCGCCTACTCGCACTACATCCCGACGATTGTCGATCACATCATCTCGCGCTCCGAGTTTTTCACTGCTTACACGCCGTACCAACCCGAGATCTCACAGGGCACGTTGCAAACGATCTTTGAGTTTCAAACTCTCGTTTGCCAGTTGACGGGGATGGAAGTGGCGAACGCGTCGATGTACGACGGCTCGACAGGGCTGGCGGAAGCGGTGTTGATGGCTGAACGCGTAACGCGACGTTCGAAAGTGATCGCGTCGACCTCCGTCCATCCGCAGTATCTCGAAGTTGTTCACACTTACGTGCAACATGCGGGCATCGATCTGGAAGTCGTCCAATTTGACGCCAAAACGGGCCAATCGGTCGCGGCGCTGGCGCAGGCGGTTGACGATCAAACAGCGGCGCTCGTAGTCCAGTCGCCAAACTTCTTCGGCTGTGTCGAAGACGTTGCCGCACTCGCAGACGCCGCGCACGCGAAAGGCGCGTTACTTGTGGTCGCAGTCACCGAAGCGATGTCATTCGGCCTCCTGAAATCGCCGGGCGCGTGTGGCGCGGACATCGTGGTCGCCGAAGGACAGTCGTTCGGCGTGCCGTTGTCGTTTGGTGGACCATACGTCGGGTTATTCGCCACGCGCGAGAAGTACGCGCGCCAGATTCCGGGACGCCTCGTCGGCGAGGCGTTCGACAAACAGGGACGCCGCGGCTTCGTGCTCACGCTCGCGACACGCGAGCAACACATTCGCCGCGAGAAAGCGACGTCAAACATCTGCACCAACGAAGGTCTGATCGCGCTCGCCGCCACGGTTTATTTGGAAACGATGGGACGGCGCGGTATCCAGGAAGCGGCGCACCAGTGCCTGCAAAAGGCGGCGTACGCTGCGGGCCGCATCGCTTCGCTGAAAGGCTTTTCACTTCCCTTCTCCGGACCGCGGTTTAACGAGTTCGTCGTTCGTGGTCCACTCGACGCGAGCGAACTGCTATCGCGTCTCGGGAAAGATAAAGGCATCGAAGGCGGCATTCCGCTGTGGCGTTTCTTTAACGATCGCGCAAACGATTTCCTTGTTTGTGTGACGGAGATCAACAGCCGCGCCGAGATCGATGCACTTGTAGACGGCTTGGAATCCGTGTCCAGGCAGTAAACACAGATCTATGAGCGACGGAATTTCAAAAGTAACTTCTCACATCAGTCCCAACGAGCAACTGATCTTCGAACGCTCGCAATCAGGCCGGATCGGTTATCGACTGCCCGCGTTGGACGTCGAAGAATCGCCGGTGGACGATCTGCTGCCGCACGCGTTTCAGCGCGACGACGATCTCGAAGGCATGCCCGAAGTCAGTGAAGTCGACGTGATTCGACACTTCGTGCGCATGTCGACGTGGAACTACTCAATCGATCTCGGCATGTATCCGCTCGGCTCGTGCACGATGAAGTACAACTCGCGCCTCAACGAGCGAGTGGCGCGCATCGCCGAGTTCGCAAACGTTCATCCGCTCACCGCGGAACATGACGCGCAGGGCGCCTTGCAGGTGATTTACGAGCTCGAGCAACATCTCGCGGAAATCACGGGCCTGCCCGGAGTTTCTTTACAACCCGCCGCCGGCGCGCACGGCGAGATGACGGGCATCATGATGATCCGCGCGTTTCTGGACGCGCGCGAGGGCACGGCGTCAGGCCGGCGCACGATGCTGATTCCCGATTCGGCTCACGGCACTAATCCCGCATCGGCCCATCTTTCCGGTTTTTCAGTCAAGACGATCCGCTCGACGAGCGAAGGTCTCACGGACCTGGACCACTTGCGCGAACTCTGCTCGCACGGCGACGTCGCGGGATTGATGTTGACGAATCCCAATACACTCGGACTTTTCGAACGTAACATCAAGCAGATCTGCGACATCGTGCATGAAGCGGGCGGGCTGGTTTACATGGACGGCGCGAATATGAACGCGCTCGTCGGCGTTGCGCGCCCCGGCGATATGGGCGTCGACGTTATTCACCTTAACTTGCACAAGACGTTCTCGACGCCGCACGGCGGGGGTGGACCAGGCTCGGGTCCGTGCTGTTGCACGAGCGAGCTGGAGCCGTTTCTGCCGGTGCCGCGCATCGTCAAAACCGATTGGACCGTCGGCGAACCAACGTTCAAGCTCGAATACGATCGGCCGAAGTCGATCGGGCGGGTGAAGGCGTTCTTTGGGAATTACGGGATGATGTTGCGCGCACTCGCTTACATCCTGACGCATGGTAACGACGGTCTGCGGGAAGCCACCGAAGCGGCGGTGCTCAACGCGCGCTATATCGCGTATGGTCTGACTTCTGATTACGACAAGCCGTTCAACAATCCACCGATGCACGAGGTGGTGTTCACGGACAAGCGGCAGAGCCGCAAGGGCGTGCACACGCTCGACATTGCGAAGCGGCTGATCGATTACGGCTTTCACCCGATGACGATCTACTTCCCGTTGATCGTGCAGGGAGCGATGCTGATCGAGCCGACGGAATCAGTCGGGCGGCAGGAGCTGGACCAGTTCATCGCGGCGATGCGATCGATAGCGAATGAAGCGGTGGAGAATCGGGAGCTGGTGATGAATGCGCCACACAGTACGCGCATCGGCCGTCTCGATGAAGCGGGAGCCGCGCGTAGACCTGTGCTGCGTTGGAAGCCTCAAACCAACGACACATAGAAACACGGATTTTTCTAATCTTAAACGTGAGACTCGCTTAGAAGCTAAGCGAGGTTTAGTTACGAAGCTAAGAGTTTTATTCGCGAAGCTAAGAGTTTTAGTTACGAAGCTAAGAGTTTTAGTTACGAAGCTAAGTTGAGGGATTCGCGGGGACTCTGAGTAGCGCGAGGCGTTCGACAGGGCGGCCGTTGACGATGTGCTCTTCCACGATCTCCGGCACGTCTGACGCACGCACGTGCGCATACCACACGCCGTCCGGATAGACCATCACCGCCGCGCCGACGGCGCAAAACCCAACCGAACCACATTCGGTCAACACTACCGACCCATTCGGACTACAGCCTTTCGAAACCTTACCGTACTGAAGTTCACGCGCTTTCAACTCGCGCTCAAACGCTTCTTTCACGGCCACGCTATCGTTTCCGGAGCACGATTTTCCGGTACAAACAAACACGTGACGCTGAATGTTTGCCGACACGATGGGCACCTTCTCCATCAGCCGTTCACAGTCGTCGATGTAATCCACATTCGCCAATGGTGTGTAACCTCACTGCGACATAATGCTATCACGGACGCCCGCTTTTACCGCTAACCCTTTAGCTCGACTTCCTGTAGAATGCTCGTCGTGGGCGACCGAAGACAACCGCGCAAGAAGCAGTTAGGCGGTCTGATTCGGCCGCCGCTTTGATGATAGAGGTTTGATTCAGAAATATATGGCTACCGGCCTGGTTATCCACATCTCCTCGGGCGACGACCGGCACACCGAAATCCTCACCGACGATCAGATTCGCATTGGCTCTGCGACAACTGTGACCTGCGGTTAAGATCTTCGACTCTGCCTAAAACGCTGGCGAACACAGTTGTTCTCGAATTGACCCGAGACAACGGCTCTTATCGCGTCGTCGACTATGCTCCGTCCGTCCCGGTTACCTTGAACGGCGAACCGATCGCCGCGGGGGCGGAAATCCGCGACGGCGACGAGGTGCGCGTCGCTGACGCCGACCTGTTAATCCACTTTTTCCCGGTCCGCGCACTTCCGGCCGTCGTTCCACCTGCATCGCGAGAAACTCACGTCGCTCCGTTTATAGAAGCTGCCGCTATTGAATCGGCAGCCACCGCGCGCCGCGACGATGCAAAAGTCTTCCTGCGGGAGTTCACGCGCGAACTGGTACGCGAGATTCGTCCCAGCACAAAGCTAATCGCCCTGGCGCTCGTTGTGATACTCGTCGGCGGCGTGCTTTATCTCGGTTTCGCGATGTTCAAAGAGATTCGCCGCAGCCGCGCGCTGATCGCCGACCAGGGCGCGCAACTCGGCCAGATGAGAGATCAGGTCTCGCGAACCAACGATCAACTCACAAACATCAGCGACCGCACCAAAGCGCTGCAAGACAGTCTTTCGCTCGCGGTGAAACTGCGCAGCGAATACGGCGCGGGTGTTTGCCTGATCGCCGGCTCGTTCTATTTCGTCGAGACGGGAACGGGCCGCCCGCTTCGTTACGCCGAAGCGCAGTTGAACGACAATGGCACTGCCGTGCAGAGTGGCGCTCCCGAAGCATTGACGCCCGAAGGCAATGCCGCTGTCGCCGAGTATGAGTTTGTCGGCACCGGGTTTCACGTCGGGAACGGGTTTGTGATGACAAACCGTCACATCGTTCAACCGTGGATCGCCGACGACCGTGCGCAAAGCATCAGTTTGAAAGCGCAGCCGCGGCTCAAGCGCTTGATCGCATATTTTCCCGATTACTCGCAGGCGATTCCGTTGAAGTTCAAGGCAGCGGCCCAACGAGACGATTTGGCTGTGTGCCTGCTCGATTTGCCTGAGCTGCCGGAGAAGCTTCCGGCGCTGCCGTTGGAAAGTGATCCGGACGCAGTCGCCGTTGGTAAGACCGTAGTGATGATGGGTTACCCGTCTGGTCCAGATCGTTTGCTCGCATTGCTCGACGACGCGGAATCGCGCGGAATCCAGCAACGATACGGAACGCCGATGGCGCAACTCGGCTACCTCGCCGAGACTAAACGCATTCAACCGCTGACCACACAAGGCAGCATCACCGACCTCGACGTCCGGCGCATCGTTTATGACGCACGAACAGCAGAGGGCGGATCCGGCGCGCCCCTTTTTGGCCCATCCGGTCGCGTCATCGGTGTCAATTTCGCCGTCTTCACCGAGAACCAGGCGTCAAATTTCGCCGTTCCCATTCGTTTTGCGCTAAACTTACTTGAGCGTAACGGCTGGGAGTCTCCGCCGAAAGAAGGAAAAGAAGTCGAGACCGCCGGCCAATCTTCACATCCAACCGAATAAGCCTCGAGGTAATCTGATAAGCCGGAACCTGATAAAAGTCACAGCGTTGAATTAACAGATCAGTGCCCAAAATCGTCTTTTGAACCAGACTGTTACAATGCCTGCTCTGTCACACGTTCGACACAAAATCGGTCCAACCGCGGGCAGACTCGTGTATATTAAATTGGCCCGCGAAAGGGCATAGCTGTTGCAGAAGGTGAGAACGAACCAGGAAGTATTCGAGTTTTTAGGAATCAGTAACTTGGAAATGCAGCACAAACTCCCCATCTGCCAACTATTGTTGCGTCGTTCAAATAAACAGGATGAGGATCGACAGGTTTAGTCCCCGACAATGGATTGCGAGCGTCTTAATCGCTTTACTGCTCGCTGTCTCGCCAATATTCTCGACGATCAGCAAGGCCGCGGGGTCAGATGCGCCAACCGAACCCCCCGCTCCTGCGACACGCGTCGACGAGACCAACCCCGCCACCGCGCTTTCGCAGATCATGCGACTCGAGCGCATCCCAATCGACGGCGGCGCCGAGCTCATCACGGTCCTGGCCCGGCTCGACGGACTCGACCCGGCAAATAACGACAAATGGATCCCGCTCGTCTCCATTCTGCGCGACACGCTCGGCGATAACGCAGTCGAGAACAATCGTCTGCGCTACGTCTGGCCGCTGACTTATACGCGCCCTTCGTTCAAGCAACGTCTCGCGGCTGCGATTCCCTTCTTCTACGCGCGCGTCGGCAACAAGGACGGGACCAAACGCACGCCGCCGCCCGCGCTCGATCTCGCATCGCCCGAGAGCGACGTTTGGAACAAGATCTTCTGGACCGCGCTGCAAAACATCCTGCTCGATCCGTACGGCACGCCGATCAAAGCGTCGACCAGCTCTTATCGTCGCAACACGAGCGACTATCGCAAGTCGCACATCATTCGCGCTCTCTCAGTGCTCGCGCTCTACCAGGAAGTCGAGGGGCAGTCAGCTTTCTCGGAAGCGGAGATGGCGACGATCCAGGCGCGTCTGATGTTGACCGACAAAACGTTCGGCGGTCTCGTCGACGATTCAAACCTGCAGACCTATTACACGAAACGGACCGCGCAAACCAGAGACGCCCGCGGTCATAACTGGGAGTTACTGCGGCAGCGAGCGGAGGCCGAGTCGCTGTATTTCGAACCGTTGATGATGCCTGACGGCAGCGCCACGCACGCATTTATCTGGGTGGCGAAACGCGACCTGTTGAAACAGCAGGGCGCAAAGTTCAGCGCACGTTTTCTGAATATCTCGAACCCATGGACCGACAAGCGCCTGTTGAATTGGGACGGTTACGTTGAGACGCGCTACTTCGACGCCGACCATCAACCCGTCAGCAGCGACACGCCGGGCGCCGAAGCCGTGGAGATGATCCCGCTCGGGCTTTACGGTCTGGACAATCCGAAGATCCCGATGCTGCTCGTCGATTTTCGCGACAACTACAATCCGAAGAAACGGGAAATGTCGCGGCGAGTTATCAACGATGTGACACGCAACATTTTATCGGTTTCGAAGTTCGGCAACATGCCGTACTTCCTCGGCAAGACTGTTTTCGATTTCGTCACCGGGCGCCGCGGCATGGACATCAATCAACCGTCGCGCCTCGCGACTTATTCTCAACTCAAACTGTTGCTGGCCCTTAACAACTCGATGGAGCCCGCGCTGCGAACTGAGGTGAGCGGGCGGCTGGAGACTATGTCGCTGAACCCGTTCGAAAACGACATCAAAGCGGAGGCGGACATCGCACTCGAACAGTACGCGACGCTCGTCGCTTTCGCTAAAGATCCGAACGGTCTGGCCGCGAAGATTGAACAGGATCGACGCGCGGAGTTGACGCCGCTCGAGCATGGTTCGAAAGCGCAGGTCGCTTTTCGCGTGCTCAACGTGCTTACGTTTGGCAAGTACGTTCATCGTGAAGAGCGCAGCGTCGACATGGAACACCAGCTCGACATCGCGCGCCGGCTTCAGTTCCACACCAGGTTCCTACAGCAGGTTGCGAAGTCGACTGCGGAGGTGGACATCACCTGGAACCTCGACGACGTGAAACGCTCGTTGCGCTTCATCGCCGAGCATGGCGAACAGGCTGATGCAACGGCCGCCACCGTCACGGCGCGGATTTTTTCGCGCACGAAAGACAATGAGACGCGGCGCACGTGCCTGGACAGTCTCTCGCGCATCCGCAGCTCGAAGGCCCGTAACGAACTACTGCGCATCTCGCAAAACACTGACGTCGATAAAACTCTGCGCGATATTGCCAGCGAATACCTGCGCGGCGTTCGACGCGACCAGCCAATCGCCGTGACTACCGTCAGCGGCACACCAATCGCCGTGGGCCAGCCTTGATGGCTCTGAAATCCGTGTTCCAGTATTCTGCGTTTCAAGTGATGCAACGCTCGAACAAAACACGGGTTCCGACGCTTGTGGCTTTTCTGCTGCTGCTCGTTGCCTGGACCTCCGCGGTCGCGCAGCCGAAGCGCCTCGTCGTGATCAAGTGCGATGGGTTGCCCTACGACATGGTCGACCGGCTTGTGCGGCAACACGATCCACAGTCGGGCAAGAGCGTACTGCCGTGGATCGATCACATCTTCTACCAGCGCGGCGCGCGACTCTCGAACTTTTACGTCCGCGGCATGAGCCTCTCGGCGCCGTCATGGTCGCTCCTCGAAACCGGACAACATCTACAGATCAAAGGCAACGTCGAATTCGACCGATACACGCTGCGCTCTTACGATTATCTGAACTTCTTTCCGTTTTATCTCGCCGGCATCGTCGGCGCTCGCGTCGATATGCCCGCCGTCGAGATACTCGACTCCCTTGGTCTCCCGCTCATGGCGGACGCTTACCCGCACGACGAGCGTTCCATGACGGTTTCACTCTTCCTGCGCGGCGGCCCTCGTTATGCGACGCTCCAGAATGGTTTGCAAAACAAATTCCTGCGGCCGCCAAAGGAGCTCTTTGACGAATGGACGATGGGTCTGGAGATCCGCAACGCAGTAACGGATCAGCTCCTGAGAGAGTTGCTCGCGAAGCTCAATAATCCGAAGATCCGTTACGCGGACCTCTTTCTCCCCGACTTCGACCACATCGCCCATCACAACAACGACAAAGAATCACAGACCTTCGTCTTGAAAGGGATGGACTCGGTAATCGGTCAGGTCTGGACCGCGATTCAGAAAACGCCGCAGGCCAGTGAAACTGCGCTAGTGATTGTTTCCGATCACGGCTTCAATACCGACGATCGCCTCTACAGCCAGGGCTACAACCTCGTGAAACTACTCGGCAGCCGCGCCGGCGGCGGTCATCACGTCATAACCAAACGACGTCTGATGCTGGACTACGCGATCAAAGGCGTGAATCCGTTGGTACCGCTGATCACCACGACAACGCCCGATTCCTACTATCTCAAAGGCGAAAGCACCGTTTACCCGACCGCGATGCTCGACTTCGACGGCAACGAACGCGCATCGGTGCACCTGCGCGACAGCGATCTCAACCTGCTGCACATCCTGCTGCAACAGCTCCAGCGAAACGACCTGCGCATCGAGGTCCGCGAAGCCGCGATCGAAGCGTTCTTCTCCGTTATCGACAGACGCCGCGCCGAATGGAAACAGAAGGTCACCGAACTACGCACTGAACTGGGCGCGCTCAACACCGCTATCGAGCAACAACGAAAACTCTGGGAGGCGCAGCCGAAGAAGTTCACGAAGGAACAGCAGAACGCCGGACTCGACGACGCCGCCAAACGAATCTGGGTGCAACTCGATCGCTGGCAGTTCGAACAACGCGAATACACCGACTACGTGACGGCGCTCAGCAATCTTCTTTCGCTGTCGCCGGAGGCTTTCGCGCCGGCGAAACTGAAGATTCGCGACGTGATTCCGAAAGAGGCGATGGGCGATCGCAACACCATCTACAAACTTCAGAACTACGTTTACGGTCTCACGCCTGACGGACTCGGGCTCAACAACGACGGGTCGCTCGATCTCGCACGCAGTTTCCTGCGGCTCGATTACTTCTCAATGCTTCAGGGCATTACTGTGCGGAACAACGTTCAGCGCGGCGTCACAAACCGGCCCATCGACCTGATCGCCACGCGGCTGACACGGGATCTCGTGCTGCCGTTGATTGACGAACGCGACATCGCCGAAGACGTGATTTGGATCAGCGCCGGCGCCGATCGACAGGCATTACTGCTCTCGCGCCGCGATGCTGATGGTCAATTGAGTCTTCGTTATTTGCCGGTGAGTAACCTGAGGCAGGACGCGAATGGCAAGCTGCAATTCAAGCTCATCGACTGGCAGCCCGGCTTGCCGCTACAGATGTTTGAAGATCCAAACCTCGCGACGCCGGGCAACAATCGCGCCGCATGGCTCAGCCAGTGGCACACGGACACTGAATGGCTCGAGGCGTTGCATCGCACGCACTATTCAAACGGCTTCGTTGGCCTGCACGAGGAACTTGCGCGCCATCACAACGAGCGGCTCTCGCCTGACGATCCCGGGTTGAGCGCCGACGAGAAACTAATGCGGCACTACGCGCGGCACAAACGCGAACTGGTGGAACCTGACATGCTGATCGTTGCGAACGATCATTGGAACTTCGACGTGCGCGGTTTCAATCCCGGCGGCAATCACGGTTCGTTTTTCCGTATCTCGACGCACTCGATCTTCATGATCGCAGGCGGGGAGAACACGAAACTACCGCGAGCAGTCACCATCGAAGAGCCTTACGACAGTTTGAGTTTCATGCCGACGCTGCTGGCACTAACGGGCGAATTACGCGATGATAACACTCCCGTTCAGAGTCTTTGGGACAAAGGGTTCAGACGTTTTCCGGGACGCGTCGTGAAAGAGCTGCTGCCTAACCGTATTTCACCGGCCACGGATGCAAAGAAGAATGAGAGTAGGACTCTAGCGCCTTGAGTGAATCGACCGAGAAGCTGGCAACCAACTGGCAAACCGCGGAAGTAGAAGAAGAACTCTCAGAAGCGCCCGACGCTGCGCCCGCCGGCAACTCTCGCCGCTATCTCATCTGGCTGCAGGCACTCGCCTTCCTCTTTGGTCTCGGCCTCCTTGTTTACGTAATCAATCGCGTCGGCGTGCAACCGCTCTTCGACGCACTGCTGCGCATCGGCTTCGGTTTCTTCTTCATCGTCGGGCTCAGCGGAGTGCGCCACGTGCTACGGACCATCGCCATGCGCGCGGCAATCCCGGCGGAGCATCGACGAATTAGTTTCCAACAGGCGTTTGCGGCGCGACTCGGCGGCGAAGCAATCAGTTTTCTCAACTTCACCGGTCCCTTGCTCGGCGAAGCGACGAAGGTTGCACTGCTCAGAAAACGAGTGCCGTTGACGTACGGCGTGCCGGCGCTCGTGGTCGACAACCTGATTTACAACCTGTCCGTCGTGTTCTTCATACTGAGCGGCGCGGTTGTGATGCTGGTGACGTATCCGTTGGCCCCACAAGTCAACATGGTGCTGCTCATCATCGCGGCCGTAGCGGCTTCGGGAATCGTGATCGCGGGCATCGCAGCTAAACGGCGGGTGATGTTGCTGACGTGGATCATCGACCGCCTGGCCCAACTTCGACTCAGTCCGAAAGTCATACTCAAAAAACGCCATCACATCTATCACCTCGAGTCGAAGGTCTACGACTTCTACAAACATCATCCGACGGCGTTCTTCGTAATGATCGCCTGCAACCTCGTGGCCCACGCGGCCAGCGTCGCCGAGGTCTTTCTCGCGCTCAAGATGCTGGGCTTCGAAACGGGCGTGGCGCAGGCGTACATCATCGAGTCGCTCACGAAAGTCATCAACGCGGTGTTCGCTTTTGTTCCCGGCACGATTGGCGTTTACGAAGGCGGCACCGAAGTCATTCTGCAAAAGGGTTTGGGGTTCACGCCCGCTGCCGGTCTTGCGTTGGCCCTCGTCCGCAAGGCGGCAATCGTTTGCTGGACATCAATCGGCTTGCTCGTACTCACGTGGCGCACGCTCCCAAACGCGTGGCGTCGTATCATGGATCGAAGTCCCCGTCTGCAACGTCTTATGGATAGCCTGGTACTTTCAAACATCGCTCATCGTCCTGCGCGCACTGCCGTCAGCATTCTCGGCACGGGAGTCGGCGTGCTGCTCATCGTTTTCACGGTCGGACTGTCACGCGGAGTTCTGCACGAACGCGGGCGGCGCGAATCCAACATCGGCGCGGAGATCATGATCCGCGCTTCAGGAACGATGGGACTCGGCGCATCCGAGTTTCGCGTGCCGGCGGCGCACGCGGCTGAACTGGCGACCATCCCTGGCGTTCGCGCAGCGACGCCGGTCGGACAAGCGCTCGATAAGAGTGACTCCGGGTTTGGTCAACGGCTGATCGACGGCATCAACTTCGACGAGTACGCCAACATCGCGCGCATCACGATCCGCGAAGGGCGAAAGCTCGAATCGGGTGACGAGGCGATCGTCGATCCCGAGTGGAAGGAACGGCGGCGCGCAAAAATCGGCGACACGGTTGCACTTTTCGAGCGCCCGTTTCGGATCGTCGGTGTCTACGAACCGCCCGGCGGCGGCCGCATCAAAATTCCATTAGCAACGATGCAGGAACAGGAAGGCGCCGGTAATCGAGCGTCGGCGATCCTGATCGCCTGCGACGATCCGGCGAGACAGGACGACGTCGCCGCCGCCATCTTGCAGCGGTTTCCCGACGACCAACTCGTCTTCACACGCGATCTTCCGGAGATCTATGCGAGCGGCGTTCCGGCGTTGAATGTATTCATCAAGGTCGTCGTCGGCGTTGCGGCCGCGATCAGCATGCTGGTGATCCTGTTGGCGATGTATACGACGGTGACGGAGCGCACGCGTCAAATTGGTATTTTGAAATCGCTCGGCATGTCGAAGTCGTCGATCGCGTGGGTGATCGAGCAGGAGGCGATCATCGTCAGCTTTCTCGGCGTGATGGTTGGGATTGGTTTGACGATGCTGGCGCGGCTGGTGGTAATGAGAACCACCAACCTGACGATCGAGATCGAACCGCGTTGGATGCTGGTTGCTTTGGCAGTGGGCCTGGTGGGCGGCAGCATCGGGGCCTTGTATCCCGCTTTGCGAGCCGCCCGCCAGGACGCAGTCGAAGCATTGAGCTACGAATAGTTACAAAACTACTGCCGCGGACGAATTCGAATTGCGTAATCCGGCCAGCAGTTTTGCCAGTTGAAATTCTCGAGCGCTTCTGACTCCGAGTTCGACTGCAACTCATCATCAAGCCCGAAAGGAAAGACCACGTTGGTCGGAGCCGCCGGCGCCGCAAACTTCGGATCGAGCGCCTTCGCAATCTGATCGCGCGCATCCGCGAGATGAGCGCGCGTCTGTCGATCCGTCGCCCGCGGCATCGCCGCTCCAATAGCGTTATTCAAATCACGCAGTTCGGCTTTGATCAACGCGCGATAGTCGTCGGTGACTGACGGCCGCACGTTGAGCTTGGTCGAGAGCAGATCGATGTACGAGTTCTGAAGATTGCGCCGGTAGACGTCGATCTTGACCGGTCCGGTTTCGAGCTCACTCCAGATACCGCGGCGTACGTCCGACATGAAATCAGCCGGCTTGTACGCAGCGACCCCGTCGATCGCTTCCTGTTCAACCAGACGATTGAAACGCGCGTTGCTCAAGAGCGAATTCAGCACTCGCTCCTGGGCCGCATTCACGCGTGCGAGTGTGCCCGACGGTTCGATGCGTCGCAGGATGTCAGTCTTCAACGCCCAGGTCGGCGTCGCGAACGCGTTCTCGTTGAGAAAACGCACCGCGGCCGCCTGTTTTTCGCGGGGAACGATCACGAAACGAACGCCGTCCTGACCGCCGTGTTTCTGCTGTGAGTTGAAGCCGCCCACGATCGCGGCGACGTGACTCAACTCGGTGGCCCATTGGCCCAGCATGCGGCCGTAAAGTTCGGTCAGATCGTTGTATGGTTCGCCGGGTTGGGTCGTCGCCGGCAAGAGCATGTCGGCAACTCGCTTCAGGTTCTTGAGACCGAGGGTCGTCGACGCGACTGCATCGCCATCACCGACGGCCTCGGTGTTTTCACCGGGATCCGAGCCAAACGCTTCGGCGGTCGAGAAGCGCAGGTATGGTTTGGCATCCTGCTCGCGCGCCCATTCGTCGAGTGTCTTCTTTTCGTCGTCGGAGGACTTCGCGCCCGAAATCGGCTTGTAACCCCACATCGTGGCCCACTTGTCATACGGGCCAATCTGCGGAATGAGTTGCTCGAGCGGAATGTTGTCTTCGGGTTGGGCCACGTAGTTGAAACGTGAATAGTCCATCAACGTCGGCGTGTGACTCATCGTCTTGAGCCATTGCAAATCGCGCAGTTTGTCGGCCGGGTAGGTAGCACTGGCTTTCATGTTGTGTTGGAAGCCAAGCGTGTGGCCGACTTCGTGGGCCACGACGTACTGCACCAAACGACCCATCAACTCGTCCGACAGCGGCAACTTCTTGAAGTGTGCGTCGAGTGGGCCAATCTGTATGAACGACCACGCACGCAACAGGTTCATCACGTTGTGGTAGTACTGAATGTCCGACTCGAGAATCTCGCCGGTCCGCGGATCGTTCACGTGCGGGCCGGAAGCATTTTCGATCGTCGAGGGCAGGTAACGAATAACCGAATAGCGGGCGTCTTCCGGGTCCCAGTTCGGATCTTCTTCCTTCGACGGTGCTTCCTGCGCGATGATCGCGTTTTTGAAACCGGCTGCTTCAAACGCGGGCTGCCAGTCTTCGATTCCCTTCTTGATCCACGGGATCCACTGCTTCGGCGTCGCCGGATCGACGTAGTAAACGATCGGCTTCACCGGTTCGGACATCGCCGCGCTCGGATCTTTCTTTTCGAGCCGCCAGCGAGTGATGAAACGCCGTTCGGCGGCACGCTGTTCGTCGAGGCCATAGTCATACTTGCGGATGCTGAAGTACCCGACGCGTTGATCGAACAAGCGCGGCATCATCGGCTTCTCGGGAAGCTTGACCATGCTGTAGTGCATCACGACGGTCGCATTCGTTCCGGCGCGCATGCCCTGCGCAAACGGGTTCGGCGCCGGTTGTGGACCACCGCCTCCGGCGGGACTCAAGTCCGGCGGCGACGTGTACGTTTGCGAAACTTCTACTTCGATGTTGTTCGGGAACGACTTCGTCTTCTCGATGAACGAACGAGACGCGTCGAAACCGCGCGCGCGTAAACGAGTCCGCGCGCTGAACTCGGTCACTTCTGAGGTGAACAAACGCGTCGCATCGATCACGGCGGCGTCGTCCTTGCCGATCGCTTCGACGTTGAACGACATAATGATCGTGTCGTTGTTCGCCGCCTGGACCGCGCGCGACACGGGCAGTTTCGGATCGGCGACCACGTCGTACGAGACGTTGCGGAGCAGGATGCGATTGCCTTTCCGCTCCCACTTGACGACGCGGTTTCCCGCTGCCTGTCCGCCGTAGCCGACGCCGAGCGTCGTCTTGGCGATCTGGCTCACCCAGAGAAATTCCTTGTCCAGTTCACTCTTCGGGATCTCGTAATAGATTTTTTCCTTGATGGTGTGAATCTTGAACACACCTTCGTCGGTTTTGGCGTCTTTGGTGATCACGCGATCGTACGGCCGCGGATCAGTCGACGGAGTGGGCCGGCCGACAGGACCTTGTGGTTGTTCCTGGCCGCCGCCCGCGGGTGGCGCGGGTGGATCCTGGAACGAGTTATTTGCTTCTGAGCGTGGGGCCAGAAGAAAGATTGCTGCGAAGAATGAGAGGGCCAGAACAGAGACAGACAGAAAGCGGGATCGAGCACGCATGCGTAAGCTCCTTCCGAATGGCTTATTTGTTGTGGAATACAGACCGGAACTGCGAACTGCGCGAAACAATACGCCCAACGTTGCGTGCGAGTCAAATCGTGTTCAAATGCGGCGGCTGACGAGGCGTGAGCGAGTGCGATTTTCTGTGGGTTTGGTTCTGGTGATGGTGGGTGCTGGAGCAGTGCGATCGGTAATCAAAGGCAGCGGGTTAATCGCGTCGCTGTACCCGAATGTGTAGACACCGAAGTGAAGATGCGGTGGCGTTCCCTGCGCGTTACCCGTCGTGCCGACGTAGCCCAACACCGTTCGGCTTGTGACGGGATCGCCGACCTTCAAACCCTGCGCATATTCATCAAGGTGCGCGTAGTAGTAGATACGGCCACCGGAACTGATCACCGAAACTGTTTGTCCACCAAGATTGTTCTCGCCGATCTTGTAGACGTAACCATTCGTCGCCGAAAGCACCTTCGTCCCCTTCGGCGCAAAGATGTCCTGCCCTTCATGCTGTCGACCACCACTGCGCGGCGCGTGCCAGGTGTCGGCAATCGAACGCTTCGTCACATCTTCTACGGGCATTTTGATCCGGGAATGAGGTTCCTGAAAGTAGAGCTTTGCGATGCGGGCGTAGAAAACCGCGGTGTCAGCCAGCGCGCCCCCCGCGCCACTCACCACGAGCAAAAACATCGCCGCCGTTAGAACACCAAAAGCTTTCAACACCCGTTTCATTGTGAGTCTGGGATGCATGAAAATCGGCAGCATGTTGTCTAAACGAACATGCTGCCGATACGGTTCCCAAACACGGATAGACGAATTTAATTGCCCTTGGTGGATATGTTCTCCGCGAGAATCCAACGCTCGGGATCGAGCTGCACTTTCGACGGTGCGGCCGGCATTGGGATCTTGAACGGAGTGGAAGCTCCCTGGACGATCACTGTTCCCATTCCCTGCTTGTCGCCGAAGCCAACCCTGACCGGCAACACCATCACCCAGTTCTCACCAGCGTTCTTTTGGGTGATCGTTCCGGTGAGAAACACTTTTCCATCGGCTTCAGTCGTGACCTTGTACTGCATCTCGTACGAGGGCAGCTCCGACTCATAAACAAACTGGCGGAAGAGCCAGTTCAGGTTCGTCATGCCGTATTTCTTCGCGATCGGGGTCTTGGCGAAGTGTTCGTTGACCACGGCGCGGAAGTCGTCAGTAGACGCCGTTTTGTTTCGATAGCGCTCGACGAAGTCAGTCATCATGTCGAAGAACGGCTGGCCGTCGCCGGTGGAAGGATTGCTCATCATGAAATGCAACATGCGCAACATGAGCGCGCCCTTGTTGTAGATCAACGCCTGGTACGCACCAAGCGTCTTGCTGGTATTGAGACGGTGGCCCAGGATGATTGGACCGACATCCACGAGCCGTCCTTTGCCGACGCCGGTCAACGTCACCGGCGGATCTTTAAGCGACGTGCGTAACTGGCCCAGGAGGTCCTCTCTCGCGCCACGGCTGTCACGCAGCCCCGTGTAAAGAATTCCGGAGTACTCCGCAAAGCCCTCGCTGAGCCACTGATCGCGGTACGAACGCCAGGCGACGATATTGCCCCACCATTGATGCGCCGTCTCGTGCGCGATAAAGCTGTAGGTGTACTTGCTCGCGCGATCAGTGTTCGGAATCATCAACATCGACGGGAATCCCTGTCCAAAACCAAATGGATGGAATGCCGCGCCAAATGATGGATATGGATACGTGCCGAAAAGCGCATTGAAATACCTGACCGAGTTGCTGAGTTCAGCGAGAATAAAATCTTCCTTGATGGCCGCCAGGTCTCCGGGCAACGAGTTGAACTCGAGCGGCGTAGGATCGCCACCCTTTTCCCAGTTGACCACATCGGTGTGACGTTTGAATGGTCCAAGCGCGAAAACGATCAGCGACACAGGCTGCTTCATCTCAAACTTCGAGATGCTGCCGTCTTTGTCTTCCGGATCTGGGGTTTCGCCAAGTCGCGCTCCGATACTTGCCACGTGCCATTTTTTGGGATGTCGGAAAGTAAGTTCGTAAGTCGCGCGATCGAGATAGCCGTGACGCGGATACCAGGTCGTGTTAGACCGCGGATAATGGCAGTCCTTGCAGAACTCGGTGTCCATCATGAAGTCGCCTTCGGCGTCAATATCCAACTCGATCAAGTCGCCCGGCTTCAGCGTTTGCGGCAGTAAAACCGTAAATCCGCCTTCCCAATCTTCCTGAATAACGTCGAGATTAGTAGTTCCTGAGCGCACTGCCTTCACGCGCATCTGCTTCTTCAGACGCTGATTGTCGTACTCACCCAAACTCTCGCCGATGACAAAACTGATTGCGCGCAGATCTGGTTGAAGCGCCTGGACAGCCATGCGCGACAAGACGCGCAAACGCTTGTCGGCGTCGCGAAGGTCCACGTCCATTTTGTAACTCGCGATGTCGATCTGATCGTTGGCATCTGAATAAGCGACGTTGCCGCGCTGGTAGTCGTCGAGTCCGTAGAACGCGAGCCAAACTTCCGTACCAAAAATGCCGGTGTTGTAAGTCCAGATGAGTCCCTTTTCGCCGGCGTTGATGCCGAAGTTCGCGACCGGGATGCGGTTCTGGTAATCGAGCACCATCGAGAAGCGCCCGCGACGGCCGCCATCGAACGTCGCCAAAAAGAAGCCGGGTTTCTCGCCGTTCAGGAGGGAAACTGCCAGACGCCCCGGAAGATTCGCGCCGGTCTCGCGCAATATCCTTGCGTCGTTTTCGAGTGCGAGTTTTTGCGCGCGGTCGTTGGCGGGACCGGGTTGGATCTGGCCGATCTGCGTCGCGGTATCGTCGGTAAACCTGAAGACCGCGGTTTTGAAGTCAGACTCAATGTTGTCGGCGCCGAGCAGGCGTTTGACGTTGTCTTTTTCAAACTCGTTCGGCGGCGTTGCGGCGGTGAATTTTCCCTCGCCGATAAAAACAGCGCCCACCGGCTTGCCATTGATTGGTTCACTGAAATAGACGGTGCCGGTCAGCGTGATTTCAGCCCGGTCTTTCTTGAGCACAAGCGCGTTCACCTGGGCTGAACCGCCGGTCAACGCGAAATTTTTTAGCTGGTTATAGGTCTGTTTTTCTTTTGCAACGGCGCCGTCCTGGGCAAAAGCGGCGGAAGCGCCGAAGATAAAAGCGAGTGAGACACACGCACACACAAACAGGGGACGAAGGGAGGGGGTATTCTTCATTGAGGGATCTCCGAGATTAAAGTCGTTCTGTCGCGCGAAAAACGATGTTTTCACGGACGTTACAGTGAACCAAAAAGATGGCTCTTAGTCCAGCCCCGGATCGCGTATCCGTGATATTATCGCCGCCGCAAATAACCGCCATGACAACTCAAACCCTTGACGAGTTTCTGGGAGACTTTCGCTCTACGGTCGTGAATGCCACCGACCGTTTGCGAGCGATTCCCGCGGAAGAGAGCGCCCGCAAGTCGTCGCCCGAGACGTGGTCGATAAAAGAGGTGCTGGGGCATTTGATCGACTCAGCCGCCAACAATCACCAGCGTTTCGTGCGCGCGCAGTTTACCGATGACCTCGTGTTTCCTGGTTACGAACAGGAGAAATGGGTAAGCGCGCAGAAATACAACGAGGAGCCGTGGCTCGACATGGTCCAACTATGGAGCTCCTATAACCTGCACCTCGTGCACGTGATCGCCGCGATTCCCGAAGCTACTCTAACGCGCGCACGAATTCGCCATAACCTGGACCAAATCGCGCTGCATCCCATAGACAAGAACGACCCGACCACGCTCGATTATTTCGTTCGCGATTACCTGGTCCACATGAAGCACCACCTGGACCAGATCTTTGCCTTAAACTCTAATTCGTAGGAGCTTTGCATGCCATACACTATCGAGGAACTGAAACATAAAAACGTTGCCGATTTGCGCGACATCGCCAAGGGGATCGAACACGACGCTGTTCAGGGTTACACGCAGATGAATAAGGACCACTTAATCGGAGCACTCGCAAAGGCCCTCGGCATCCAGCACACGCATCACGATGTTGTCGGCGTCGATAAGGCGTCCATCAAGTCGCGCATTCGCGAACTGAAGACGCAGCGTGAAGCCGCGCTGGCCGCTCACGATCACGCGCAACTGAAAGTGGTACGCCGGTCGATTCACCGGATGAAGCGACGCATTCATAAAGCGACGGTTTAAGCAGCTATTCGTTTTTAAACGGAGCAGACACATGAAAAAGAACATAAATCTCAACGTGAATGGTGTCTCTCACAGTGACGAGGTCGAACCACGCATGCTCCTCGTTCACTATCTGCGTGACGTTCTCGAACTCACTGGAACGCACGTCGGTTGCGAGACGTCGATGTGCGGCGCGTGTACCGTGATGCTCGACGGCCAGGCGGTGAAGTCGTGCACGATGTTCGCCGTGCAGGCGGACGGAGCGTCGGTGACCACCATCGAGGGGTTTGCGAAGAATGGCGAACTGCATCCGGTCCAGGAAGGCTTCTGGGAACGACACGGGTTGCAGTGCGGCTACTGCACGCCGGGAATGATCGTCACCGCCGCGCAGTTGCTCGATCGCAACGCCAATCCATCGCGCGAAGAGATCTGTCACGGACTCGACGGCAATATCTGCCGCTGCACCGGTTACCAGCACATCATCGAAGCTGTGGAGTACGCCGCGAAAAAAGCGGCGGGCAAGTAAATCGAATGCCGGTAAGGCTTTGGTCGTTTTAACCTGTTTTCATTAGTCGCTGAACACAAGCCTCAACCGTCGGGAGGAATCATGTCAAACAAGTACGTCGGCCAACGAGTGAAGCGCACCGAGGATCCGCGACTCATCAAGGGTCTGGCCCTTTCCAGCACAGTGGGATCCGAAGCTTGGAATTCACGTGACTTGAAGTCGCGGC
>JADMIO010792768.1_pt1 | contig 33390 bp, 28 predicted proteins | sample 8958161 | NCBI WGS metagenome assembly JADMIO01 (sample SAMN16585339, study PRJNA669376) | soil metagenome | isolation source: Crop rotation soil | place: USA: Cullars Rotation, Alabama | collected 2011 | reverse complement strand
AGCGCTTCATCCGCACGCTCAAGGAGAACCTCCTGTGGGTGCGCACCTTCGACACCGTCGAGGATCTCCGTCAGGCGCTGCTGGACTTCCGGGAGATCTGCTTCGCTTCGCCGAGAACCCCAGGGAGCGGGTTGCAGCCTTTCGGGCTGTGCAGGTTCTGCCGGGGATCGGCCCGAGCACCGCCGGCTGTCTGCTCGACAGCTTCGGCCAGGAACTTGCACTTGATGCCGCGCTACGAGCCTTTCATCCGCCGACAGCAGCCCAGGAGGATTGGCGGGCTTTTAGGGACCTGATGGAGCGCCTCCTGCCTGGGCGGTCTACGTGGCCAGGCGACGTGGCGGCCGTCCGCCTCTGGTACGAGCCGCACCCGGAGCGCCTTCATGCTGATGCGCAGGTGCGGCGTGCCCATCTCCTGCAACTCGAGCAGATCGCCGCTGCATTCCCGACCCGCGAGCGCTTTCTGACCGAACTCACGCTCGACCCGCCCAACGCCACAAGCGATCAGGCCGACGCACCCCTTCTGGACGAGGACTACCTCGTCCTTTCAACCATTCACTCCGCGAAGGGCCAGGAATGGCGGTCGGTGTACGTCCTCAACGTCGTCGACGGTTGCATACCTTCCGACATGTCGACGCACAGTTCGGCAGAGATTGAGGAGGAGCGACGATTGCTCTACGTCGCAATGACCCGGGCCAAGGACGAGCTTCACCTGATTGTGCCGCAGCGCTTCTATGCGCACCAGCAGGCCTCCTTTGGCGATCGCCACCTATGCCGCACGCGCTTCATCCCGGCACCGATCATCGATCGCTTCGACGTATCGACCTGGCCGTTGGCGGTTCCTCAAGCTGCATTGCGCTCGAACGCTCCTAAAGCCATTGACCTCAAGGCTCGGGTGCGCGGCATGTGGGGCTGACTCTCTTTCCCAGCGCGTGATTGGTGAAGGCCTTAAATATCGCGCCCTCACGGCCACGCCCCGGCGCGCCACGTCCGGCAGGCGCTCCACGGCAGCAATGGCTTGGAACCGGTCTGTCCAGTTCCGGCCGTTGCGCGACCACAGGCGCACGCGCGAGCCGTCCTTGCGGGCTATCAAGCGATAGGCGTCATACTTGACCTCGTGAAGCCACTCCGAGCCCGTCGCGACCTTTGCGGAGAGGATCGGTTGGAAGGGCCGTATGAAGGCCAAGTGAGCCAGGGTCAACATGGCCATCAAAGGACCGCCAACATGGGTTAATGCTCGGGCGCTCGCACGGTACGATATTTGAACTGGGTTCGCCACGCTGGAGAGCGTGATGGGTCGAAACTGGAAAGTCGCTCAGGAGAGAGATGACGCGCTCCGCGTGAAAGAGGAAACTGCTGCTCAGAGGGACGCAGAAACGAAAGCCGGCATCGAAGCTCAGGCGCAGGCTGTCGATGACAAGACAGCACGGCTGAGGTCCCTTCGGTTGGCCAAAGAAGCCGCAGAACACAGAGCCTGAGCCCGCGAACCCGGCTCCCGGCCGTCTGAGGGGGACGAAGGCCCGCTCTCCCCTCAGAGCCTGTTTCGGAATTCGGCCTGTGTGGGCGAGCGCGTCGCCACCGCCCCTGGGATCGCCAGGAAACACCCGATCAGCTGGTTGCCTCCACGTCCTTGGCCAAGCGCCGGTTGCAATTGAACAAGCGCTCCACCGTTCTGCCGCTTCGGTCATGCTCCTCACGCGCGCCTTGCACGCGGGCCATGAATTCCGAAACAGACTCTAAGCCAGTGCCGAACGCGTCATCGTGGCACGAGTGTGGCCGGGGGCGCGTGCGGGTAAAGCCGTCTGGTCCGCAGGCGGGCAGTCATGCCTGACTTGCGACACCTACCATCGGCGCAATGGCCGCTGCCCATCGACGTCGGCCGGTTGACCGAAGATGAGGTGCGCAAGATTGAGGCCCGTTGCCGCACCGAGAATGTTCCCCTGACGGTCGGGGGCTTTACGGCGCGCATTCGCGGCGAGGTGAGATCGCCGACCGCAGGAGATCGCCGGGCCGCTCTGGTCGCGGATGACATCGAGGTGCTCGGGCCTGCGCGCTGAGCACAGCCACTCCGCTTGCTCCGCAACCCAACACGTCGGAGAGCGCGAAGCGCGGCCGGGCACGGCGGCTCGTCGTGGAACGCCTTCACTGTCTCGTCGCGGGCGCGCTCGGCATCGGCATCGTCCCGACCGAGTGCGCCTTGAGGTGAAAGAACCTGCGGTCCCCTGTGATCACGCCGGCGAGCGCGTCGATATCCGCGACCACGGCATCGATCGCCCGGGCCGGCACGCATCCATCGCAGCCGCACCATCGTGGGCCGTGACAGGTCGCGGCGGGCAGGCCAACTCATCAGGTTAGTCTAGTTTCCGTCCATAAACGAGTGTTTTTCGTGAGTGTTTGGTCCGCTTGGCATTGGGCATGCTGGCATGTAGGGGTATTTTAGAGAGCTTTTCTCGATCAGGAGACGAGATATGGACGCATGAAGATCCTTCCGGCGGGGAATCGCACATGCGGAAGGGCTGGCAATTGCCAGTTGTTGCTTCGTTGAGCGGTGAGAGCGCGTCAGCCCGGGCGCGAGCGGACGAACAGCGCGAGATTGTAGGCCACGACCGAAGACCACACGTAGGTCTTGAAGTGGTCGAGACCGCGCCACGTGCAGCGGGCCAAGCCGTAGGCCCGCTTCAGGCAGGAGATGCCAGCCTCGATCCCGGCGCGGAAGTTGCGCAGCTTGCGATAAACCCAGCGGCTGCGCACCATGTCGGCGATCTTGAGCCCGCTCTTCTTGTGGAAGGCCATGTCCGACACCCCGCACGCCTTCGCCCGGCTCAGGTTGTCGCGGCTGGCAAAGCCGCCGTCCGCCACCGCCTGACGCGGCGCTACCCCGTACACGGCGATGTGGCGCTCCAGCATCGGCATCAGCCGCTCGCTGTCGGCCGGGTTGCCGGCCTCGATCACCAGGTCGAGCACCAGGCCGCTCCGGCCGGTGCTCAGGTTGAGCTTGTGACCGTACTGGATGTCGCGCTTGCCCTTGACGATGATGTCGGCATGCGTCTCGAACAGGCTGACCAGCTTCTCCCGCGCCGGCACCGCCTCCCCGCGCAGCACCCGCCGTTCGCTTTGCGCGATCACGTTCTCGATCAGCGGCTCAGAGTGGCGGACCTTGGCCCGCCACAGAGCGACCGCCGGGGCGACCGAGCCGGAAAGCCGCGCCGCGACGTCCCGCAGATAGGCCATCGTCGTGCGGACGATCTTGATCAGTGCGCGGTAGAGCGGCACCCGTTTGGGCGATCCGCGAGTGTACTCGATGGCTTGCCAGCGCTTCTTCGCCGCGCGGCGATGATCGTGCCAGGCACGGGCGCCCTCGCCCAGCCACGTCTGCGCCTGCTTGAGCAGGCGCACCATCACACGCACGCCGTCCCACAGCAGGCTGCTGTCGCTGGGCTGATGCATCAGCGCTGCCGTGGCCGTGCTGTCCAGCCGTACGACGCTGCCGTCCTCGACCTTCTCCTGCCGGGCGCTTACCAGCAGCGTCCGATTGACCGCCTCCCAGGTCTCGGCTCGGATCGCGCCGATCGTCTTGTGCAGCACCGACTTCTTCGGGCTCCAGGCCCACGGCAGCCGGGCAAAGGCCCGGAACGAGGCGGAGTCCTCAAGGTGGAAGGCCAGTTCCTCGTAGCTGAGCTGGCGGTACTGTTTGAGAAGCGCACAGCGCAGCACCGCCTCCGCGGAGAGGCCCTGCCGCCCGGTCTCCTGCACGCCGTCGCGGCGCAGGTCCCCTGCCACCAGGCCAATGAGCGCCGGATGCTCGTCCAGCCACGCCGACGCTTTCTTCAGCTCGCAGCCGATCTCGTGTTTGGCGAAGAGGTCGAATATGCTGGCTTGGACAGTGCGGTCTTGGCGCATTGTCGGCTCCGGTGGTGACGGGTCGCCCTGGTCTCAGCACCCAGAGTCTACCCGAAACCGCCGGCGCCCGCCCGCGCAAAAGCACCGATTCCACAGATATTGCAAAACGTTAGCGTTTGTGGACGGGAACTAGTCTAATGCGGTCTGGCCCAAATCTGGCATCCTGGACCTCTTTCCGGACTAGCCAGGAAAGTTCCGTTCGGTGTCTTCTCGCGACTCTACATTCCTCGTCCGCAAATTGGACAGCATCTTCTCGATCTCCGAGGGAGAGGAGACGGCGCTCAGGAACCTGCCCGTCCAGGTCGCCGAAATCCGTGCCCGTCAGGATATGGTCCAAGCCGGCGAGCGTCCGTCGCGCTGCTTCTTCGTTAAGCTCGACTTGAACACCCGTTTTCCGAAAGTTATTCTGGCTCAGCGGCTTACGCTGGCGCGCGCGGTTGTTAGCATCACACCTTGGCCGGTTCCGTGCTGGGCAACGATCAGACTGCGCCAGCCTCGCGCACGTTGGGTGGGAGGGCGATGCGGGCGGCCTTGAACAGCGGGCCGATGATGCCGGTTGCGGGCGTGCGCAGGATGATCTGCCGCCCGTCCTTGGTGATCGACACCTCCTGAAGCCGGTCGAGATCACGCAGCACGTCACCCCATTCGGGCCGGAAGCCCGCTCCCCGGCAGCGCTCGTCCAGTTCCTTGCGCAGCACGAGCGCCAGGAACGAGCAGAACACGTGGCCGCGGATCGCCGCGTCCGACGAGTGGTAGATCGGCCGCGTGCGCATCAGCGCCTTGGCGGTCCGGAACAGCTGCTCCACCCGGATGAGGTCGCGATAGCGCAGCACCGCCTGCAGCGGCGTGATGCGGGCGTTGGTGCGCAGCACGAAGATGCCGTCGTAGCGCGCCTCCTCGGCCAGCTTGCCGATGTCGATCTCGAACGCAGCCTTGCCGGTGCGGCGCAGGTAGCGGCGGTAGCCGGCGTTGCCGATCAGCGCCTTCTCGCCCCGCGGCTGTTCGTCGAGCGCGGCCACGACGGCCCGACGGTCGGCCGCATCCTTCCTGGCCTCGGCTTCGTTGAGACAGACGATGTAGCGCCGGCGCTTCGCCGTCACCTCCTTGACGAACAGCTGGGTCTCCTCGCCCCCGGCGCGCTGGATGCACAACGGCGTGGACGGCCTCTCGTCCTCGAGCACGAGGGTGCGCACCACCGTGTCGGTGCGCTCGCGGGCCCCGAGCAGGTACTCGAGCCCGCGCGCCTCGAGCGCCGCGATGGTGGCGGCACAGATCATGCCCCGGTCGGCCACGACGCAGACCCGACCGATGGCGAAGCGGCTGCGCAGGCGATCGATGACCGGAACGAGCACGGTCACGTCGGCGGTGTTGCCGGGCCACATCTCCGAGCAGACCGGCCGGCCCTCGGCGTCGATCACCACGCCGACGATCATCTGCATCAGGTCGGGGCGGTGGTCCTTGGAGTAGCCGCGCTGGCCCAGGCTGGCTCCGCCGGCGCCGGTGAACGACAGCGAGGTCGTGTCGAAGAACACCACCGAGAGCTCGCTGAACAGGTCGCGCCGGCGCGCAAACAGCTCCTCCTCGATCCGGTCCTTGACGGTGCGCGGGGAAAATGGGGTGGCGCCGCCCTGCTCGTCGGCCGGCAGCTCCTCGCCGAGCCAGGCCATGGCGCGGTAGAGGTGGTGCAGCCCGAGCCGGTCCGTGCCCGGGACGTCGTAGTCGGACAGCCACTTCTCGCAGGCCCGGTCCGAGCCCGAGACCATGATCCGGTGCAGCACGGTGGCGAACACGGCGCGCTCGAGGGGGAACTCGAAGGCGCGCCCGCGCAGCAGATCCTCGATGACGGCGCGGCAGCCGGTCTCCTCCCACAGCCGGCCGAACAGGAGGGGGGCGCCGATGCGCGTGCAGGCGAGGCCGTCGGGGTTGCCGGCCTCGAGTTGCGAGAGGACGACGGCGCGCTCGGCGTAGCGGGCGGCGGAGCCGGCGAGGCGCTCGAGGGCGCCCGAGGCGGTGACGGCCTCCTTGCGTCCGAGGTTCTTGATGATGCGCTGTTTGGCGCGGCCGCCCTCGCGCACGGTCTCGACGAGGTAGAGGTAGGTGTAGCCGTTGATGCGCTTCTCGCGGACGAACATGCGATTAGCAGCCGCATGATGCTGGACTTTGTCAAGTGAAATCCGCACTCAGGCAGCAGAATTTAGCATCACAGCTTTTTGCCGCTGAAATCCCGCCTCAGCAAAATCAAGCACTTACGCGGCCAAAACGTACGAGGAGCAAAACCCCGGGCAAGGGCTACGCTTCGGGGGTGGGAGCCTCTGGGATCCTCTTGAAAACGCTGACTTCTATCCGCGTCCATACCCCGCCGTCCGGTGAACTGCCCGGGGCTTTGCCCCTCTTACGCCAAAACCGCCGAAATCGGCCTCTCACTGTTCAAGTCGAGTTAAGGACGGCATCGCGTGCTCCTACAAGATCACGGGGACGGGCGATCGCGAGATCCTCAACTTCCATGTGCCGGGCGACATGCCCGACCTCCAAAGCCTCCATCTCGATGTCCTGGATTTCAGCATTTGCACGATCACGCCGTGTGTCATTGGGTTCATCCAGCACGACGCCCTCCACGCCCTTTGCGAACGTCACCCTCGGATCACGAGCGCGTTCTGGCGCGAGACGCTGATCGATGCCGCGGTCTTTCGGGAGTGGATCGTCATCGCCCGGCGCGAAGCGTACAGCGCGATGGCCCACCTCCTGTGCGAGCTGCTGGTGCGGCTGCGGGCAGTCGGACATGCCGGCATCGAAGTCGCCGGCCTTCTTCAGCTCCTCCCAGTCGAGCACCACCAAGGTGCGTTCCTTGAGCGCGATCAGGCCCGCTGTCCGAAGCTCCTGGAGCACGCGGTTGGTGTGCACGGTCGAGATGCCGAGCGCCTCGCTGAACTCGCTCTGTGTGATGGGCAGCTCGCAGGAGGACGCCGCGCTTCCATTTCGACGTGCGTGAAGACGGGACGTTCAGTCCGGACGACGAGGGGCTTGAGTTCCCCGACCTGAACGCGGCGGAGCGCGAAGCGGCGGAAGCCACTGCGGCCATGGGCAGAGATCGGCTTCCGAAGGGCGAATTGCGCGAGATCGTGATGGAGGTGCGAGACGAGGATCGGCAACAGTTGCTAACCGTCACGATTTCACTGCACGTGGAGCGGTGTTCGCCCCTCCAGCCGGCGGGTTCAAGCTGAACCACGCCAGCGACCATCTCGCCCCGATCAGTCATCAGCGCCGCTCCTGCCTCTCGATCCACGCCGCAAGGTCGTTCCACCGCGCGCACAGCGTCCTGCCGCTCAGGAAGGTCGGCAGGCCGTGGCGCGCCCGCAGCTCGTGCAGGCGCTCGCCAGCGAGGAAGGTCTGAAGACGGCCCAGAACGTCGCTGCTGGCGTCGCTGGCATTTTCATCCCGGTCCTTTTGTTTCGGCATGGACTTCCAGGGCTCGGCGAGCAAGGAAGTCGCCGCGCTCCAGAGCCGGCAGCAGTACCTCGCGGCGCTTGCGGCGCTGAGGCGCTGCGGGCAGTAGGACGTACGCGCGGAAAGCTGCACGCAGCATCACGCCGGGCACCGTCGTCAGCTCGCCGCCCGCTCACGGCGGCGCTCGATCCGAAGGGGTGAGACGAACGACCCGGTGCGCCGCAGGCTTGGCCATGGTCTGAACATTGCCGGGCCAGAGCCCGTAAATTGTGCGCGCGTGTTTGCAAATTGTTCGATCGAATTTAAACCTGCAACCTGCTCCATCAAAATAAAAGCAAAACATTTTCTTGCGCAACGTAAAAAAGAGACTATGTGTCGGTGCGTGCACCGAAAAGATTTTACGATTTCGATGTGCGAGCACAGGCCGGCTCCGCGGTGGGCCATACCGTTGTGCTTCAGAAAAACAGCGCCGCTTTGGACAAAACCGATGGCAAATCCTCAGACAGATGGGCACGCCCGCGAGCAGACCAGGAGAGATGATCAGGCCCACAAGAACGCCGAGGCCGCCCGAGCCGGGGTCGAAAAGCTGACCGATCACCGCCAGCGGGCGACGGCGGACGCCTGGAAGTCCATGGAGAGCGGCGTGGAAGCGGCCTCGCAGGGCTTCCGGAATGCCTCCGATCAGTTTGCACGCGATCTGGGCTACTCCGGCGAGGAAGGTAAACGGCTCGCCCGGAAGTCCGCGCAAGACGTGGAAGCGATCACGAAGTACGGCGCCGTGCTGGCCGAAGCCGCTCAGGACAGCTCACGCCAGTGGTACGGCTTGGCTCAGCGGCAGTGGCAGCGCAATCTTGAGGGTCTGAGCCAGCTCGCGCGGTGCAGGTCGGTTCAGGATTTCGTGGCCGTTCACAGCGGCTTGGTCCGCGAGAGCCTTCAGCACATGGCCGAGGACGGCCGCACCATCGCCGAAATCTCGCTCCGCGCCATGAAAGACGCCAACAAGGCGATCGCAGAGCCGGCTCCGGAAGGGGCACGCTCGAGCGCCGCCTGAGACTGTTGAACGCCCTCCTCTTCGGACGTCCCGGAGAGGAGCGGCACGCCGTCCCTGACAAGCCCGCAAGCCTCGCTATCGCGCGGCGGTTGGTACCGGCCGATCCGAGCGACATCCTGTGGCAGAGCGTCTCGGTAAGCTAAACCGGATCGGCGACATGCGGCTCGACGCGGGCGACCGGGCTGGGGCGCTCCAGGCGTACGTAGGTCGCGGCCACATAGTCCATGTACCGACGGAACGCCTGATTGCCCGCTGCACGCTGACGTAATGGCCGACCTGCTCGACATGGACTACCAAGCTCTCCAGCAGCAGCGCTAATCGGCCGGCCACGAACACCGCGACCTGTCCCTCACCGGTGAAGGTCGTGGTCAGGTCGGTGCCCCACATCGTGTCCACCGTCTCCGGGATGATGGTGCCGTCGCGGTTGCGCGGGCCTCGGGGCGCGCCGACCCGGACGAGGCGATAGCAGTGGCGACACAGGAAGTCAAAGACCGCCCGCGTAAAGCTTCGCCCAAGGAGGCTCAGTGGTGCCCAGTGGTGTTTAAGCTTCCGATACCCGAGCCAGGATCTCGCCTTCGCACACGGCGCGCTCGCCGGCCGGCGACTTGGTCCGAGCCCGGCCGTAAGCGCGATCGTCTTCATTGCGCTCACCCGGCGTTGGAGGCTCACTTCGGAAAGGTATTCTTGTAGATGGCGCCATCCTTCATGATGACGAGGAAGTTCTTGCCCGGATCTGCGACGAGGTCGATATTTTCCAGCGGATTGCCGTCGACAAGCAGCAAATCCGCGAGCGCCCCCTGTTCCAGGACGCCGAGCTTGCCCGGATAGGGGTTGCGCTTGCCGGATAGCGCCAGTAGTTCGGCGTTTGTCGAGGTCGCCATGACCAGCGCTTCGGCGGGGGTGTACCAGCGGGCAAGCGAGGCGAGGATTGCCCCCTGACGTTGCGCCAGCGCGCGGGAGAACAGCACGTCGGTGCCCCACGCCGTCTTGATCTTGTACTTCTTCGCGAACTCATAGGTCCTGGCGATGCCCGGCCAGACCTCGTCGGCCTTAGCGCGCTGGACCGAGCCCACCGGAAGGCCCGTCCTCATTTCCTCTGGGAGCGGCTGCAAGCTCAACCAAATGCCCTTCTCGGCAATCAGCCTCGCGGTTGCGTCGTCCATCAGGAACCCGTGCTCGATGCACTTCACGCCTGCCGCAATGGATCGCTGGATCGCGGCGGGCGTGAAGGCATGCGCGACGACGTAGGTGCCCCAGTTCTCGGCCGCTTCAACCGCGGCCCGCAGTTCGGCCTCGGTGAAGGTCATAACGTCGTTCGGACTGAACGGTGACGACACGCCGCCCCCCGCGGTCAGCTTGATCTGACTCGCTCCCTGCATGAGCTGTTCGCGCGTGCGCACACGTACCTCATCGGGACTGTCGGCGACGATCGCGCCGCCAAGCTGCTCCATGCGGGTGAGCATACCGCCGATCGTCCGCGGCAGATCGGTCAGCTGGCGGAAATCCCCGTGCCCGCTGGTGACGGTGATCATGGCGCCCGACGGATAGATGCGCGGGCCTTTCACGATGCCCTCGTCGATGGCTCGCTTGAGACCGAACGCCGGCCCGCCCACGTCGCGAACGGTCGTGAAGCCGCGCATCAGAGTGTCGGTCGCCTCCTCGCCGGCGACGAGATTGTTGTAGCCGGGATCGCCCATCGCCTCTGCTGGCGTCGTGCGAGCCAGCATCGCGTGCCAATGATTGTCGATCAGGCCGGGCATCAGCGTCCGGCCGCCGCCTGCTATAATGCGCGTGTCCGCTCTGCGATCAACGGCGATTGGCTCGGTCGAGATTGTCTCAATCTTGTTGCCGCGCACCAGAACGTTGGAGGGTGCGGAGAGCGCGGCGCTCTTGCCATCGAAGATGCGGACGTTCTCGAACAACGTGACGGGGCCGCTCGCCTGCGGACTGCCTTGCGCGCGGACGGCGGATGGCAGTCCGACACCCATGAGCAAAAGCGTGGCAATGAAGGTCCGCCTAGACATGTAGTTCATGCGGTGTACCAATGATGACCCGAGTGCGGCATCGCTTTCTTCACCCGCTGCAGCGGTCATCTCCCGCCCCGCTGATCCCGACTACGGTTTATACCCCTTCCAGTAACTGGTCGAGGTCCAGGGATGGCCGCCGGCCCAGATCCGCACCATGATCCGTGAGAAAGGCCTGGGCACACCGACGCCCTTCATCCCGAAGCATGACGAGAAACTCCCATTCGGCATTCATCTTCGACGAGGAGCCGAGGTCCGCGACGAGGTCGCTCGCGATGCGATGCATCCGCATCGCTGCCCATTTCGCTCCCTCGGAGCCATCTGTGGGCGCGACCTGCCGCAGCAGGGCGATCATCCGCAACTCCTTCAGTAGGACCGCATTGAACGAGACCTCGTTGAGCCGGTTGAGGATCTCACGGGCCGAACGAGGCGCGTCGCGGCATTCAACCGGGTTGACCTGCACAAGAAGGATGTCGCTCGCCGTGCACTCCCGGACAAGCGGCGTGATGGTCGGATTGCCGGAGTAGCCGCCGTCCCAGTAGAGCTCGCCGCCGATCTCGACCGCCTGAAACGTCGTGGGCAGACAAGCCGAGGCGAGGAGCACATCGGGCGTGATCTCCGCATTCCGGAAGACGCGGCCGCGGCCCGTATGGACATTGGTCGCGGTCACGAAAAGTCGGATCGAGCTCTGTGAGAGCCGCTCAAAATTGACGCTTGCAGCGAGGATCTCTTGAAGCGGATTGGCTCCCCCTGGATTGAGATCGTAGGGCGAGAACACCCGCGCCATCATGTCCATGGCGAGGAACACGGGGGAATAATCGAGCGTCCAGCGGCCGAGGAGCACGTCAAGGGGACTGCGCTGGAACGGGCTGAAGCGCGCCGCCCGGGAGACGCTGGTCCAGAGGGCCTCGAGCGCTGTGCGGGCGCCCTCAGGCCCTCCCTGCACATGACCGTCGACCAGAACAACCGCATTCAGGGCTCCTGCCGAGGTCCCCGAGATACCGTCGATTCGAAGTCGCGGCTCTTCCAGCAGTCGGTCGAGCACACCCCAGGTGAAGGCGCCGTGCGCCCCGCCGCCCTGCAGTGCTAGGTCGATCAGGACCTGACCCGCCGGCTTTTCGGGACGCCTTGTTGCTCCAGTCGGCATTGACACCGATCCTCACATGACAGCCGCTCGCTCCGAGAGCGTCGGAGGGCTCGAAGCCATCCAACTCGACCATTATCCACCAAACGGGCTCGATTGGGGAGGTGTTGGCTCGACATTTGTGCGAGGGTAGGATCCCGGCTCACCAGGACACGCTTCGGGCCGAGCATCTGCATGAAGGTCTCCCGCCGCTTCGTTCGTCCAGACGGCCTTTGCGGACAGAGCCTGTGACGCAGAGCGCGCCGCCACCGCGACTGACATCGCCATCGCGATTGTCAGGAAACATCCCGATCAGGTCGGCTTTGCCGTACAAGCGCGCCACTGAGTGATCGAGCGCTTCTTCGCCTCGATCAATCGCAACCGGCGCCTAGCCAAGGGCGTCGAGGCCACCATTCCCTCAGAGTCCGTCCGGGAAGTCGCGCGGGCCACCATATCCGGGGGCTGAGGGGTTTCAGCAGCCACCAGGTATCGTGCCCTTTCTCGGTTTCCGGACGGACTGTCAGCAACCCGCGCAGTCAGGTCAGGCTATCGCAGCCCGCGGTCGCGAATAGAGCGGGCATTGTAGCTCGACGGCGCAATCGGTCTGAACTGAGGAGTCTATTTCGAAATTCACGGGGCGCGTGCGAGGCGCTGGTGAGGAGCATGACGCCTCGCGGGGGATGCGTCCCCTGCATCATTGCAATATCGCTCTTGATGTTCGGTGGACAATTAAGCCATCATGCCGAGCGTGCCTGACGCAAGCGCTTCGGCGCTCCTAGGGAGGTTAGCATGAAAGCTGTTTTGGGAGCACTTTCCGTTGCGTTCGCTCTGAGCTGCACGGCCGCGGTTGGCCAAACGCCCAGGCAGCTGAAAAGCGAGCAGTTCGCCAAAAAAGCCGAGTGCATGAAACAAGCAAGAATGGAACGCTTTCGGAGGAATTTCGCCGCGCGAAATCAATTCCTGAGGCAGTGCATGGCTCGTCAGGGCAAGCCAGCGAGATAGACACACCGCAAGGACCTGTCACCCTGTGAAGCGGCCCGCACCAGGGCCAACAATTTCTGCACCAAATGTGCTCGAAATGCTCTATATGTGCTATAATTCAGGCCTGCGGCTATTGTTGCGATTTCCGCTCGGTGACTGAAGCCAGGAGGGCATACATGAGAACTCTGATCGGAGCACTTGCCCTTATCTGCGCCCTGATCTCCACTGACGCGATTGCTCAGAGGCGGCTCGGACCGCGGAGCGAGCGGTTTACCAGACGCGCCGAGTGCCTCAAGCAAGCTAATATGAAGCGTTTTCAGCGGCGCCCGGTAATGAGCCGCTTCGAGAAGCCCTCCGTCGCACGAAAGCGTGAATGCATGGCGCGCTCGTGAGATTGCGGAATGAGGGCAGGCGGTGTGCTGAGGCTTTCAACGGGACAAACGAGGCGCGCCGCGGCATTCAACAAGAAGGATGTCGCTCGCCGTGCACTCCCGGACAAGCGGCGTGATGGTCGGATTGCCGGAGTAGCCGCCGTCCCAGTAGAGCTCGCCGCCGATCTCGACCGCCTGAAACGTCGTGGGCAGACAAGCCGAGGCTGGAACGCCTCGACGTATATCCACGACCACATCGCGTTGCTGCACCCGCGCCGCGGCGGACCTGCGCCGAGCAAGAGTGAGGGAGATCGGCAGGAACCGCCGTCAGCTCACCGCGGCGACCCGATCGCCACGCGAACGACGGGCAACGGGGGCTCTCCGTGCGTCTGCGCGATCCAACCTGGGCGCTGTTCGACAGGCTCATCGACGAAGCACCCGTTTCAGCTCGAGTGCCGCCGTTTCCAAACGTTCGTAACCCGGTAAGCCGCTTGCATCTTCTGTCGGCAATGCTAGAAGCGTTCTCCGAACGTGAGGGATCGCGCATCCTCACACGCTCTGGAAGCGTCAAGGCGAAGTCGGGAGGCGTACATGAAGACTCTGATTGGAGTGATTGTCCTCGTTCTCGCCTTCAGCTCCAGCGCGGTTGGTAAGACATCCAGACAGCTGAAAGGCGCGCGGCTTGCTAAACAGGCTGAGTGCCAGAAGCTGGCAACACTGAAAGGTTTCAGAACCGTTTCTGCCAGGCGAAATCAATTCGTCAGGAGGTGTGTGACGCCCCAATAGGATCGGTTTTCACGCAGAGGAAGGTGGCATGGACTTCGGCGCGTTCACGTAGGCTGCGCGCCCGGGAGGTCCGGCGCGCGGAGCCGGAGCGCGTTGGCAATCCCAAGCGGCTGCGTTCCGTGTTGCGCGGCCGCCTCGCTGGGCGCAGTATCGACGCGAGTTCCCCGATGGGCACGAGGGATCCGCCATCATGACTGCGAGCGACAGTCCGAGGCCAATCGGCGGCGGCGCGACGACCAGCCAGAGCTCTGCCGACCGCGCGACCGGGTCGGACGCTTCGGGCATGGGACCGACCGAAACGAGCAGAGCGCGCAGTTCCGCCATGACCGCGGTGCTGGCAGGAAACTGGTGGGCCGTGGCGCTGCGGGGCGTTCTCGCCATCCTGTTCGGCCTTGTGGCGATCTATGCGCCGCGCTCGGCGATCGTGTCGCTGGTCCTTCTGTTCGCGGCATACACGTTTGCCGACGGCATCGCCGGAATCGTTTCGGCGGTCCGCGCCGCAAGACAGGACGAGCGCTGGGGCCTGCTGCTGCTCGAGGGATTGGCCGACATCGCCACGGGGGTCGTGGCATTCCTGTGGCCCAAGATCACCGCAATCGCCTTTGTTCTGCTCATGGCAATTTGGGCGCTCGCCAGCGGCGCCCTGAGGGTCGCCGCCGCCTTCAGGCTTACCCAGGAGCACGGGCGCTGGTGGCTCATCGTGAGCGGCGCGGTGTCGATCATCTTCGGCGTTCTGCTGGCGACATCTCCGCTCTGGGGCGCGCGCGTTCTGACGTGGTGGCTCGGCGTGTACGCGCTCGTGTTGGGGGTAAGCATGCTCGTGGTCGCCCTCAAGCTGCGTGCGGGGCGGTGGGCCCTCGACCGTCTCTCGTCGTTGCGGGGCTAGGCACGACATGAGATCCGGAAAGTTCCTGTGCAGCCTGCTCGTGGCCGGCACGCTCGTGCCGGCCACGGGCCCCCGGCCAGCGCGCAGGACGGCATCAGGACGCGGATCACGGAGGCCAGCCGCGCGTTTGCTCCGGCTGGTAATCCCGTCGGACCTCTTGACGAGCACCAGCGGGAGCGAGTCGTCGATTTTGTGCTCGGCAACGCCCTGTTCACGCTGTCGCATGAACTCGGTCACGCGGCCGTCGGCGAGTTCAACCTGCCCGTGCTTGGCCGCGAGGAGGACGCCGTCGACGCGTTTGCCACGCTGGCTCTCCTGCATATTGGTACCGACTTCACGCATGGTGTCCTCGTCGACGCCGCACGCGGCCTGGTCCTGATCGCGGAGCACGACGCTCGGATGCGTATGGAGCCCGCATTCTACGGCGAGCATGGCCTCAACCGGCAGCGAGCCTACAAGATCGTCTGCCTAATGTTTGGCTCAGACCCGGCGACGTTCGGGGATCTCGCGCGGCAGGCGAACCTTCCCCAGGAGCGTCCGGAGACCTGCCAGGACGACTTTGACCAGACGAAGACGTCGTGGCTGCGGTTGCTGGCGCCCCATTTGCGCGCGTCGTCCCGACCCTCGTTCTGGGAGCGCCTCGCCCTGCCACATGCGCCCCGTTCCGGAACGTCTCAGTCCAGTGCCAACCCGGCGTGGAAGGCTGGAGCAGGTGCGGGATTTCGCCGCCAAGAACCTAACGATCGAGGCCAAGACCTGCGGCGAGCCGAACGCCTTCTGGGATCCCGCGGAGCGCCTTGTCGGCCGTTCTTCGCGTCAGCGATCCGAGGAGCGGGCAAGCCATGCTGAGCTATGCCATACGCGGGACTGCCTGGGTGATCGTCTACCTGCTCTTCATCCTCGCCCCGCTGTTTGCGCTCCTGATAGGGATGTGGCCCACGCCCCGCGATTTCTGGACAGAGTTTTCGGTTGCGCTCGGCTATGCGGGCCTGGCGATGATGGGCCTGCAGTTCGGCCTCACGGCGCGATTCCGGTACGTTACCGACCCGTGGGGAGAGGACGTCATCTACCACTTCCACCGCCAGATCTCGCTGATCGCGGTGGGTCTTGTGGTCGCCCACCCGCTTATCCTCTTCGTCGTCCGGCCGGACCTGCTTGCGCTGCTTAATTCGATCACGGCGCCGTGGCGCGCCCGCTTCGCCGCTCTTTCGACCTACTCGCTGATCGCGCTTGTGGTAATGGCGCTATGGCGGGCGCAACTCAGGATCCGATACGAAACCTGGCACCTCTTCCATATCGTGCTCGCCGTGGCTGCCGTCACGGCGGGGCTCCTGCATATGCTCGGATGGAGCTTCTATCTCACCGATCCATGGAAGCAGGCGCTGTGGATCGGCCTGACGATCTTCTGGATCGGCCTGCTGATATACGTGCGCATCATCAAACCGCTGTTCATGCTCCGCCGACCGTACCGCGTCTCGGAGGTGCGCGAAGAGCGCGGCGACACCTGGACCCTGGTGATGCAACCGGACGGCCACCCCGGCTTCCGCTTCAGACCGGGCCAGTTCGGCTGGGTGACGGTGTGGGGCACTCCCTTCAAGATCACGGGGCACCCGTTCTCGTTTTCCTCCAGCGCTGCGGTTGACGACGGGCGTGTCGAGATGACGATCAGGAACCTAGGGGACTTCACGGGCACCGTTCACAAGGTCCCGGTGGGACAGCGCGTCTATCTCGACGGACCCTACGGCGCCTTTACCATCGACCGGAACCCGGCCGATATGCATGTCCTGGTCGCTGGTGGCGTCGGCATCACGCCGATGGTCAGCATCATCCGCACGCTCGCCGATCGCGGCGACAGGCGGCCGGTGATCCTGCTGTACGGCAGCAAGGATTGGGAATCGATTACGTTTCGCGAGGAGTTGGACGCCCTGAAAGCGCGGCTCGACCTGACGGTCGTTCACGTCCTGGTGGATCCGCCGATGGGCTGGACCGGCGAGCATGGCTTCATCGACGCCGACGTGCTCAAGCGCCACCTGCCGCCGCCGTATGCCGCGCACGAGTACTTCATCTGCGGGCCGGACGCGATGATGGATTCGATCGAGACCGCCCTCGGCGGATTGAACGTGCCGCTCTCGAAGTATCATTCCGAACGTTACAGCTTCGTTTAGGGAGGCTCGATGCGCCGTTTGTTCGCTGACCGCCTAGCCTTTGCAACGGGAGCGGTCGTGGTCGTGATGTCGGTGCTGTTCGCGCTCTCGCGCGTGGCCGCGTAGGCGGGGTCTCGGAGGGTGCCAACAGACCGGCTGCGCCGTGCCGTCTCTCGCGGGCGCCCGGCCCCGCCGGAAGATGTGTCATGGATGTTATCGTGGTAGCAGCGCTCGGTATCCTGGTCGCCCTCGGCTTGCCCGTCTGCCGTGCCTTCCGACGTTATAACCTGCCGATAACGTCTCCGAGAGCGGCGACAACGGCCGCCGTGCTGGAGTACGCTGCCTGCACCCGCGGCAGGATCCGCCGCTTCGTCGCGGCTGCCGCAGTGCTCCCGGCTACCGCCTGCGGGCATGATGCGCAGCAGGGTTCCAGGCGGGCTCGGCTCCGCGCCGCGTGGCCGAACGGCGGATGGTCGAACCGCTCGGCCACTCAGTCTGCGCACTCCGCCCGCAACAGCGGCGGAAAGGCTTGGCGCCCATGACGAGCCGGAGGAGTCACGTGCGTCCGCATCGCATCTTCCTGGCCAGGTCTCTCGGCTGGCTGGCCACCGCAGCCGGGTTTCTGTTCCGAGTTGTGCTCATCGGCTGGGCGACCTTGGCCATCTACTATTCGAATTTGCCGTTGGGCGGGCTACGGCTAGCGCTGGCAGGGGCCTTTGCCGCCTTCGCCGTCTGGGCCTGCTGGATCTCGACCCGGCGGGGCATGCCCGCGGTCTTCCTCGCAGTGTTCTTTGGGGTGGTGGTCTGGTGGATCCTGATCCCGCCCTCGCACGATCGTCCGTGGCGGCCGGAAGTTGCGGTAATGCCTCGGGTGATCATCGATGGTGACCGCGTTCTCATCACTGCTGTGCGTGACTTCAATTATCGCAGCCGGAACGATTTTACCGTGCGCTATGAGGAGCGCGAGGTGTTCCTGTCACATCTGACCGCTCTCGATTTCTTTGTCTCTTATTGGCGCGAGGGACCCGTTGGGCACACATTCTTGAGCTTTATCTTCGACAATGCCCCGCCGCTCGCGATCTCGATCGAAACCAGGCCAGAGGTGGGCGAGGGGTTCGCACCCATCGCCTCCATGTTCAAGCAGTTCGAGTTGATCTACGTCGTCGGCGATGAGAGAGACCTGGTTCGCGTGCGGGCAAATTTCCGTAACGAGACAGTATATCTCTATCGTCTCAATGCGTCAGCTGAAAGTGCACGTCGGCTGCTGCTGGTCTATCTGGCGCGGATCAACGAGCTCGCTGATCGGCCGGAGTTTTATCACTTGCTGAGCAACAGCTGCACGATCAACATCATTCGCTACGCGAACGCCGCCGGCCGGGCCGGCCGGTTCGACATCCGGCATCTCCTCAACGGCTGGATCGACGGCTACCTCTACTACTCAGGCCGGGTCGACACGACGCTGTCCTTCGAGGAACTGCGGCGACGTTCCCTCATCAACGAGGCCGCGCAGGCGGCCGACGGCGCCCCGGATTTCTCGCAGCTCATTCGCGCTTCGCTGCCGACGGTCCCTCACTGACGCCAGACAGGGGCGCGTCCGCCGGTCCGGCGCCGGTTCCGGAAGAGCGAGCGCTCCGCTCGCGGTGGACGACGCGTTCCGCCCCTGCAGCCAGACGGGCTTGTCGGCGTCGCGCCGCCAGTCCAGCGATCCCAGCGACCGCGACGGCTCGTCCGGACGCGATCGGCAACCACCGCGCCGCGCGGAGCAAGTGCTTTGCCGCGGAAAGACCGGTGGAAACCCGCGAGGAAAACGGCTTATGCTAGGGCGTGCTCCGGGCGAAACGCTTGGGTTTCGAACCGGCAATCGGGAGGGCTTGAAGTGAGCAATCTGGTCGTACTTGGCTTTGATGGCTTGCACACCGCTGACGAGGTGTTGAACAAGCTGCGGTCCTTGCAAAGGGAGTATCTGATCGACTTGGAAGACGCCTGTGTCGTCGAGCGCGAAGCGGGTGGCCAGGTTCATCTCAAGCAAGCCGTTAATCTCACTGCTCTCGGCGCGGCCGCCGGCGGGAGCAGGGGCGCCCTGTGGGGCGCGCTCGTCGGGCTCCTGTTCCTCAATCCGCTTGCCGGCATGGCGATCGGCGCGGCGGTCGGTGCAGGCACTGGCGCTCTCTCCGGGTCACTGATGGATTACGGTATTCCCGATGATTTCGTAAGGAAGCTTGGCGCGACCATCCCCGAAGGATCGTCGGCGCTTTTCATACTCTTCAAGAACGTGACCGAAGACAAAGTGCTCCCGGAGATAGAGCCATTCAAGCCACGCGTTCTCAAGACATCGCTCTCGAACGAAGCCGAGCAAAGGCTTCGGGCCGAGCTGAGCAAAGCTTCCTGAGGCACATGCGGGCGAAGCCTGTCGATCGGAGCGATCACATGAAAACAGCAGTCCTCGCGGCCAGCGCGGCCATTGTGCTCAGCAGCTTTCTCCTACCTGCGTCGGCACCGGCCCACGGCTATGCGAGCCCTTGCGCTCGGCAAGGTCACGCAGGACGGCGGAAGCCGTGCTGCCGTTACGTGCCCTACCTGCATCGGGTTGTGTGTCGCCGCGGCTTCATCCGGCATTGGTGTCGGCGCCGCTGACCGAGGATGGGGCGGCAGGCGCAGCCTGTAGGTGTTCGAGCCGTTCGGGAACTCGCCGTTCGCGTCGGGCTGCGCTGGACCTTGCGCCGTCGAACCAGACGGTCAAGATAGGCGCGCTCCTCGCCGCTGAGCGTGACGACACTCGCCTTCTCACGCCGCGACGCCGGCTCATGCAGACGGAGCAACGCAACGTTGACAAGGACCCCGAGCGGAGGCTAGGCGAACGCGCCCGTGAGACCCGTGGCGATGGCCCGGAGCCGGGCGGCAAGCGCGCCCTCGTGCGAGCCGAAAAGCGCGCCATCGGCGATCACGTCGTCCGCCCCAACGATCAAGTTCGCGCGCGGCGCGGGCGTCGATAAACACCTGATTGCCGCGCATCCGCTCTCCGTCAACGAGACGATCCGGGCGAGCCGAGGTCCAAGGGCCTCGGCCGGGTAGCGCTCCGCCGGCGGGAGCGGCGGGAACAAGGGCAGGGGGCTTTCCGGGGCAGATTCGGGGTGCGCGAACGAAGATGGCTTGCGCCAGTCCGGGACGGCCTGTGCGGCGAGGAAGTGCCGCAGCTGCTTGTTCGTGCAATCGGCAGGCTGCGACTCTGCTCGAACGACCCTGTTTGCGCCGAGCATAGTCCGGAAAAGGATCTCGATGATCGGCCTCTCCATGGTGCGGCCTGCCATGCCTGGCTGCCTGAACTTCTGCGGCCGCGTCGCCTTCAGCAGCCTCATCCTCAAGCCGGTCCTTCTTCGACGCGCTCGTTCCACTTCGCTTTGAATTCAGGGTCGGCTTCGCACCAGAGGTATGCCGGGCTGTGCGTTATGCCGGCCTCGAGCTGCCCGGCGAAGAAGGCGAGCACCTGATCGCGGTGCGGGCGCCGCGCGCCTGGAACTTGAAGGTCGGCGCACTCTGAACTCCTTGATCAGGACACTGGCCAGAGCTGCTGACCAGATTGAGTGATTATGCACCATTGAGTCGATTTGACTCAGGTCATTGTGCTTCCGCCGACCTCGACGGGCCAGACTTTTTCCCGACGCCGGCGTGGGCCACCTATGCCCTCGTCGACAACGAGCGCTTCAGCGGCGATATTTGGGAATGCGCCTGCGGCGATGGCGCAATGTCCCGAGTGTTGGAGAATGCCGCTCGGGAGGTTGTCAGCTCCGACCTCTACGACAGAGGCTATGGGGAGATCGGCCACGACTTTCTGAACCCGATCCGCACGGCGGACAACATCGTGACCAACCCGCCGTACAATGCCGCCGAGGGCTTTGTGAGGAGCGGTGTTACGCACTCGCGCCAGAAGTTCGCGCTGCTCCTCCGGCGTGCCGTCGGGGCGGTGGTTGGAATGTGAGGGCGGCGTAATCTCTGGCCTGTTCAACGAGCCATGACCGGCGTTGGAGCGCCGGCGGAGATCACGCCATGACGACAGATATCACATCCCCGGTCGGGGATGCGGCTGAGAATTTTCTCGGCGGAGACTGGTTTGATCCGTTGGAGGCTGGAGTGCGCACCCGCATCCGCGCCTTCATTGAGGAACTGCTCGAAGCCGAGCTGGACGCTGCGCTTTGCCGCAAGCGTTACGAGCGAGGCAAGACACCCGAGAAAGGGCCCAGCGCCGAAGCGGCGAGGTCCCCGGTGTCGGGCCATCGCCACGGGCATCGGGAACGGACCCTGATGGGAACGTTCGGCGCCGTGACGGTTTGCGTGCCGCGGGCCCGGCTTGCCACACCGGAGGGCAGGACCAAGGAGTGGCGCAACGCTTCCATCCCGGCCTACCAGCGCCTGACGCGCCGGGCCGAGGCGCTGATTGCTGGCGCCTATCTGTCCGGCACCAACACGCGCCGGGTCCGCCGGGCACTTGGCGCGCTCTTCGGTGGAGCGGTCGGTAAAGACGTGGTCAGCCGGGTGTGGCGCAAGGTGAAGACAGACTGGGATGCCTGGAACCGGCGCGACTTGTCGGCCGACCCGATCATCCGCCTCATCCTCGACGGCACCGTCGTGCGGGTGCGGCTCGACCGCAAGGCGACCGCGATCTCGCTTCTGGTGGTGCTGGGCGTGCGCCAGGACGGGCAGAAGGTGCTGCTGGCGGTGAAGAACATGGGCGGCGAGAGCGAGGCGGCCTGGCGGGCAATCCTGGATGATCTTGCGGCGCGTGGCCTGAGGGCACCCGAGTTCGTCCTTGTTGACGGCGCGCCGGGACTGGAGAAGGCGCTCGCCGCGCTCTGGCGTGACGTGCCCACTCAGCGCTGCACGGTCCATAAGCACAGGAACCTCCTCGCCCATGCTCCGGACCGGCTACATGAGGAGGTCTCGGCCGATTACACCGACATGATCTATGCCGCGACCCCAACGGAGGTCGCCGAGCGCCGCAAGGCGTTCCTGCGCAAGTGGCGGTTCAAGTGCCGGGCCGTGGCCGACAGCCTGGAGGAGGCCGGGGACAAGCTGTTCACCTTCACGCGCCTGCCGCCGAGCCAATGGAAGTCGGCCCGCACCACGAATGCGGTTGAGCGCTTGCACGAGGAGTTCAAGCGGCGGATCAAGACCCAAACCGTTCTGCCCTCAGCGGAAACAGCCGCCATGCTGTTCTGGGCGCTGCTCGCCTCGGGCCAGATCACGATGAGAAAAGTCGACGGCTGGCCGACGCTGGCCGAGAAGCCAACTGATCGACCGATTGACCTCGCGGCCTGAGCCGATACCTTCACCCCGCCGGAGAACGCGCCACAATCAATTCCAACATCGTTCGCGACGGCACCCTCCTCCGGCTTGCATTCCTTGAGGGCGCGAACCGGGCGAACACGATCTTCGAGCGCATCCCGCCAAGCAGAGTATGGGTCTTCAGTGAACGGATTACGTTCTACCCACACGGCGCGATCCAGAAGGGTACCGGCACCACGGCTTACGCGTGGTTCGTCTGGGACAAGGATGCGCCAAGCGGGACCGAATTGAAGTGGTTCAAGCCGGGCTATAAGACCCGGTACCGCAACATCAACCCCGCCGATGCTGGCCCGGAGCGGGTCCAGGCGGTGTTCGGTGCATAGCACGGGTGCTCCGGTGCGCGGCTCGCGCCTCACCCGTGCCGGGTTCCTCGCCTCCGGCATGAGCGTCGCCGCGGTGCTTGCCTGCCGCTGGCCGACTCCAATCGCTTATGCGGCGGACAGGCCCATGCAGACGCGCCCAATCCCGCCATCCCGAGAGAGCTTCTGCCGACCGTCGGAACCAAACTTCCTGTCACGCACTCGATGAACTGCTTCATCGCATCGTGGCGCAATCACTCAGGGGGCCGGCGCCTTGCGGGCCGGCCTCCAGCTTTGACCGGCTTCGTGCGCCGCTCGGCCACGAAGCGGTGCGGCTCGTGCGGGCTCCGCGTGCTGGTCGCGGCCAGCGCCAGAGGTCCAGGCGTTCTGCGCATTGTGGGAGCGAACCGACGAGGTACCGCGGCGGAGGCTCAAGGCAACTGACCTGCACTGTCGTCACCCCTGTCGCGAACAGGACGGAGGCGCCATATCGAGGAGAGGGTTGCAGGGTGGGCCGGCGCGGACCGGCGGCGCCCCTTTAGAGCGGTTTCAGGTTAACTGGGGTCATATCCGGCCTGTGCAAAGAAGTTGGCGCACTCTGTGGGCGTGATGCCGGCGAGGATGCGCCGGATGGCTTGGCGGACGCCGCTGACGGTGCGTTCGGCGGCCTTTCGCAGGAGCGCCTTCAGCTTGGCGAAGGCCTTCTCGATTGGGTTGAAGTCGGGACTGTAGCGCGGCAGGAACAGCAGCTTGGCGCCGACGGCCTCGATGGCCTCGCGGACCGGGTGGCTCTTGTGGCTCGACAGGTGGTCAATGACGACGAGGTCGCCCGGCGCCAGCGTCGGCACGAGCACCTCTGTCACGTACGCCAGGAAGCGCTCGCCGTTGATCGAGCTGTCGAGCAGCTGGGTGGCGGTCACGCCGCTCAGCCGCAGCCCGGCCACGAGCGTGGTCTTCTTCCGATTGCCGTACGGGATCGGAGCGCGCAGGCGCACCCCTCTCGGGGCGCGGCCGTACCGGCGCGCCATGTTGGTGGTGGCAGAGCTCTCGTCGACGAACACGAGCTTCGCCGGATCGAGGTCGAGTTGCCCATCGAACCAGTCCTCACGCTCCTCCAGGACGTCGGGGCGGTCCTGCTCGGCCGCATAGGCGGACTTCTTCTTGACGGTCAGGTCGCAGCGGTCGAGGAAGGTCCAGATCGTGCCGATGCTGGCGTACACGCCCCACTCGTCAACGAGGCGGCGCTGCAGTTCCGCGATCGTGGTGTCCGGCACAGCGTCGATCACCGCCCGCACGAACGCGCCATGGGCGTCGAGCTTCGAGCCGGGCCGGCGCCCCTGCCGGCGAGCCGAGCGCTCGCCGGTGTCGCGCAGACGCCGGACCCACTTGATCGCCGTCGAGACGCCGACCTCGAAGCGGGCTGCGGCCTTGCGCACCGATGTCCCGGATCCCGTGGCCGCGATCACCCTGTCCCGCAAATCCTGACTCAACGCACGCCCCACGTCGGCTAGCCTCCCACCATGCGGGCCACCCCGCTCCAACCATCATGTGGGAATCCAATCCGAACTCGGGAATCCCCCCGACTGAGTCAGGGTTCGGTGAAACCGCTCTAGCGTCCAGGCCAATGTCACTTTATATGAGATTAGACTTTTCAAAATTCGACAATTTGGAAGCAGTCGCCGTCAGCTCTGAGCATTTAACTTGAGACATCTGCCTTTTTCTCTGATGAGATCCCACTCTTGTTGCCAACCCGCGCGCAGACCCTTGATTTACCCTCTTACCCGGGTATAATGACGCCTTGGTCGGAATTCGCTTCTCGCTCGTCACCCGTGGCCACACCTGTACGGTGGAATAAGTGTCTCAGATCGGGCCAGAAATCTTGAGGCCGGGTTGACGCGAGCTCAAAGCTAACCCATGCATGCACTTTCAGATTCGGATGCATTTCACGCCTTCAATTTACCGCCCGTCAGCTGTCGAGATCAGTCCGGATACGCGTCCCCACTGGCCGTCTGCCTTCATTGCGCGCAGGCAAGGAGTTCCAACCAATGACGACCTTTGCGATCATCGGCTTCGGCGAGGTGGGCGGCATCTTTGCGCATGACCTTCATGCCACTGGAGCCGCCCGCATTGCAGCCTACGACATCGATGAACGTGCCTGCGCGCATGCCGCCGCGCGCGGCTACGTGCAGGTTTGTGGCACCGCCGCGGACGCCGCCGCCCTCGCCGATGTGGTGTTTGTATCCGTGACCGCCGGCTCGGCGCTCGCCGCCGCCGAGTCGCTCTCGGGCGGGCTCGGGCGGGCGCCGTTCGTGGTCGACGTGAACTCCGTCTCTCCGGCCACCAAGCAGCAGGCCGCGCGGGTCGTGAGTGCGGCCGACGGGCGCTATGTCGAGGCCGCGGTCATGACGAGCGTTCCGCCACATGGCCTGCGCTCGCCGATGCTGCTCGGCGGTCCGCATGCATGGGCGTTCGCGGAGCTCGCGGTGCCGCACAACATGCACCTGCGGGTATTCTCCGAACGCATCGGGGAGGCCTCTTCGGTGAAGATGTGCCGCAGCGTGATGATCAAGGGGCTTGAGGCGCTCACGACCGAGTGCATGCTGGCGGCACGCCACTACGGCGTCGAGCAGGAGGTGCTCAAGTCGCTTTCCGACACCTTGCCGCACGAGGACTGGCCGGGGCTGGCGCGCTACGTGATCAGTCGCGCTCTTCTGCACGGACGGCGCCGCGCAGAGGAGATGCGCGAGGCGGCGCGCACCGTCCAGGAGGCTGGGGTCGAGCCGATGTTGAGCCGCTCGATCGCCGCGCGCCAGGACTGGGCTTATCAGCAGGGGCGGCGGCTCTCACCCGACCAACTGGCCGCCCCCGATCTCGGCGCTCTCGTCGATAACATTCGACTCGCTCGGGCAGCGGGTGCTCGTCGCAGGTCCGAGCTGGCCCGAAAGGATCTAGAAATCCCGCTGGATGCGGACCCGCGCTAGGTACTGATCGTCGAACTTGACCGATTTAAAGATAATCGTGGCCGGCGTCGAGTTAGCCGAGCCGACCGGGACAAGCGCGCCCGTGGCGTTATTGAAGGCCGATCCGACTGGCACGATCGCGCCAGTCATCTGATTCACCGCCGCGATCGGCAGGTTCTTGTTCGCATCGACCGCGCGGCCCTGCTGAAGCGTGGCACGCTGGTAGAGCCCCTCAACGCCAATATCCAGGTTCTTGACAGGCGACCAGGTGAGGTTCGTCCCGATCAGCCTCTCGTTGTAGTCCCGCAGCGTCTGGTTCAGAGCGAGGCTGTATAGGTTTCCAAAGTTGGTCACGCCGTTCACAGTCGGGATCGGCAAGACGCCGGCCGGACCAAAGCCCGTGCGCAGAATACTATCGTAGTCGATCTTGCTATAGGAGGCGAACACGGCTTGGCGGATCTCGGGCGTCCAATAATGGAGCAGTGCACCCACCACCGACCAGCTCTTCGTCAGGTGCAGATGGCCGAACGCATCGACGGCCGCATCGTCCGCGTTGAGCGAGAGTCGATTCGTGAAGCCTGCCGAGTTGATTTCGGCGCCGAAGCCTGCCTGCGCGGCAGTGTAAGAAAGTGCCCCCCGCGAGTAGGCAGCCTGGAGGTATAAGAGGTCGCCGGCCGCGAGGAACGGCAGATTGAGCTTAAGGCCGCCCTGGATGGCCCAGCCATACTTGTTGTCTGGACGCTGCTGCGCGCCGGCGAGGTTGAGCGCCTGTAAGGCATTCGCGGTCTGGAACCCGCCGGCCTGCTGCAGGCCGGCGGCGCCGGCCGCCGGCAGCGTCGCGAACGGCGCCCCGACCGCGAGCGGCGAAGGGAGGCCCGCGCCGGCCGCGTTGGCGCCGAACGGGGTCAGGAACGCGCCGGGAAGGAACGCCTGCCCGCCGGTGTTAACGAACGCCGCGCCGAGATTCGGATCGTACTGGCCGACCTGGATCTCGTGGGAGGCGGCCGAGAGTTGCGCCGCGCCCCAGGGCTGGTCGACGCGGAGCGCGCCGACGAAGTCCGGCACTCCGTTGCGCTGCGCCACGTCGAGGAAGCGCGCGACCGTGGGAAGCCCGGTCACCGGGTCGAAGGTGACTCCGACTGGCGTGACCGACGTGACGTTGCCGACGAAGACGTTGGCGTTGGTGCCCGGCGAGTTGGTGGCGGCGATCGCCGGCGCGGTCAGCCCGGTGAGGTTGAAAAGGCCGCCGACGTCAAACACAGGATTGCGGCGGGGCGTCGGATCTTCCATCGAGCCCGTCAGTGACCAGCCGTTCCCGAAGGTCAGCGTGTAGGCAAAGAGGTTGGTCGAGGACACGTCGGAGCCGGCGGACTTCGCCATTATCTCAAGGTCGTGAGCGTAGAAGTCGAAGAAAGAGGCGGCGCGGCCAGCCGTGATGCCGGCGAACTGCACGAACGCCTTATCCACGTTTACAAACATTTGCGAGCGGTTGAAGGTGTCTACCCCGAGCCCCGGGAACGCGGTGCCGTACCGCTCGGTCGTGCCGACCTTGAGATGGTTCTGTCCGCTCTGGTTGGCTATGTTGACGCGAACAAAGGCGCGCAGGGTGCCGTAGGCAGTCGACGTGCGGCTGTCGAGGTTGAGCGTGCCCCAACCACGGAAGCCCGACGCGTCGTTGGAGCTCGATCCGACCGGGGCGAAGCTGTTGCTGGGGATGATCGGGTTGAGGCTCGTGGCAGCGGGCACTCCGGCGGCGCTCAGCCCTGTCAACGCAGTGAACGGAGCCGTCGCGTTCACGCCGTAGGCGCCGCGGCTCCGCTGCGAGCCATAACCGTATTCGCCGCGGGCGCGGCCGCCGACGCGGATGCAGGTATCCGTGCCGGGGATGTAAAAGAACCCCGCTCCGTAAGCCGTGCAGACGCGAACGTATTCGATGGGCTCGGCCCGCTTGACCGGGAGATCGGCCGCTCGAGCTCCCGCGGTCGCGCACAGGCTCGCGGCCGATCCGAGAAGCAGGTTCCTAGAGCGTTTTCAGGTTAACTGGGCTCATATCCGGCCTGTGCAAAGAAGTTGGCGCACTCTGTGGGCGTGATGCCGGCGAGGATGCGCCGGATGGCTTGGCGGACGCCGCTGACGGTGCGTTCGGCGGCCTTTCGCAGGAGCGCCTTCAGCTTGGCGAAGGCCTTCTCGATTGGGTTGAAGTCGGGACTGTAGCGCGGCAGGAACAGCAGCTTGGCGCCGACGGCCTCGATGGCCTCGCGGACCGGGTGGCTCTTGTGGCTCGACAGGTTGTCGATCACGACGAGGTCGCCCGGTGCCAACGTCGGCACCAGCACCTCGGTCACATACGCCAGGAAGCGCTCGCCGTTGATCGAGCCGTCGAGCATCCGGGTGGCGGTCACGCCGCTGAGCCGCAGCCCAGCCACGAGCGTGGTCTTTTTCCGATTGCCGTACGGGATCGGAGCGCGCAGGCGCACCCCGCGCGGCGCACGGCCGTACCGGCGCGCCATGTTGGTGGTCGCAAAGCTCTCGTCGACGAACACCAGCTTCTCCGGGTCGAGATCGAGTTGGCCGTCGAACCAGTCCTCGCGCTCCTCCACGACGTCGGGACGGGCCTGCTCGGCCGCATAGGCGGACTTCTTCTTGACGGTCAGGTTGCAGCGGTCGAGGAGGGTCCAGATCGTGCCGGTGCTGGCGGACACGCCCCGCTCGTCGACCAGGCGGCGCTGCAGTTCCGCGATCGTGGTGTCCGGTTCAGCCTTGACCACCGCCCGCACGAACGCGCCATGGGCGTCGAGCTTCGAGCCGGGCCGACGTCCCTGCCGGCGAGCCGAGCGCTCGCCGGTGTCGCGCAGACGCCGGACCCACTTGATCGCCGTCGAGACACCGACCTCGAAGCGGGCCGCGGCCTTGCGCACCGATGTCCCGGATCCTGTGGCCTCGATCACCCTGTCCCGCAAATCCTGACTCAACGCACGCCCCACGTCGGCTACACTCCCACCCTGCGGGCCACCCCGCTCCAACCATCATGTGGGAATCCAATCCAAATTCGGGAATCATCCCGACCGAGTCAGGGTTCGCCGAAACCGCTCTAACGCGGTTCATTGCCCCCTCCACACGCGGTTCATTGCCCCCTCCATTCCCTGTTGCCCATGAAATACCCCTCCTGAACACTCCGCAAGATGGGACTTGATTGAGCCAAGAAATTTCGCAGACCACTGTTGCACGGAAGCAACGCGAATCACCTATTGGCGCCCAGATTTCTCAGATAGAGCGCCGCATCCAAACCACGACCGTGCACGAGCACTTAATGTGAGAAATTTGACCGTGCACGAGCACTTAATGTGAGAAATTTGACCGTGCAAGAGCACTTAATGTGAGAAATATATTCCGTTCCGAATCTGTCTAACACCACTTGATCGGCGTAATTGGCTGGGTATGCTGCGGCAAGCCGCGTCGGCGTTCATCGGTCGGGACCGTCCCGGGAGGACCTCATGCACGCCGCGCCTTAACGGAGTTCTCCGGTTCAGCTTGGTCGCGATTTCTCGCGAGCACGAACCAAAGCGCTTCTGCATCCCGGGGCACGCGGCGCGTGCCCTGGGGATGCAGTCAGAAACAATCGGCTAGGGAGAATGCATCATGACCAAGGCCATACCGGGTCCGGACCCGAATACGAAAACGCCGAAGGTTAAGCTGCCGCCGCTCTCCTGCGATGCGCACTGCCATATCTTTGGACCGGGCGATAAGTACCCCTATGATCCGAAGCGTTCCTATACACCACCGGACGCGCCGCTCGCAATGTTCCGGACACTACATGCAAAGCTCGGCGTGGAACGGGCCGTCATTGTCAATGCAAGCGTCCATGGGACCGACAACCGGGTCGCGCTCGACGCCATTGCCGTGAGCGGCGGCCGGTATCGGGCCGTGGCGAACATCGACGATACGATCTCCGAACGCGGCCTCGAGGAATTGCACAAGGGCGGATTCCGCGGCTGCCGCTTCAACTTCGTCCGCCATCTCGGCGGCGTGCCGGAGATGAGCGTGTTCGATCGCGTTGTGGCGATGGTCGCGCCGCTCGGCTGGCACATCGACCTTCACTTCGATGCCATCGACCTGCCGGAATTCGCGCCCATGCTCGACCGGCTTCCCGTTCCCTACACGATCGACCACATGGGCCGCGTGAAGGCATCGGACGGCCTCGACCAGAAGCCGTTCCGCATCCTGCTCGATCTCATGGAGAGAGACGAGAAATGCTGGGTCAAGGTCTGCGGCGCCGAACGCGTCTCCTCGGCCGGCCCGCCCTTCCATGATGCTGTACCCTTCGCCCGCCGCATCGTCGAGACAGCGGCCGATCGCGTCATCTGGGGGACGGACTGGCCGCACCCGAACGTGAAGGTCATGCCGAACGACGGCGATCTCGTCGACCTCGTCCCGCTGTTTGCACCCGAACGCGAGCTGCAGCAGAAGATCCTGGTCGACAACCCAGCGCGGCTCTTCGAGTTCGACAAGGCGTGAGCAGGAGGCGCGAGAAGCGATATGGCAACTATCCAGGCTGCAACCGCGACCGGTCGGGCCGCTGAGCCCCAAAAAAAGGCTAAGCCTTGGTATCGGCAACTTTGGGCTCACGTCATTGCCGCAATGGTCATCGGCGTGCTCCTGGGCCACTACTTCCCGGATCTCGGTGCAAAAATGCAGCCGCTCGGCGACGGCTTCATCAAGGCGATCCGGATGCTGATCGGCCCGATCATCTTCTGCACGGTCGTCCACGGGATCGCGAAGATGGCGGACATGACCCGCGTTGGACGGGTCGCCATCAAGGCGCTCATCTACTTTGAAGTCCTGACGACGATCGCCCTGATAATCGGCCTTGTAATGGTAAATCTGCTCCAGCCCGGAGCCGGAATGAACGTCGACCTCGCGAATGTCGACACCTCCGTGGTCAAAGGCTATATCGCGCAATCACATAGTCAAGATACCACAACATTCCTTCTGAACATCATCCCGGCGACCTTCGTCTCAGCATTTGCTGAGGGCCACGTCCTGCAGGTTCTGTTCATTGCGGTCCTGTCTGGTTTTGCGCTCATCTGGCTCGGCGAGCGGGCGCAGCCGATCGTGGACCTGACTGAGGCGGCGGGCCACATGTTCTTCCAGATGGTCGGGTTCGTCATGTTGGCAGCCCCTCTGGGAGCGTTTGGGGCCATCGCATTCACGGTCGGGAAGTTCGGCACTGGTTCGCTTCTCTCACTTGGCAAGCTTCTTGGCAGCTTTTACTTTACTTGTGTCGTCTTCATTCTTCTGGTTCTCTGGCCGATTTGTTGGTTGTGTGGTTTTAGTCTCTTCAAACTTTTGCGCTATATGCGCGAAGAATTGCTGATCGTGCTTGCAACGACGTCTTCGGAGGTGGTCTTGCCCAGGATGCTCATCAAGATGGAGGAGGCCGGATGCGAGGAAAGCGTCGTTGGTCTAGTTATTCCTACTGGATACTCATTTAATCTTGATGGAACTTGCCTGTATCTTGCGACAGCTGCAGTCTTTCTTGCGCAAGCGACAAACACGCCGTTGGACATCTCGCACCAGATCGGGCTGATCCTGATTCTGCTGTTGACATCCAAAGGTGCGGCGGGCATCGCGGGCGCGGCATTCGTCGTGCTCGCAGCGACGCTGGCATCCGCTGGGACGATCCCGGTAGCGAGCGTCGCGCTGCTCCTCGGGATCCATCGGCTCATGTCCGAGGGCCTGACGCCGACCAACTTGATAGGCAACGCGGTGGCAACCATCGTAATCGCGAAATGGGAGAACGCTCTTGACGAAGAGCAACTACAGCGAGCCCTCGACGGCGACACAACCGTGAAGGCTGAAGGGCAGATAGCCTGAAATGCAGATCAAAGCATCGCATTTGAATTGGTCTCGGCGGCAGATCGGCTTGGAGGAGGCTTCGCTACGGAATATTGATATCGGGGTGAGCCCACCCCGAAACCGACCTCAGACGGGGCCCTTGCCATGATCATCGACTGCCACGGCCATTACACAACCGCCCCGAAGGCGCTGGAGGACTGGCGCAACCGCCAGATCGCCGGTATCCGCGATCCTGCACAGAAGCCGCGCGCCGACGAGCTGCGGATCACCGACGACGAGCTGCGCGAGTCGATCGAGGCCAACCAGCTCCGGCTGATGCGCGAGCGCGGCCTCGACCTGACGATCTTCAGTCCGCGCGCCAGCTTCATGGCGCATCACATCGGCGACTTCGCGGTCTCCTCCGAGTGGGCGGCGATCTGCAACGAGCTCTGTTATCGGGTCTCGCAGCTGTTCCCGGACAACTTCATCGGCGCCGCCATGCTGCCGCAGAGCCCGGGCGTCGACCCGAAGACCTGCATCCCCGAGCTCGAGCGGTGCATCGAGGCGTACGGCTTCGTCGGCCTCAATCTCAACCCCGACCCGTCCGGCGGCTGGTGGAAGGGACCGCCGCTCACCGACCGGCACTGGTATCCGATCTACGAGAAGATGGTCGAGCTCGACATCCCGGCGATGATCCACGTCTCGACGAGCTGCAACGCCTGCTTCCACACCACGGGCGCGCACTACATCAACGCCGACACGACCGCCGTGATGCAGCTCATCGAGGGCGACCTGTTTCGGGACTTCCCGACGCTGCGCTTCGTCATCCCGCACGGCGGCGGCGCCGCGCCCTACCACTGGGGCCGCTATCGCGGGCTGGCGCAGGCGCTGAAGAAGCCGCTCTTGCGCGAGCATCTGCTCCGGAACGTGTTCTTCGACACCTGCGTCTATCACCAGCCCGGCATCGACCTGCTGACGAACGTCATCCCGGTCGACAACATCCTGTTCGCCAGCGAGATGATCGGCGCGGTGCGCGGCATCGACCCCGAGACCGGGCAGGCGTTCGACGACACCAGGCGCTACATCGACGGCGCGCGGAGCCTCTCGGCCGAGGACCGCCGCAAGATCTTCGAGGGCAACACGCGCCGCGTCTATCCGCGGCTCGACGCGGCGCTGAAGGCCAAAGGCCGGTAGAGCGGACTAGCGAGGGAAACATGACCGAGCTGGGCATCGTCAGGCGCAACATTCGGCGCGCGGATTCCGCCGCCGTCGACCGACTCGCAGGGTTCGGCTCGGCCACCGTGCACGAGGCGATGGGACGCGTCGGGCTGATGAAGCCGTACATCCGGCCGATCTACGCCGGCGCGCAGGTCTCGGGCACCGCGGTCACGGTGCTGCTGCATCCCGGCGACAACTGGATGCTGCACGTCGTCGCCGAGCAGATCCAGCCCGGCGACGTCGTCGTCGCGGCGATCACCGCCGAGTGCACCGACGGCTACTTCGGGGATCTTCTGGCGACGAGCTTCCAGGCGCGCGGGGCGCGCGCGCTCGTCATCGACGCCGGCGTGCGCGACGTGAAGACGCTGACCGAGATGGGCTTCCCGGTGTGGAGCAAGTGCGTCAGCGCCAAGGGCACCGTCAAGGCGACGGTCGGCTCGGTGAACATCCCGGTGGTGTGCGCCGGCGCCGCCGTCGAGCCGGGCGACGCGATCGTCGCCGACGACGACGGGGTCGTGGTGGTGCCGGCCGACCGGGTGCCGAAGACCGTCGAGACCGCGGCGGCGCGCGAGGCGAACGAAGGCGGCAAGCGCGCCAGGCTCGCCTCCGGCACGCTCGGCCTCGACCTGTACGAGATGCGCGAGCCCCTCGCCCGGGCGGGGCTGAAGTACGTCGATTGAGGCTCGCGCCATCGGGACGCCGTCGATGACCCCTCCGATCACCGGCCTGTCGTCGATGGCGACGCGGCAGATCCTGGCCGACCTTGCGCGCGACTATGAGGAGCGCACCGGGCAGCCGGTCGCCTTCCGGTCGCTCGGCGGCGTCGAGGCGGCCCGGCTCGTCCGGGCTGGCGAGCCGGCCGACGTCGTCGTCCTGGCCTCGACCGTGATCGAGCGGCTCGAGGCCGAGGGTCATCTCCTCGCCGGGAGCCGCGCCGGGTTCGCGCGCTCGGGGATTGCCGTCGCGGTCCGGGCGGGGGCGCGCCGTCCCGGCATCGGCGACGCGCAGGCGGTTCTGCAGGCGGGGGAAAG
>JADMIO010930476.1_pt1 | contig 33392 bp, 29 predicted proteins | sample 8958161 | NCBI WGS metagenome assembly JADMIO01 (sample SAMN16585339, study PRJNA669376) | soil metagenome | isolation source: Crop rotation soil | place: USA: Cullars Rotation, Alabama | collected 2011 | reverse complement strand
AACCCGGCACCCGGCATCAAGGCCAACCAGGCCCACATGCTGGAGGCGATCGACAAGGTCCAGTACTACGGTGGCACCAAGGACCTCGTCTGCTTCCACGAATTCCCGCTGCAGGGCTGGAACCCCTGGGACCGCAAGGAGCTCGAGCGGCTCGCCATCGAGATCCCCGGACCGGAGACCGAGGCGATCTCCGCGAAGGCGAAGCAGTACGGCTGCTACATCCAGTTCGGCGCCTATGCCCGCGACAGGGACTGGCCCGGGCACATCCTGTCGCTCACCTCCGTCATCGGCCCCGACGGCAAGCTCGTCGCGCGCGACTGGAAGGCGCGCAACATCGTCGGCGTGTTCCCCGACTTCGAGCTCGTGACGACGACCGTCTTCAACGTACTCGACCGCTACGTCGAGATGTACGGCGCCGACGCGGTCGTGCCCGTGCACCAGACGGATATCGGCAACCTCGCGACGTCCTCGACCCAGCTCGAGCCCGAGCTCTTCCGCGTCATGGCCATGAAGGGCGCGGAGCTGCTGCTGCGCACCGCCTCGGGCGGCTACTCGGCGGAGGACGTGCAGATGGTGTCCGCCTACAACCGCGTCTACTCGGTGATCTGCAATAACGCGGTCTCACCCGACAACCCGCACTTCATGGACGATTCAGGCGGCAACGCCGGCGGCACCGCGATCTACGGCCCGCGGGGCGAGGTGGTCGCCAAGGCCGAGTCGAAGTTCGAGCAGTCGGTGGAGGGCAGGATTCCGATGGCCACCTTCCGCGCCACCCACCGGATCCCCGACGTGCACATGCCGCTCTACCTCGACGCCTTCACGGCCTACAAGCCGCGCTTCGCGCCGAGCCTCTTCAGCGCCTACCAGCCGACCGATCTCAAGGACGCGAAGCGCTATCTCGACGGCAAGGACCAGTGGCGCTAGTCAGCTAGGCGGGCAGCTTCTCCCTCACCGGCTTCGTCTCGGGGCGCACGCCGCGCCAGATCAAGAAGGCCTCGGCGGCCTGCTCGACCAGCATGCCCCAGCCCTGGTGGGCCTGCTTCACGCCGTGCTCGCGCGCCCAGGCCACGAACGGCGTCGGGGTCATCGCGTAGCTCAGGTCGTAGCACACCGTGTCGCGCGCCAGGATGGAAGCCGGGAACGGCGGGACCTCGCCGCGCAGGCCGGCGGAGGTCGCGTTGACGATGAGATCGAAGTGCTGGCCGCCCAGCTCGTCGAAGCGGCAGGCCACGATCTTGCCGAGGGCATCGAAGCGCTCGGCGAGCGAGCGGGCGCGCTCGACGACGCGGTTCGCGATGAAGAGGTCGCGCGGGCCGCTGCCGAGCAGGGCGGGGATGATGCCGCGCGCCGCGCCGCCGGCGCCCAGCACCAGGACGCGCGCCTCCTTGAGGCTGACGTCGAGGTTGCCGGTGAGGTCGCTGAGGAGCCCGACGCCGTCGGTGTTGTCGCCGTCGAGCCGGCCATTGGCCGAGAGCGTGATCGTGTTCACCGCGCGGGCGAGGTGCGCGCGATCGGTCAGCTGGTCGAGGAGCTCGATGACCCGCTCCTTGTGCGGCACGGTGACGTTGAGGCCCCGCAGGCCCTCCTCGGCGAGCGACTTGAGCTCCTCGGCGAGCCGCTCGGGCGGGATGTCGTAGGCGTCGTAGCGGATGTCCTCCCCGGTCTGCGCGGCGAAGAGCCGATGGATGACGGGGGACTTGCTGTGGCCGATGGGATGCCCGATCACGCCGTAACGGTCGGTCATGGCTTCGCCCCTGCCGCTCTCGCGCCCACGGAACCCCCCGGAAACGCCTGTACTGCCGTGCTTTTTACCTTAATGTCGTGCAGCCAACAATGTCGTTTCTGCACGCCAGCAGCCGTTTCGACGCTTGGAAGCTGCTCGGCCGATGCGCCAAGATGGCCCACGAAATGAGTGCCAGGCGCGCGCAGGAGGGGAGGACACGCTGTCCTTGGTCGGAGGGGGTGAGCGCCGCGTATCTCGCCTACCACGACGAGGAATGGGGCGTGCCCGTGCGCGATGACCGCCGCCAGTTCGAGTTCCTCGTGCTCGAGGCGGCGCAGGCGGGGCTCAGCTGGTCGACGGTACTGCACCGGCGCGAAGGTTATCGCAGGGCCTTCGCGGGCTTCGACCCGCAGAAGGTCGCGCGCTTCACGCCGGCGCGGGTGCAGACGCTGCTCCGGGATCCCGGCATCATCCGCAACCGGCTGAAGGTCGCGGCCGCGGTCGAGAACGCGCGCGCGTTTCTCAAGCTGCAGGAGGAGTTCGGCACCTTCGCCGGCTACATCTGGCGCTTCGTCGACGGCAAGCCCGTGCAGAACCGCTGGCGCCGCCAGTCCGACGTGCCGGCGACGTCGAAGCTCTCCGATGTGCTCAGCAAGGACCTCAAGGCCCGCGGCTTCCGCTTCGTCGGCAGCACGATCGTCTATGCCCACATGCAGGCGACGGGCCTCGTCAACGACCATCTCGTGAGCTGCTTCCGCCACGCGGCGCTCAGGGCGTGAGCACCTCCACGAGGGTATAGCCGAGCGTGCGATTGCCGTCGCCATGGGTGACGAGGCCGAGATAAACCTCGCCCGCCGCGAGATCGTGCCAGCCGAGGACGACGTCGCCGGTCGTGAGCGGCGCCGCCTCGGCGGGTGCGGATTCGATCGCGAAGGAGCCCGCGCCGCCTGACTCCGCGAGCATCCACACGGCGAGCTCGAAATTCGCCCCCGGACCGCCGACCACCTCGTCCGTGTCGTAGCCGTGCACGTCGACGAGGTAGTCGCCGGGAGCAGGGTCCAGTATGCCGACCACCTCGTCCGAGCCCGCGCCATTGCTCGCCAGGACCGGGGCGCCGCCCGGGCACTGCCCGCCGGGACAGACCAGGTAGAGGTCGATGTCGTCTTGGGCGCCCGCATCGGCGGATGCCGTCACGACCCGGAGATAACGCGTCCCGGCCGGCACCGTCACGTGGAAGCGACGGATGGTGTCCGGCACCGCGCTGTCGTCGGCGTACACGGTGTACTGGTCCGCTGGATCGTCGATGACGTACCCCCGCAACCGCGTGGGCGCGACCAGCCCTGTTGCCCGCGCCTCGTAGGTGCCGCTGTAACCGAACTCGACCGCGAACGTCGCGGGGCCCGACGCACCCGTCGCCGATACGATGGCCGGCGCGGCGAACGGCGCGGGCCGGGCGACGATCGGGCTGCGCACGCGGCGCGCGCCGCTCGCCCAGGTGAGGTCGCCCTCGCTCCAGGTCTCGAGCCTTGCCGGGTCGCCGGTATTGCGCAATGTGACGCTGAATTCACCGCTGGCCTCGGCGGCGAGCGTCAGCGAGTCCGGCACCACCGACACCTCGAGACCGGGCGGCGCGTGCACGCTCGCCGAGTAGGTCGCGGGCGGGCCGATGTTCGTGACCCGCCGGCGAACCGTGCGCTCGCGGACGACGGAGCTCACGGCGATCGTCGGGAGATTCAGCTCGTCTGCCGAGTTTCCGGTCCCGTCGTAGGCGGCGTAATCCTGCGCGCCGGCCTCGTACACCAGCCCGGGATCGACGGCGAGGTTCGGCACGATGTGCCCGCCGCCGAAATCGAAGGCGTCCGCGGCCGTCGCGCCATCCTCCTTCAGCAGGTTCTGGCGCGCGGTCGTCACGAGCGCGGAGCGGATGGCGGCCGGGCTCCAGTCCGGATGTGCCTGCCGCAGCAGGGCGGCGATTCCGGCGACGTGGGGCACGGCCATCGAGGTCCCGGTCAGGTACTGGAAGCGCTCGCCGCGCACGCCATTCGCCACGTCGGGCGTCTGGGCGGCGAGGATGTCGACGCCGGGCGCCGTGACGTCGGGCTTCAGGATGTCCGCGAGCACGGCATTCGGGCCACGGCCCGAGCGCTCGTAGATGCGATTGCCGGGATCGGCGCGGGTGACGATCAGCGTCGCGTCGAGGTGCGCCTGCACCGCATCGCCCGCCTTCAGGCGCTCGACCAGGTGCTCGCCGTCCTCCTGCGCGATCATCAGCCCCGGCACCCCGGCGGGCCCCCGATCGCTCGTCATCACGATGGGAGCACCGGGCACGTCGTCATAGACCACCGCCGCGATGGCGCCTGCCGCTTCCACACGCGCGATCTTCTCCGGGAACTTGCAGAGCCCGCGTCGGATCAGGGCGATGTTGCCGCGGAGCGCGCTCGCGTTCAGGAGCTCTTCGCAGGCGTCGGCCGGGGTGCCGTCCTCGCCCGAGCTCGTGCCGTCGTCGGCGAGCACCAGGCGCCCGGTGACGGGGCCGCCGGAGCGCAGGGCGCGCGTGAACGCCGCCTCTTTCGCGGTGTAGTCGCCGGCGGCGCTGGCGGGTGCGGTGACGCGCAGCACGTGGTCGTAGCGCGGGCCCGTCCGGCTCGAGGCCGCGACCGTCAGCACCCAGGGCGCGGTGCCCGGGGACTCGACCGTGCCCGGATCCGGTCCCTCGTTGCCGGCGGCGACGACGGCGAGCACGCCGGCATCGGTCGCACCGAGCAGCGCCAGCGCGTCGTCGTCCGTCGGGCCGCCGTCCGCCTTGCCCACCGAGTAGCTGATGATGTCGACGCCATCGGCCACCGCGTCCTCGATCGCCGCCGCGAGATCGGACATGGCGCAGCTCGCCCGGCTTTCCCCCGGCTCGAGCCAGCACGCCTTGTAGACGGCGATGCGGGCGCGCGGGGCCATGCCGCTCACCGTCGCGATCCCGATCCCGCCGAGCGATGCCTGCACGCGATTTCCCGCCGCGATCGAGGCGATGTGGGTGCCGTGGCCGTCGGCATCGTGCGGCGACCTGAACTCGTTCTCGTCCATGGCGCCGTAGAACGCGTCGAAACCGGCGGGATAGAAGCGCGCGCCGATCAGCTTGCGGTTGCAGTCCGCGGCGCGAAAGCCCGGGCCGACGGCACATGCGCCGCGCCAGCCTGCGGGTGCGGCGTATGCGCTGTGCAGGCGCGGCTTCTTGAAGCGCGCACACAACCATTTGCCGAGCAGCGAGCCCTTGCCCCAGTCGGAACGGCACAGCCGCGGGGCCGGTTTCGGCTCCTGGTCCGAGAAGCTGGGATGGCCCGGCGCGATGCCGCTGTCGATCACGCCGATCACGACGTTCTCGCCCTTGAGACCGCGGGCCGCCTGGAGACCGGCGGAGGAGTCGAGCAGGCCGAGGAAGGACGGGCTGCTGTTCGTGCGCAGCGCCTTCACCCGGTCCTCGTGCACGCTGCGCACGCGCGGATCGCGGCGCAACCGCGCCGCCTGCTCCGGGCTGAGCCGCGCGGCGAAGCCGTTGAACGTCAGCCGGTAGCTGTAAAGCTTGGCCTTCGGCGCGCCCAGTGCCTGGAGCAGCTGGTCGTGGCTCGCCGTGAGCCGCGCGCCGTCGTCCCTCAGCGCTGCCGAGCGGGCGTCGAGCCGCGCGACCCTGCCAGGGGTCATGGACCGGGCGGCCAAGGCGCCCGGTTCGCGCAGCTGGACGATGTAGACGCGCGTGGCGGGCTCCCCGGCGGCGGCCGCCGTAGCCAGCAAGAGCAGCAGCGAAAGGCGAATCATCCCCTGATTCCGCGCGGCAGCAGCTGCGCCGGCGCTCCCTTGTTGTTCTTCCCTGTTCCGGGGCTTGCCCGGGATTCTTAAGGTGGTTTGCGGGGGATTTTACAAAAAATCAGCCGGGACGGATAACGGTGCCCCTGCGCGCATCCCGGATCTCGCTAGGCCGTCGATAACCTCCTGTTCGGCCGGGCAAAACCAGGTCGATCCGTGCGCCGAGCCGGCGCCGGACCTCCAGCGCGGTGCGCGCCGGAGGCCGTCCGTGGCGGTTGGCGCTGGTCGAGACCAGGGGCATGGCCGCTTCCCGGCAGAGAGCCCGGGCGAACGGGTGCGCGGTGATGCGCACCGCGAGCGTGCGGCGTCCACCCGTGAGGCACGCCGTCGCCTTCGGCCCCGCGGTCACGACCCACGTCACGGGCTGCGCTGTTCCGGAGGCGAGCCGTCGCTCCTCCGCGGGCGTCGGGGCGATCCAGCCGCGGAGTTGTGTGCGATCGGCCGCGATCAGGATGAGCCCGGCGCTCGCCGCGCGGCCCTTCAGACGGATGATCCTCGTGATCGCCTGCTCGTTGGAGGGATCGCAACCCAGGCCGAACACGGCCTCGGTCGGGTACGCGATGACTCCGCCGGCGCGGAGCACGCGGACGGCGCGGCGGAGCAGCGGGCTCACTCGGTCTTCGACTTCCGCGCGCGGGGCTTCCTCGCCGCCTTCGCTGAGGGCGCCGGCGTCTCCGCTGCCGGCGCTGCGGCGGGTGTGGCGGCCTTGCGTCCACGGAAGCCACCCTTGCGGCGCGGCGGAGCGGCCGCGAGCAGCGCCTGGCATTCCTCGAGCGTGAGACTCTTCGGATCGCGGTCCTTGGGGATGCGGGCGTTGCGCTGTTTGTCCGTGATGTAGGGGCCGTAACGGCCGTTCAGCACCTGGACGCTCGCCTCGGGAAAGTCGCGGATGAGCCGCTGCGCATCCGCCGCCTGCTTGTCGCGGATCACCTCGAGCGCGCGCTCGAGCGTGATGGTGTAGGGGTCGTCCTGCTTCAGCGAGGCGTACTTCTTGCCGTACTGGACGTAGGGCCCGAAGCGGCCGACGCTCGCCGCCACGGGCTCCCCCTCGGCGGTCACGCCGAGCTTGCGCGGCAGCTTGAAGAGCTCGAGTGCCTCGGGGAGCGCGATGCTCGTCATCTTCTGCCCGGGACGCAGCCCCGCGAAGCGCGGCTTCTCCTCGTCGTCCTTGGTCCCGATCTGCGCGAAGGGGCCGAAGCGCCCCATGCGCACCGACACGGGCTTGCCCGAGGCCGGATCGATCCCGAGCTCGCGCGCCTGCGCCACCTGCTCGCGACTGACGCTCGTCTCCTTGTCCCTGACGAGCGCCAGAAACGGCTGCCAGAACTCCTCGAGCACCTCGACCCACGCGCGCTCGCCGCGCGAGACCTCGTCGAGCTCGTCCTCCATGTGCGCCGTGAAGCCGTAGTCGACGTAACGCGTGAAATGGTCGGTCAGGAACTTGTTGACGATGCGGCCGATGTCCTTCGGCACGAAGCGCTTGCTGTCCACTTCGACGTAGCCCCGGTCCTGCAGCGTCGAGATGATGGAGGCATACGTCGAGGGCCGCCCGATGCCGTGCTCCTCGAGCGCCTTGACCAGCGTCGCGTCGTTGTAGCGGGGCGGCGGCTCGGTGAAGTGCTGATCGGCCCGGATATCAGCGAGCGCGATCTCCTCGCCCTCGCGCAGGGCGGGCAGCACCCCCTCGCCGTCGTCGTCGCGCGCATCGTCACGGCCCTCGGTGTAGACCGCGATGAACCCGGGCACGACGAGGGTCGAGCCGGTCGCGCGCAGACGCCCGGCCGCGGGCTCCAGAGCGGGCAGGAGGTCGACGGTCACCATGTCGTAGACGGCGGGGATCATCTGGCACGCGACGGTGCGCTTCCAGATGAGGTCGTACAGCCGGAACTGTTCCTCGCTGAGATAGGGACGCAGGCTCTCGGGCGTGCGTGCGACGCTCGTCGGGCGGATGCCCTCGTGCGCCTCCTGCGCGTTCTTCGCCGAGGTCCGGTAGAGGCGCGCCTGATCGGGCAGGTTGTCCTTGCCGTAGCGCCCGGCGATGTAGTGCCTGATCTCGTCGAGTGCCACGCTCGCGAGGTTCACCGAATCCGTGCGCATGTAGGTGATCAGGCCGACGCTGCCCTCGGGCGTGGCGATGCCCTCGTAGAGGCGCTGCGCGACCATCATCGTGCGGCGCGCGTTGAAGCCGAGCTTGCGTGAGGACTCCTGCTGCAGGGTCGAGGTGGTGAATGGCGGGGCCGGGTTGCGCCGCCGCTGCTTGCGCTCGACGGCCGAGACCCGGACTCTGCCCCCGGCGGCCCCGAGCAGCGTGGCGCGCGCCGCCGAGGCGGCGGCCTCGTTGCCGAAGGTGAACTGCTCAACTTTTTCGCCGCCGTACTCGGCGAGCCGCGCCGCGAAAGGACTGCCGGCGGCATCGAGGGCGCCTTCGATCGTCCAGTACTCGCGGGCCTTGAAGGCCTCGATCTCGTCCTCGCGCTCGCAGATCAGCCGCAGCGCCGGGCTCTGCACCCGGCCGGCGGAGAGCTTCGGCTGCACCTTCTTCCACAGGAGCGGCGAGAGGTTGAAGCCCACCAGGTAGTCGAGCGCGCGCCGCGCCTGCTGCGCGTTCACCAGGTCTGACGACAGCCCGCGGGGATTGCGCATCGCATCGCGCACCTCGCGCTCGGTGATCTCGTAGAACACCACGCGGTGGAGTGCGCGCCCGTCGAGCACTCCCCGTTCCTTCAGGATTTCCGAGAGGTGCCAGGAGATCGCCTCGCCCTCGCGATCGGGATCCGTCGCAAGATAGAGGGCGTCAGCTTTCTTGACGGCGCGGGCAATGGCTTCGACGTGGCGCGCGTTCTTGTCGATCACCTCGTACTTCATGGCGTAGCCATGCTCGGGATCGACAGCGCCCTCCTTCGGCACCAGGTCGCGAACGTGCCCGTACGAGGCGAGGATCTCGTAATCCTTGCCGAGGTACTTGCCGATCGTCTTCGCCTTCGCCGGCGATTCGACGACGACCACGTTATGCGCCATTTATTTCCGTCCCCATAGACGACAAACCGCGGCTGGGCCGCGGTCACTCGAAATCCCGACGCTGTCGTGCGTCAGTTCACGAGACCGGTATTCTCCTCGAAGACCAGGTCTTCCATGCGCGCGAAGGCGGTGTCCGGCGCTGCCTGGCTGAACAGCACCATGAGCGTAACCCATTTGAGCTGCTCGACATCGATCTCGCCGGCGCCGAGCGCCATCAGCCTCTCGATCACGATCTCCCGGTGCAGCGGCGAGAGAATGCCGACGTGCTCGAGATACATGAGATAGCCGCGGCACTCGACGTCGAGCCGGGAGAGCTCAGTAGCATTGAAGACCCGGGCCGAATGCTTGGCCGGCGCGGCCGGAAACGGACGCTGCGGATCGCGATTGAGGTCGCCCAGCCAGTTGAGCGCGTGATCGACTTCCGGCTCGCCGAAGCCCGCCTTGAGCAGCTCCTGCCTGAGGACGCCGTGATCCTTCGCCTCATCGTGCTCTTGTTCCGTGATCGTCTCGAAGAGATACATGAGCACGTCGAGAACGCTGTGATTCATCACCTTCCGCCCTGCGCTCACCTCTGACGCTGATACAGCCCACCCGCCAGAGGCTGCACGAAGCCCTGCAGCTCGAGTATCAGGAGCATGGATGAAACCTCAGCCGCCGTCAATCCGCTGCGCGCGATGAGCTGATCGACGCCGATGCTGTCCCAACCGAGCGCGTCGAGCAGGCGCGCATACTCGGGATCGCTCGCGAGCGTGACAGCGCCCGCGCTTGCTGCTGCGCTCGGGTTCCTCGATGCGCTCGGCTTGGCTGTGCCCGCATTCGCGACGCCGAGCAACTCGGCGAGCTCGACGAGGATGTGATCGGCGGATTCCACGAGCTTTGCTCCGTCACGAATGAGCTTGTGACAACCCTTCGCGAGCGGGTGATGGATGGAGCCGGGGATGGCGAACACCTCCCGGCCCTGCTCGACGGCGGCGCGCGCCGTGACCAGCGCGCCGCTCTGCACGCTCGCCTCGACGACGAGCGTGCCCACGCTGAGGCCGCTGATGATGCGGTTGCGCCGCGGGAAGTTGTGACGCAGGGCGGGGACGCCCGGCATGAATTCGGTGCAGAGCGCGCCGTGGCCGGCGATCGCCTGCGCGAGACGCTCGTGCCCGCGCGGATAGACCTGGTCGGGACCTGTGCCGAGTACCGCGATGGTCGCCCCGCCCGCGGCGAGCGCGCCCTCGTGCGCTGCCGCATCGACGCCGAGCGCAAGCCCGCTCGTGATCGCCAGGCCGCAACCCGCCAGGTGTGCCGCAAAATTGCGCGCGTTCTCGACGCCCGCCGGACTGGCGTTGCGGCTGCCGACGATGGCGAGCTGCGGGAGCGCGAGCGATGCAGGATCGCCGCGCACGAAGAGCGCGACCGGCGGGTGCTGAATCTGGCGCAGCAGGCCGGGGTAGGACGGGTCGTCCCAGGCGAGCAGGTGATGCGCGGGTGCGGACGCGAGCCAGGCGCAGGCCGTCTCGAGGCGCGCCTCATCCGGCGCATGCAGCGCCGCGATCAGATCGTCGGCGAGTCCCGCGCCGCGCAGCTCGCCGGGTCGCGCCGCAACGAGCGCGTCCGCGCCACCGAAACGCTCGAGCAGCGGCGCGAGGCTTGCGCCATCGAGTCGCGGCGCGGAAGCGAGGATCAGCCAGGCGCGCGACATGAAAACACACAGCCCGCCGGGTGGCGGGCTGCGGGGTGCGAATCAGGACGGGCCGCGCTCGCGGCGCGGGCAGCGTTGTCAGTCGGGGCTCTTGACGATGTCCAGTACATGAATCTCGCTGCTCGCCCGCAGGATCAGCGCGTAGCTCACGCGATCATAGGTGCGGAACACCATTGCAAGGCCGGCGGGCTCGTCGGGCAACTGGACATTCCCCCCGAAAGCACCGGATGTCGAGTGTCGGTATGCGGAACCCGGCACCGTCTCCACGTCCGGCACCCGCTCGCCCCTCTGCCACACGGCGAGCACGTTGCCGGGCGCGAGCCCGTGGCGCGTCCCGCGATTGACGGCGATGACCTCGTACTGCCCGGCCTGGGTTGTGCCGTCGACCACCGCGATGATCGAGCCCTCGACGGGTTTCGCCGGAGCGCTCGGCGTGAAATAGGCGGGATAGTTCGCGCTCTGGGCGACCAGGCGGTCACCCGGGAGCGCCTCGCGGGCCGTGTCGTTGAGGAAGAGCGTCGCAGGATCGCCGAGGCGGCGGATCGTCCCGGCGCCGACGTAGATGCCCTCGTAGCCGAGGAGATCGCCATCGTCCGGGTCGCGCAGCTCGTCGCCCACGTGCACGACGGTGTAGCCGCTATCGATGCCCGCGACCTTGCCGCGGACATACACGTCATTGCCGGCAGAGCCGACCATGTGCTGCCCGCGTACCGAGACCACGTGGGGCATCTTCTCGTATTCGTGCTTCTGCAGGATCGAGCCCCGGCCGAGGAAGGCCGCGATCTTCTCCAGCGGGATTGTCGGGATCGCGTTGGCGAGCGCCTCCTCGCGCACGCGCGGCGAGAGCTTCTCCGTCCCGCCGGCGGCGCCGCGCTCGAGCTGGATGCGCGGCTGGCCATTGACGTACACGAGTGTCAGCACGTCACCCGGATAAATAAGGTGTGGGTTTTCGATCTGCGGATTCGCGTACCAGATCTCCGGCCAGTACCAGGGCTCCTTGAGGAACATGGCCGAGATGTCCCAGAGCGTGTCGCCGCGCTTGACGACATAACGGTCCGGGTGTTTCGGGTTGAGCTCGGGCTGCTTCCCGACCGCGGCGGACTCCTGCGCGGCCAGCGCGAGACCGGCCGCCGCAGCGCGCGGCGCGGCTCCGGCGGCGCTGCAGAGCGCCATGGCGGCGGTGCACAGCATCAGCGCGATGCAGGAGGGGCGAGAGATATTCATGGGCGCTCCATCCCTAAATTCACCCGAGCGGGCACAGGCAATGCCGGGTGGGGAACCCACCGTTGCTATAATTCCTGCCGACCGGCGGAACTCGCAGCACCTGACATTGCGACAACGTTACGGGCCCAAGCCTGTCAAAACCCCATGACGGCCTGGGTAGAAACTGATGCGGTATATCATAAATTTATCGGGCTTTCATGGCGATGGACGTGAAACTGTGAAAGAACGCCCATGGCGCTCCTGACCATCCTGGAATATCCGGACCCGCGGCTGCGCAAGCGCGCCCAGCCGGTCACCGCCGTGGATGACAAAATCCGGCGCCTGATCGCCGACATGCTGGCGACCATGTACGCAGCCCCGGGGGTGGGTCTCGCCGCGACGCAGGTCGACGTGCACCAGCGGGTGATCGTTCTCGACATCTCGGAGAAGCGGGACGAGCCCCTGGCGCTCGTGAACCCGGAGATCCTGGAGAAGGAAGGCGTGGAGGCCAGCGAGGAGGGGTGCCTCTCGGTGCCCGGGGTCACGGAGCCGGTGGAACGCGCGCAACGCATCAGGGTGCGCGCACTCGACCCACAGGGTCAGCCGCTGGAGTTCACCGCCGAAGGGCTCAAGGCGATCTGTATCCAGCACGAGCTCGACCACCTCGACGGACGCCTGTTCGTCGACTACCTGTCCGAGCTCAAGCGCCAGCGGATCAAGAAGAAGCTCGCCAAGTCGGCGCGCCGCGACGGCACCGAGCCCGCGCGTCGCCGGGCACCCGTCATCTGACGCGAGCGCGCATCGTCTTCGCCGGCTCACCGGAGTTCGCGGTACCGGCGTTCGCGCGGCTCGCCGAATCCGGACATCGCATCGTCGGCGTGCTGACGCAGCCCGACCGGCCGGCCGGCCGCGGTCGACAGCCCCGGGCGAGCGCTGTGAAGGAGCTCGCGCTCAACCGTGGGTTTCCCATCCTGCAGCCGCAGTCCCTGAAGGGCGCAGACGGCGCCCGCGCAGCCCTCGCCGAGCTCGCGCCCGACCTGATCGTCGTGGTTGCCTACGGGCTCCTGCTGCCGCGGTGGGCGCTCGATCTTCCGCGGCGCGGCTGCATCAACGTTCACGCGTCGCTGCTGCCGCGCTGGCGAGGCGCCGCCCCCATCGCCGCGGCGATTCTCGCCGGGGATGCCGAGACCGGGGTCGCGATCATGCGCCTGGAGGAGGGCCTCGACACGGGCCCGGTCGCCGCCCTGGAGGCGGTGCCGATCGCGGCCGGCAGCACCTGCGCCGAGCTGAGCGCGCGCCTCGCGGACCTCGGCGCAGAACTGCTGGCGCGCACGCTCGGGCCAGTCCTCGACGGCAGCGCCGTGTTTGAGCCTCAGGCAACCGAGGGCGCAACCTACGCGCCCAAGCTCTCGAAAGCCGATGCGCCGATCGACTGGCGCGAGCCCGCCATGCTGATCGAGAGGCGCATTCGCGCCTATAACCCGTGGCCGGTCGCGGAGACCCGGCTCGACGGTCGGCAGCTCCGGTGCTGGCTGGCGCAGGCGCATGCCGCGGCGTCGGCTGGCGCGACACCCGGCACCGTGATCGGCGCCGGGACGCAGGGTATCGAGGTCGTGACCGGTGCGGGCACGCTGCGGCTCTTGACCGTCCAGCTCGAGGGCCGGAAGCCGCTTCCGGCGGGGGCATTCGCTCAAGGCCACGCGCTCGTCGGCAAGCTGCTGGGCGCATGAGCGCACGCTCGCGCCGGGCCACACCACCGGATCCCGGCGCCGCCACGCGCGCATGGGCCGCCCGGGCGGTGGCGGGCGTGCTCGGGGGAGCGACGCTCGACGACGCGTTCACGGCGCTCGAGCAGGAGTCCCTCGCGCGGCCGGAGCGCGCCCAGGTGAAGGCGCTCGCCTTCGGCGCGCTGCGCTGGCATCACCGCCACCGGCGCCTGCTGGCGCTGCTGCTCGAACGTCCGTTGCAGGCCCTGGAGCCGCTGATCGAGGCATTGCTCTCCGTCGGCTGCTTCCAGATGCTCGCCGGCCGCCAGCCCGAGTATGCGGTGGTCTCCGCGACGGTGTCGGCGGCGCGCCTCCTGCGCAGGCCACGCGCGGCGGCCCTGGTGAACGCCACGCTGCGCCGGCTCCAGCGCGAGCGCGAGGCTTTGCTGGGCGCGGCGCTCGCGACGGAGGAGGGCCGCTTCTCGCATCCGGAGTGGCTCATCGCGATGCTGCGGAGGGACTGGCCGGAGGAATGGCGATCGGTGCTGGAGGCCGCGCAGGTCCAGCCGCCCCTGTGGCTGCGCGTGAACGCCTCGAGGGAGGACGCCAGGGCATACCTCGCGCGCCTGGAGGCGGCCGGCCTCGTCGCGTCGGGCGAGCCGCATCTCGGCGAGGCCGTGCGGCTCGCCGAGCCCCTGCCGGTCACGGACATACCCGGGTTCACCGCCGGGGAAGTGACCGTCCAGGACGCAGGCTCGCAGCTTGCGGCCGGACTGCTCGCGCCGGCGGCCGGCATGCGGGTGCTCGATGCCTGCGCAGCGCCAGGGGGCAAGACGACGCACCTGCTCGAGCGCGCGGCGGGAGCGCTCGAGCTCACGGCCCTCGACGTGGATGCCGCCCGCCTCGAGCGGCTGCGCGCGAATCTCGCGCGCCTCGGACTCGCCGCGCGCGTCGTCCATGGCGACGCGCTCGAACCCGCGGCCTGGTGGGACGGAGAGCCGTTCGACCGGATCCTGCTGGACGCCCCGTGCTCGGGGACCGGCGTCATCCGCCGCCATCCCGACATCAAGCTGCTGCGCCGGCCGGGCGACATCGCGCAGCTCGCCGCCCGGCAACTGGCACTGCTCGCGACCCTACGGCCGCTGCTGCGACCGGGCGGCAGGCTGCTCTATGTGACCTGCTCGATCCTGCGGGCGGAGAATGCCGAGGTGGTGCAGGGCTTTCGCGCCGCGCACGCCGACATGGCGCTGGCTCCCGCCGCCGTCCCGACGTGGGCAGCGCCACAGCCCGGGGGCGGATGGCAGATCCTGCCGGGCCGCGCCGATACCGACGGTCTTTACTATGCTCTAATGACCCGGGAATGAACGCGCCGATGACAGCGCCGCGTCGCGCGCTGGCCCTGTGCCTGCTGGCGCTCGCGGCCTACGCCTCGCCCGCGGCGTGGGCCCAGGATTTCGACGTACGCACGGCCAGCCTGTGGCAGGCGGAAGGCCAGTGGCTCCTCAGCGCACGCGTCGACTACCGGCTCACCGACAAGGCGCTCGCCGCGCTCGAGAACGGCATCGCCCTCACGTTCCGCGTGGAGGTCTCGGTGAGCCGCCTGCGCCGCTGGTGGACCAACCCGGAGGTGCTCAACGTGGAGCGCGACTGGCGGCTCAGCTACGAGCCGCTGACGAGACGCTATCTCGTGCAGTATCCCGATGGCCGCGAGCAGACCGCCCACGCGACCCTGTTCGGCGCCCTGAACGCGATCGGCCGCGTGCAGAGCCTGCCGATCGCCGAGGCCTCCAGGCTCGATCCGCACGAGACCTACATCGTCGCCGTGCGCGCCGTGCTCGATCAGCACACGCTGCCGGCGCCGCTGCAGTTCTTCGCCTTCTGGGGCAGCGGCTTCAGCCTGGAGAGCGAGTGGTACGAATGGCGGATCAAGACGTGAACGTCCGCCGCGGCAGTCTCGCTCTCGCAGCCTGCCTCGCCCTCGGCGTCGCCGGGCTCGGGCTGCTCACCGAGACGGTCCAGAACGCCGCCGCCCTCGGTCGCTGGCACGATTCGATCCTGATCGCGAACGTGCTCGGCGCTCTCACGCTCGCGGTGGTGCTCGCGGTCAACGTCGTGCGCCTGCTCGGCGAGCGGCGACAGCAGGTGCCTGGCGCGCGCCTCAAGCTGCGCCTGCTCGGCGCGTTCACCGCGATCGCGGCTGGCCCGGTGCTGGTCGTGTTCGTCGTGTCGGTGCAGTTCCTGGACCGCGGCATCGAGACCTGGGCGGACAAGCGCATCGCGCTCGAGATCGAGCAGTCGCTGCAGCTGTCGCGCGCCGCATTCGATACCGAGAAGGTGGACGATCTCGAGCGCACACGCAGCGCCGCCGGCAGGCTCGCCGTACTCGGCGCGGCACAGATGGTGGCCGCACTGCCCGAGATCCGCCGCGAGGCGGGCGCGCGCGAGATGAGCGTCTTCGGCAGCAACTACCGCATCGTGGCGACCAGCGCGGAGGGCTCCGGCGGCATTCCCCAGCTGCCAAGCGAGGACGTGCTGCTGCAGCTTCCGCGCGACGGGCGCTACGTCGCGGTCGAGCCCGCGGGCCAGGACAGCCTCGTCGTGCGTGCGGCGATGACCCTGCCCGCGCGCGACGAGAGCGGCGAGCGGCTGTTCGTGCAGGCGTTGTATCCGGTCGGCGGCGAGCTGGCCGCGCTCGCCGAGTCGATCCGCAAGACCTCCACGCGCTACCGCGAGCTCGTGTTCCTGCGTGAGCCGCTTGAGTCCAGCTTCACCGTGGCGCTCTCCGTGGCCGTGCTGCTGGCGCTCTTCACCGCGCTGTTCGCGGCGCTCGTGTTCGCGCGCCGGCTGGTCGCGCCGATCCGCAACCTGGTGGCGGGCACGCGGGCCGTCGCCGCTGGCGATCTGAGGATGCGCCTGCCGGTGACGAGCAGCGATGATATCGGGGCGCTCGTCGCCTCGTTCAACGACATGACCGCGCGGCTCGCGGCCGCGGGCGAGGAGGCGCGGCGCAATGCAGAGGCAATCGAGCGCTCCGCCGCAAGCCTCGCGACGGTGCTGGCGCGTCTGACGAGCGGCGTGATCGCGATCGACTCGCGCCGCCGCCTGCGCATCGCGAACGATACGGCCGGATCGATCCTGCATGCGGACCTGAAGGCGGCCGCGGGCCAGCCGCTCGCCGACGTGAAGCGGCGCGATCCGCAGCTCGAGTCCTTCTTCGAGACGTGCGAGGCGCGCAGCGTCGAGTCGCCAGACGGCTGGCGCGAGCAGGTCGTGCTCGCCGGCGAGGGGTCCGGCCGCCGGGTGCTGATGTGCTCGGCGGCGCCGCTGCCGGACGAGCTCGGTGCCGACGCCGGCTACGTGATCGTCTTCGAGGACATCACGGCGATGCTGCAGGCACAGCGCGAAGCCGCGTGGGGCGAGGTCGCGCGCCGGCTCGCGCACGAGATCAAGAATCCGCTGACACCGATCCAGCTCTCGGCCGAGCGCATCCGCAGGCGCTATCTGACGGCGATGCCTGCCCCCGAGACCGAGCTGCTCGACCGCGCGACGCACACGATCGTGCAGCAGGTCGAGGCGATGCGTGACATGGTGAACGCGTTCAGCGACTACGCCCGCGCGCCGGAGATCAGCTTCGTGCCGCTCGACCTGAACGGGCTCGTGCACGAGATCGCCGACCTGTACCACGGGCCGCTGCAACCCGAGCTCCGCCTCGAGCTCGATCCCGCGATCGGCAGCGTCGAGGCCGACGCGGTGCGGCTGCGACAATTACTGCACAACCTGATCCGCAATGCCTGCGAGGCGCTCGAGGCGCAGCCGGGCGCGCTGGTCACGCTCGCAACGCGGCGGCTGGGGGAAGCTCCCGATGGCGCAGCGGAGATCCGCGTGCAGGACAACGGGCCCGGGATCGATCCCGAGCTGCTCGGCCGCATCTTCGATCCGTACGTCACGAGCAAGACGCGCGGCACGGGTCTCGGGCTCGCCATCGTGCGCCGCCTGGTCGAGGATCACGGTGGGGCGATCGACGCCGAGAACCTGCCTGGCGGCGGCGCCTGCGTGAGGGTTACGCTGCCCCTGACGCAGCGGAGCCGCGAGTCGCAGGCCGATACCCGCCTGCGCCGGGCCGGCGGGAGGTGAGCCGATGCGCGGAGCCCACATACTGGTCGTAGACGACGAAGCCGATATCCGCAACACCATCCAGGAGATCCTCTCCGAGGAGGGCTACCAGGTCGCCACGGCGGCGAACGCCGCGCAGGCGCGCGAGGCGGTGCGCGGCCGCGCGCCCGAGCTCGTGCTCCTCGACATCTGGATGCCCGACGTCGACGGCATCAGCCTGCTGCGCGAATGGCAGCAGGAGAGCCGCGTGACCTGTCCCGTCGTGATCCTCTCCGGTCATGGCACGGTGGAGACCGCCGTCGAGGCGACCCGGCTCGGCGCCGCCGATTTCGTGGAGAAGCCGCTGTCGCTGAACAAGCTCCTGCGCACGGTGGAGAAGGCGCTGGAGGGCGCGCGCCCGGCGGTGCGCGCGGCCGGGCGCGGCATGATGCCGCCGATCTTCGCGGCGCTCGGCAGGAGCCGCCGCATCCGCGAGCTGCGCCAGCGCGCCGAGCAGCTCGCACCACACGCCTCACCGGTGCTGATCGTCGGCGAGTCGGGCGCCGGCCGTGGCGCGCTCGCGCGCTTCATCCACGACGCGAGCCCGCGGCGGGACCAGCCGTTCATCGTCGTGCCGGGTGCGAGCCTGGCGGAGTCGAACGCCGCCCAGCTCATCCTCGGCGCCGAGACCGCCCATGGCGCCGAGCCTGGGTGCATCGAGCGCGCGGGCTCCGGCACCCTGTTCGTGAGCGGCCTCGAGGACGCGAGCTCGTCCGCGCAGGCGCTCCTGCTCGGCGTGCTCGAGACCGGGAGCTATGCGCGCCTGGGGCGCGCCGCGCCCGCGCCCGCCGCCGCGCGCTTCGTCTCCTCAGTGCGCGCCGCGACCGTCGCCAATCCCGAGCTCGCAGGCGTGCGCCCGGAGCTGATCGAGCGTCTCGGCGTGCTGCGCATCGAGGTGCCGTCCCTGCGCGAGTATGCCGAGGACATCTCCGAGCTGCTGCGCTACACCGTCGAGGAGCTCGCCGACCGCGGCCATCACCCGTACCGGCGCTTCAGCCTCGCGGCCCAGAACCGCCTGCGCAACTATCCCTGGCCCGGCAATCTGCGCGAGCTCTCGGGCCTGGTCGAGCGCCTGCTCGCATCCGGCGGCCCCGAGGAGGTGAGCCTCGCCGAGGTCGAGAAGGAGCTCGCGCCGGCCGCGGGCACGCAGGAGCCGCTCGTGAAGCAGGACCTGCTGTCGCTGCCGCTGCGCGAGGCGCGGGAGCAGTTCGAGCGCGCCTACCTGACCGAGCAGCTCACGCTCTGCGGCGGCAAGGTCGGGCTGCTCGCGAAGCGCGTTGGCATGGAGCGCACGCATCTCTACCGCAAGCTGCGCTCGCTCGGCGTTGAGTTCCGTGGTTCCCTCAGCGACGAGTGATGTTCTGATGAAGACCCTGATTTTGGTGGCTCTGGCGCTGGGATCGGCGGCTCATGGCGCGGATCCGTCCGACTACGCGGCTGTCATCGCCAATCCCGCCCGCAGCGCCGCCGATCGCGAGCGCGACGCGCGCGATCATCCGGCCGACATCCTCGCGCTCGCCGGCGTCAGGCGCGGCATGACGGTTGCCGATCTCTTCGGCGCCGGTGGCTACTGGAGCGAGCTCCTGAGCGATGCGGTCGGGCCGAAGGGCAGCGTGCTGCTCGTGAACAACAAGCCCTACGAGGAGCTCGGCAAGGAGGATCTCGCGACGCGCTTCGCGAACGGACGCCTGCCGAACGTCAAGCGGCTCATCGTCGATCCGGAACACATGAACCTGGGCCGCAGCAAGTTGGATGCCGCGCTCATCGTCATCTCGTACCACGACCTCTATTGGGTGGATGAGAAGGAAGGCTGGCCGAAGCTCGATGCCGGGAGGTTCCTCGACCAGGTTCACGCGGCGCTAAGGCCCGGCGGCACCTTCGTGATCGTCGACCACGCGGCGCAACCCGGCACCGGCACGTCCGTCGTCAATGCACTCCATCGTATCGACGAGGAGTTCACGAAGAAGGACCTCGCGAGCCACGGCTTCCGGCTCGAGAAGACCTGGGACGGGCTGCGCAATCCCGCCGACGACCGCACGAAGCGCATCTTCGATCCCGCGATCCGCGGCCATACCGACCGCTTCGTGCACGTGTACCGGAAGAGCTGACGCGGGCTACTGGCTCGGGATTTCGGCCTCGACGAGCTTCGCGAGCAGGACGAGCGAATCCTGCCAGCCGAGATAACACATCTCGGGCGGGATCGCGTCCGGCACGCCCTCCTGAACGATGCTCAGCTCGGTGCCGCAGGACACCTTCGTCAGCGACACCGTCGTCGTCATCGTGCCCGGCAGGTTGGGATCGTCGAACTCGTCCGTGTAGCGCAGTCGCTCGCCCGGCTTGAGCTCGACGTACTTGCCGCCGAAGGTATGGCTCTGGCCGTTGCCGAAGCTCGTGAAGGACATCTTGTAGCCCCCGCCGACCTTCGCCTCCATGTGATGCACCTTGGCGGTGTAGCCGTTCGGCGGCAGCCACTTGGCCATGGCGTCGGCATCGAGGAAGGCCTTGTAGACGCGCTCGGGCGGCGCGCGGAGCACGCGATGAAGGCGGATGGTGTTCGGCATGACCCTTCTCTCTCTGATTGTCGGGAGCGGAGCGCGAGCTTAACCGATGCGCGGCCTGTCTCGTGACTAGCCATCCACCGGATGCTCGGGAGTGCGCAGCGCGAGCTGGTAGAAGGTGAGATCGAGCCACTGCCCGAACTTGAAACCGGCGTGGTGGATCGTGCCCGCATGCCGGAAACCGAGCTTCTCGTGCAGCGCGATGCTTGCGCGGTTCGCGGCGTCGATGCCGCCGACCATCGTGTGGTAATCCTGCTCCTCCGCGCGGCGTATCAGCTCGCGCATCAGGGCCACGCCGATGCCTTTTCCACGCTGCTCCCGATCGACATACACCGAGTGTTCGACCGTGTACTTATAGGCGGGCCACGCACGGAACGTGCCGTAGGTGGCGAAGCCGATCAGGAGTTCGTTTTCGACCGCGCCGATGACCGGGAAATTGGCCGCTGCCTTGGCATTGAACCAGGCGGCCATGCTCTCGGCAGATCGCGGACGGTAATCGAATACCGCCGTCGAATTGAGGATCACCTCGTTGATGATCTCGCGGATCGCCTGGCCGTGGAGCTCGAAGGAGCAGCCGACGAATTGCATCGAAGCCATTACCCCAGGTAAGGCTTGAAATCCGCCGGCAACGCGGAGGTATCCACGGTTTCGATCTCCGCCGGATAGGGCGCCGAGTTATACGTATCCCAGAACACGACGCGCTTGTCCGCGAGCTTTCCCGCGCGCGCATCGGCGACGAGCGCTGCCAGCGCCTTGCCCGTGTAGGTCGTCTCGAGCTTGTGGTGCTCGAGCTCGCGCATCAGCTCGATCGCCTCGAGCGCCTCGGGCGTCGCCTCGGCGTATCCGGTGCCGAAGAACTCGGGGCGCACCTCGACGTTCGCGGCAGGGTTGGCGATCAGCGGGAAGTTCTCGTCGCGCGCGGAGAGCTCGCGGCCAGCTTGGCCGACCAGCTCGCGGATGCGCTCGGCGGCGTTCGCGCCGAATGGCACGACGCGCGGCGCGACGATTCGCGTCGGCAGCGCCACCACCGCGAGGCCGAGCGACAACCCGATCACGGTGCCCATGCTTCCGGCAGCGACGTAGAGGAGATCGGGCGTTGCAGAGTCCGCGGCATCGAGCTGCGCGCCCAGCTCCAGCGCGGCCGCGACGAAGCCGGCCGCGCCGAGCCAGTTCGAGCCGCCCCACGGGATGTCGCAGACACGCTCCGGCGCCTGCGGGTGCGATGCGCGGATGCGCCCGAGGATCTCGCGCGTGTGCGCGAAATCGCGCGCCGCGTGCAGATGCGTGCCGAGGTGGAGGTGGTAGCGCAGGGTGGCGGCAACCCAGGGGGTGCGCGGCTGCGGCACCAGCACGGCGTGACAGGAAAGCCCGAGGCGGCGCGCGAACACGGCGGTCGCGAGCGCGTGGTTCGAGCCGACGGCGCCGAAGGTCACGACGCTGTCGCAGCCGCGCGCGAGCGCATCGGCGAGCAGGTACTCGAGCTTGCGCACCTTGTTGCCGCCGTAGACGGGCGAGGTCAGGTCGTCGCGCTTGATCGCGAGCGCGCCGATACGCAGGCGCTCCGCGAACCGCGGGGCGTCCTCGAGCGGCGTCGGCAGCTCGGTGAGCTCGATGTGCGGCAGCGCCTCGGCGAGCCCCGGAAAAGCGGCGTGCAGCGCGTTCTGCGTCATGGTGTGCAATTCTCGCTGACAGGGTGCACGGGCCTGAAGCGGCCATCCTCCTCGAAGACCAGCGCGCCGCCGGAGAGATCGAGCGCGCTCATCTCGCGGATGAGATGAAAGGCGTGCTGCTGCGGATCGGGCCGCACGCCCTCCGGGCGCACCTGCACGGCCGAGACGATGCGCCCGTCGAGGAGGCGGCCTGCGCCATCCAGCGCAGCCTCCAGGATCGGTGCGTAGCCCTTCGGGCCCTCGATGCTGATGCCGAAATAGGTCGCGAAATTGCCGAGGCTGTAGGCGATCAGGCGCTCGCGGTACACCTCGATCGCGCGCGCGACGTGCGGCCCGTGGCCCAGCACCAGGTCGGCGCCGGCGTCGACCATGGCACGAGCGAACTCGAAGACGTTGCCGCGGTCCTCACCGACGAAGCGCTCCATCGTGAAGGGGATGCGGGTTGCATCCCCGCCCTCGGCGCCGCCGTGGAAGGAGACGATGACGATGTCGTTATGGGCCGCGAGATCGGCGACGAGCGCCCTCGCCCCCTCGAGGTCGTTCAGGGGATGCGAGCCGCTCGTGAACGAAAAGCCGACGAGCGCAATGCGGCGACCGTTCTGCGTCCAGGCGGCAACGTCGCCGATGCGCCCGGAGTGGCGGATGCCGGCGCCCTCCAGCGCCGCCATGCTCGAGCTGCGCCCCGTCTCACCGAAGTCCCGCGCGTGGTTGTTGGCGAGGCTCATCACGTCGAACCCCGCATCGCCGAGCGTGCGCGCGTAGCGCGCGGGCGAGCGGAAGAGGTAACAGACCTTCGCATCCTTGCAGGTCTTCACGGGCTCGCCGCCATCCATCAGCACGCCCTCGAGATTGCCGAAGGCGATGTCGGCGGCCCGCAGCTCCGGCGCGACCGGCGCGAGGAGCCCACGGCCGTCGTCCGCGGCCAGCGTGTTCTGCGGATAATCGGTGCCGAGCATGACGTCGCCGACGGCTGCGACAGTGAGGCGGGTGCAGGCGGGGGCGGCGGCCTGCGGCGGCGCTCTGCGTTCCGGAGGAGACGGCTTCGTCTCGGGCATGGGTGACGGCGATGCGGGCGTCTGCCTCACCGTCGGTGCACAGCCCGCGAGAAGCAGGGCTAGCAGAGCGGTGACGTACCGCGCGCTCACTCGCCCACCCGGATCACGAGCGCGTCGATCTTCGCCTCGCGCAGCCGCTTGCGCACGCGGTTGAGCTCGCTCAGGTCCTCGATCGGCCCGATGCGCACGCGGTTGTACTCGCGATCGTCGACCCTGATCTTCTGGATCTGCGACTTGACACCGAGGAGCGCGAGCTGCGCCTTCACGCGGTCGGCCTCGGCGAAGGAGCCGTAGGAGCCGGCCTGCAGCACGTACACGCCCGGCACCTCGAGCGGCGCGGGATTCGTGTCACGGCGCACGTTCTTGTCCTCCTCGGGGACGACGACCTCGAAGTTCGGCAGCATGTCGTAGAAGCCATAGCGTTTCTCGGGCGGCACGCTCGCCGCGCGCGCGCCCTGCCGCGGGCTAGGCCTCGGCTGCGATTCGGCAGCCGGCGGCGGCGCCGCGCCGCGGACGCGCTCGCGCACGAAAAACGCGGCCCACACGGCAACGCCGCCAACCACGAGGCCCGCGGCGAGCGTCACCCATCCGGGCAGCCGGCGCCGATCGCCGGCGCGGCGGCCGACACGCGCGACCCTGCGATTCGGACGCGCCGCCATCACCATGCCGGCACGCGCCGGCTCACATGAGCTCCAGCGCGCGGATGCCGAGGAGCTTGAGCCCGGTCGCGAGCACCGCCTGGGCGGCCCGCACGGTGCCGAGCCGGGCGCGCGTCGTGACGGCGTCGGCTTGGTCGATCACCGTGTGGCGGTTGTAGAACGCGTTGAAGGCGCTCGCGAGCTCGTAGAGGTAGCGCGCGACCTCGTGCGGCTCGCGGTTGGCGCAGGCGCCCGCGACCGCCGCCGGGAAGGCCTGCGCCTTGAGCAGCAGCGTCCACTCCTCGTCGACGATCGCATCGGTAGCGTACGCGGCCGCCGCGGGGGCGGCCGCCTTCCTGAAGATCCCGCACATGCGGGCGTGAGAGTACTGCAGGTAAGGACCGGTATTGCCCTCGAACTGCAGCACGGTGTCCCAATCGAAGCTCACGTCGGACAGGCGGCGCGAGGACACGTCGAAATAGAGGAGTGCGGCCTGCCCCACGGCCTCGCTGATCGCCTCGAGCTCGGAGGCGGGCAGCTCGGGAAAGCCCTTGGGATTCGCAGCCGCCTTCTCCTCGCGCACGCGCGCCGCGCGCGCATGCGCCTCGTCCAGCACGTGCTCGAGCCATACGGCCTCACCCTTGCGGGTCGACATGCCGCGCACGAAGCCGAAGCTCACGTTCTCGCAGCGCGCGGGCCAGTCCTCGGCCCAGCCCTCGGCGCGCGCGAGCTTGCCGAGCGCGGCGAACAGCTGGGCGAAGTGATCCTCCTGCCGCGAGACGACGTACAAGTTGGCGGCGAATCCGTAAGTGCCGTAGCGCTCGATGGCCTCAGCGCAGTCGCGGGCCGCGTAGGTCGAGGCGCCGTCGGACTTCTGCAGCATCAGGGGCGCGATCTCGCGGCCCAGGACGTCGGCGACGTCGACGACGATCGCGCCCTCGGAGTGTCGCGCGACGCCCGCCTTCAGAAAGCGCTGGATCACCGGCAGCACGCTGTCGTTGACCGCGGCCTCCCCGTCGTAACTGTCGAAGGACACGCCCAGCCGGTCGTAGGTGCGCATGAAGCCCGCGAGCGAGAGCTCGCGAAATTTCTGCCACAGCGTCCTGATCTCGCCATCGCCCTGCTCGAGTTCCCGGAAGAAGGCGCGCGCCTGCTCGCGGATGGTCGGGTCCTTCTCGGCCTCCTGGTTCGCGCGCACGTAGAGCTCGACGAGGTAATCGATCGCGCGCTCCGCCAGCTTCTGCTCGTCGCCCCATTTCTTCCAGGCGTAGATTACGAACCCGAACTGCGTGCCCCAGTCGCCGATGAAGTTCCTGCGCACGACCCGGTAGCCGACAAATGCCAGCATGCGGGCGAGGTCCGCCCCGATGTTGGTCGAGCGCAGGTGTCCGAAGTGGAAGGGCTTGGCGATGTTGGGCGACGAGAACTCGACGACCGCGGTTGCGCCGCAGCCGATGTTGCCGCAGCCGCAGGACTCGGGCGCGGCGAGGATCTCGGTGACGATGCGTCGGGCGGTTTCGCCCCGCCTGAGGTGGAGATTGAGATAGGGCCCCGCGGCGGTGGCGCGCTCGATCAGGTCATCCGGCGCGATGCGCGCCGCGAGCTCCGCCGCGATCCGGGCCGGTGGCGCGCGTCGCTCCCGCGCGAGCCCGAAGCAGGGGAAGGCGAGATCCCCGAGCGCCAGGGTTGGCGGGGTTGTGAGGAGGCGCTCGACCTCTGGCGCCCGCGATGGCGCATGTTCCAGCGCCGCGCACAGGACTTGCGCGATGTGATCGGAGATCGGCACGGCCGGAATTCTAGCGGTCCTTGCGCCATGAGCGCAGAGATGAAGAATTGCGGGTATGCACGGCGACCCGCCCGCTCCCCGCTCCCTGACACGCGACTCGCTCCTGGCCGGCGCGGTAGCGCTCGCGCGGCGGCACCCCGTGTTCGCGAGCCTTCTCCGGCGCCACGGGCCGCCGCCTCTCTGGGCGCGTCGCCCGGGATTCGCGACCCTGGTGCGCATCGTGCTCGAGCAGCAGGTCTCGCTCGCCGCGGCGCGCACGATGTATCTGCGGCTCGCGGATGCGCTGGGCGGTGTCACGCCGCGGTCGGTCGCGCAGGCGCGCGCCGAAGGCCTGCGTGCGCTCGGGCTCACGCGCCAGAAGGCCGGGTACATCCATGGCCTGGCGGGCGCCGTGCTTGAGGACCGGCTGGATCTCGGCGCCATCGCGCGGCGGGCGGATCCCGAGGGACGCGCGGCGCTCCTGGCGATGCCGGGGCTCGGGCCCTGGAGCGTCGATATCTACTACCTGATGGCCCTGCGCCGACCCGATGTCTGGCCGCGCGGCGATCTTGCGCTCGCGCACTCGCTCCAGCGCGTGCTCGAGCTGTCGAGCCGGCCGGGTGCCGAGGCCCAGCTCGCGCTGGCGGCGCAGTGGGCGCCCTGGCGCTCCGTCGCGGCGCGGCTGCTCTGGCAGGCGTATCTGAGCAATTGAGGGGTCACACCATGCTCGAGCTCCGGCCGACCTGCGAGAACTGCAACAAGTCCCTGCCGCCCGCCTCCCTGGAGGCGCGCATCTGCAGTTACGAATGCACCTTCTGCGCGAGCTGCGCGGAGACCGTGCTCGGCAACGTGTGCCCGAACTGCGGCGGCGGCTTTGCGCCGCGGCCGATCCGGCCGTCGAAGAACTGGAAAGGCAGCAATTTCCTCGGGCATGACCCGGCGAGCACGCGGGTGAGGCACCGGCCGGTCGATCCGGCGGCGCATGCCTCCTTCGCGGCCCCCATCCGGGCGCTGCCGCCCGAGCAGCGCTAGGAGAGCTCCAGCGGGTCCACGTCCAGGGACCATCGCGTCCTGCCCGCGGCCGGCAGCGCGGCGAGCGCCTCGCGCCAGCCGGCGAGGAAGCGGTGGAGCTTGGCGCGCGAGGCCGATTCGGCGAGCAGTTGCGCGCGGTAGCGGCCCGCGCGTCTCTCCATGGGCGCGGGCGCCGGGCCAAGCAGGCGCACGCCGTCTGCCCCCAGCCTCTCGGCCTGCGCGCGGGCTGCGGCGAGGAACTCGATCGCGGGCCCCCGGCCGACGGCCTCCGCGCGCAGGAGCGCGAGGTGGCTGAAGGGCGGCCAGCCTGCGGCGCGGCGCTCGGCGAGCGCCGCTTCGGCGAAGCCGTCATAGCCCTCCCGCAACAGCACCGCGAGCAGCGGGTGATCCGGGAACAGCGTCTGGATGTAGACCTCGCCCACCCGGTCGCCGCGCCCGGCACGGCCGGCCACCTGCACGAAGGTCTGAGCGAGCCGCTCGCTCGCGCGAAAGTCGCTGCCGAACAGGCCCTGGTCCGCGTCGACGATGCCGACGAGAGTGACGCCGGGGAAGTCGTGTCCCTTCGTCAGCATCTGCGTGCCGAGCAGTATGCGCGCCCGGCCCGATGCCACCTCGGCCAGTCGCCGCCCGATCTCACCCCGCGCCCGGGTTGTATCGCGGTCGATGCGCACGAGCGGATGGTCCGGGAAGAGCGCGGCGATGGCGGCCTCCAGCCGCTCGGTGCCCTGGCCGACCGCGAACAGCTCCCCGCCGCAGCCGGGGCAGTGCTGCGGCAACGAGCGGCTGGCCCCGCAGTGATGGCACGACAGCCGTTCTTCGCGCCAGTGCAGGACCAGGCGCGCGTCGCAGCGCTCGCACTCGAGGCAGGCGCCGCAGTCCGGGCACATGAGGGTCGGTGCGTAGCCGCGTCGGTTCAGGTAGAGCAGGACCTGGGCGTCGGCGTCCAGGTGTCGGCGCAGGGCTTCGATGAGCGGCGGCGCGAGCCCGTCCATGGCGGGATGACGACGCAGGTCGATGAGGCGGACGGCGGGTGGCCCGGCCGTGCCGGTGCGATCGGGCAGGCGCAGCCGCAGGTACCGGCCCGCCTGGACGTTCGCGAGGCTCTCCAGCGAGGGCGTCGCCGAACCGAGCACCACCGGCACGCCGAGCTGACGCGCGCGCCATACCGCCAGGTCGCGCGCCGAGTAGCGGAAGCCGTCCTGCTGCTTGAGCGAGGCGTCGTGCTCCTCGTCGATGACGATCAGCCCGGCCTGCGGCAGAGGCGCGAACACCGCCGAGCGGGTACCGATCACGATGCCTGCGCGACCACTGCGCGCCTCGAGCCAGGCCTGGAGCCGCTGCAGGTCGGAAAGCCCCGAGTGCAGGAGGGCGATCGTGGCCGCGGGAAAGCGACGGCGAAAGCGCTCGACGAGCTGTGGCGTCAGCCCGATCTCGGGAACCAGGATCAGGCTCTGCTGTCCGCGCGCGAGCGTCCGCTCCACGCAGCGCATGTAGACCTCGGTCTTGCCGCTGCCGGTCACTCCCTGTAGCAGGAACGCGCGAAAGCCGGCGCCAGACGTAATCCCCCCCACTGCCGCCGCCTGGGCGGCCGTGAGCTCGGGGAGGGCGTCGGCCTCGGCGCGCGCGTGCGCCGCGCCAGCAGCGACGGTCTCGCGCCGGCGCTCGACCCAGCCTCGTCGCTCGAGATTCCTGATCGCGTCCTGCCAGCCCTCCGCGGCCGCCGCCAGGCCCGTCGGATCGAGACCCGCTTCCGCGGCCGCCACCACCGCGAGGACCCGGAACTGCACCGGTGCGCGCCGCGGCAGGCCCGCCGCGTGCGCCTCGCGCCCGCTGGTCGTGACATACCAGCGCGCGGCTCCCGTCGCGGCGTCGCGTCCGCTCCTCAGGAGTCGCGGCAGCGCCGTTGCGCAGACCTCGCCCGGTGGATGCTGGTAGTAGGCGGAGGCCCACGCGAGCAGCGCGAGCAGTTCACGGTCCAGCAGCGGCTCAGGGTCGATGACGGCCAGTGCGCGTCGCAGGCGCGCGCTCGCCACGCGTGCGCTGGTCGCGAGCCCGAGCACCACGCCGATGCGCCGCCCGCGCCGGAACGGCACGAGCACCCGCTGGCCCACGTCCGGCGCTCCTCCTTCGGGCGGCAGGTAGTCGAATGACTGCATGACGGGCGCGTCGATGGCCACGTTGAGGATCGGTGTGGCGCGATGCGTCATTTATCCACAGATACGGTGGATAAGTCTGTTGATTGCGCGGGGCCAAAACCCTGAAAGCCGCACCACTGGCCGATTCCGGCAACCTGAGTAAAATTTATACTAAGGACGGATAACATCGATAACACAATGGGTTGCGTGATTTTCGTGCCATCATGCACTTCTTCGGCACGTAACATCAGAGGATTCCTACACGATGTGAATAACGCGCCCGGTGGGCCTGCCGTGACCGTCAACGCCGACCGGGGGACGAGCGTTATAGTCCAAGCGGCGATGCAGAGAAAGCTCAGGAGAGAGCGGCCGGGAAGATTGACATGCGCGCCCTGATTGCAGCGCTCGCCGAGGGCTCGGCGCAGCCAGTGCCGGGTGCCCGAGGTGAGGAGAGGCTTCTGGAACAGCGGGCCGCGATGGAGCGGTTCCTGGCAGGCATCGAGCGGCGCGCCTTCCTCATGGCGCGTCTCGCCGTCAGAAACGAGGACGACGCGCTCGATATCGTGCAGGACGCGATGTTCCGGCTCGTGCGCCACTACGCCGGTGCGCCTGCCGAGGAGTGGCCGCTCCTCTTCTTCCGCATTCTCCGGAATCGCATCACGGATCATCAGCGCCGTGGGCTGGTGAGGCGCCGGCTGACGGCCTGGTTCGCCGGCTCCGACGAAGATGGCGACAGGGACCCGATCGCGAGCGTACCCGCGCCGGCCGCGGAGGAGCCGCCGAGCCAGGCGGCGGCGGCCGAGATCCTCACGGCGCTCCAGGCCGCGATCGCGCAACTGCCGGCGCGCCAGCAGGAGGCTTTCCTCCTGCGCACGCTGGAGGGCCTCGACGTCGCAGCGACCGCGGCCGCGATGCGCTGCTCGCAGGGCAGCGTCAAGACGCACTACTCGCGGGCCGTCCGTAGCCTGCGCAAGATTCTCGGGGAGCACTGGCCATGAATACCGACTCGACTGACGAGCATGACGAGCGTTTCGCGCGGGAGGCCGCGCGCGTGCTGCGACAAGGCGCCGAGGAGCTCGACGCGGGCACCCTCGCGCGCCTCAAGAGCGTGCGCCAGCAGGCGCTGGCTGGCGCCGGAGACCCCCGCACGCATCCCGCCCTCGGCTGGCGCCCTGCAGCCGGCATTGCCGCTGCGTGCGCGACTGCGCTGCTGGCGTTCGGCCTGTGGGTCGGCTCGCCAGGCCACGGGCCGTCCGGCCCGGCGACGCCGGTCAGCGCGCAGGCCGGCTCGCCCGCCGGCCTCGAGGTCATGCTCGCGGATGACGATGACCTCGAGCTGATCGAAGACCTGGAGTTCTACGATTGGCTCGCGCCCGATCCAGAGGCGCCGGAGGCGAACCCTGGCCTGTCCGGGTGAGTGCCGAACATGAAGCGCAGCGCCCGCCTGATCGTCGTACTCGTCTCGCTGCTCATGAGCTGCGCGGCGCTCGCGCAGGCGCGCGGCCTTCCCTGGGCCAGGCTCTCGCCGGAGCAGCAGCAGATGCTTTCCGCGTTCGCGCGCCAGTGGGATTCGCTGCCACCCGAGCAACAGGAGCGTCTGGCCGAGGGCGCGCGGCGCTGGAGCACCATGGATCCGGGCGAGCGCAGCCGGGCGCAGGATCGCGTGCGGCGCTGGCTGGCACTGCCGCCCGACCAGCGCGTACGGATGCGCGATCAGTTCGAGCGCTTCCAGAACCTGTCGCCCGAGGAGAAGGCCCGGGTGCGCGAGAATTTCGAGAAATTCCGCGAGCTCCCACCCGAGGAGCGGCGCAAGCTCCGTGAGCGCTGGGAGAACATGAGCCCGGAGGAGCGCAGACAGTTCAGGGACCGCCCGCGCGGACCTGACCGCGGACCGGACCGCGGACCGCCGGGCCAGCAGCGCCAGCAGAGGCCACCCCAAGGCCAGGACAATCCAGGCGACCAGAACTGAGCCCGCGAAAGCCGGGAAGCTAACGCCGGCACCCGCTCATCAGTATCATTGCGGCCCCATGTCGCTGACCATTGGAGTGCCACGCGAGGTCGCCGCGGGCGAAAAACGCGTGGCTACGGTTCCTGACGTAGTCGGCAAGCTCCTCAAGCTGGGATTTGCTGTCTGCGTCGAGAGCGGCGCGGGCGCGGGAGCCAGCTTCGGCGACGACGGATACCGGGCGGCCGGCGCGAGCATCGTTCCGGACGCGGCCGCGCTCTATGCCGCGGCGGACGTCGTGTTCAAGGTGCGACCGCCGACGAACGCCGAGATCGCGGCCCTCAAGCCCGGCGCCACGCTCGTCAGCTTCATCTGGCCGGCGCAGAACCCGGACCTCATGCGCGAGCTCGCGGCCCGCAGGCTCACGGTGCTCGCCATGGACAGCGTGCCCCGCATCTCCCGCGCCCAGAAGCTCGATGCGCTCTCCTCGATGGCGAACATCGCGGGCTACCGCGCGGTCATCGAGGCCGCCAGCCATTTCGGGCGCTTCTTCACCGGGCAGATCACCGCCGCGGGCAAAGTGCCGCCAGCCAAGGTGTTCGTCATCGGCGCAGGCGTCGCCGGTCTTGCCGCGATCGGGACCGCAGTGGCCCTGGGTGCGGTCGTGCGCGCGAACGACACGCGCGCGGAAGTTGCGGACCAGGTGAAGTCGATGGGCGCCGAATTCGTTCCCGTCGAGTACGCCGAGGAGGGCGGCGGCGCCGGCGGCTACGCGAAGGTGATGAGCGCGGGCTTTCAGAAAGCCCAGCTCGAGACATTCGCGAAGCAGGCGCGCGAGGTGGACATCATCATCACCACAGCTCTGATCCCAGGGAAGCCCGCGCCGAAGCTGATCACCGAGGAGATGGTGAGGGCGATGCGCCCGGGCAGCGTGATCGTCGATCTCGCGGCCGAGCAGGGCGGCAACTGCGAGCTCACCGTGCCAGGAGAAGCCGTGGTCAGGCACGGCGTGACCATCGTCGGCTACACCGACCTGCCGAGCCGGCTCGCGGGCCAGTCGTCGACCCTCTATGCGAACAACCTGCTGCGCCTCGTCGAGGAGCTCTGCAAGGCGAAGGACGGCACGCTCGACGTCGATTTCGGCGACGAGGTCATCCGTGGCACGACGGTCGTGAAGGATGGCGCGATCACCTGGCCCCCGCCGCCGCCGAAGCCTGCCGCCGCGCCCCCGCCCGCCAGGCCGGGCGTCGTCGCCGCGGCGCCCCGGAAGAAGTTCGGCCACAGCGCCGGCGTCGGCGAATCCGCATCGGGCACCAGCCTCGCCGCGATCTTCGGCGCCGGAGCGCTGCTGTTCGTGATCATCGGGCTTTTCGCCCCGGTGTCGTTCCTGACGCACTTCACCGTGTTCGTCCTGGCCTGCTTCATCGGTTACATGGTGATCTGGAACGTCACTCCGGCACTGCACACGCCGCTCATGAGTGTCACCAACGCGATCTCCAGCATCATCGCCGTGGGCGCCCTCATCCAGGTCGCCCCGCCGCTCGCCGGCGAGGCTCCGGGCCGGCCGTCGGCCCTGATCCTCGGGCTCGCCGTGGTGGCGTTGGCGCTGACCGCCGTCAATATGCTGGGCGGATTCGCGGTCACCCGCCGCATGCTGGCCATGTTCCGCAAGTAGCCTGCGGTCATGACGTCCAGCCTCGCCACCGTCTCCTACATCGGCGCCGCCATTCTTTTCATCATGAGTCTCGGCGGCCTTTCCAACCCCGAGACATCCCGCCGCGGCAACCTCTTCGGCATGGTCGGCATGACGATCGCCGTGCTGGCCACCGTCCTCGGGCCGAGGGTCACGCTCGGGGGCCTCCCCTGGATCGTCGGCGCCATGGTGGTGGGCGGCTCCATCGGCCTCTACGCCGCCCGCGTCGTGCAGATGACGCAGATGCCGGAGCTCGTGGCGCTGATGCACAGCCTCGTCGGGCTCGCGGCCTGTCTGGTCGGGGTCGCCAGTTACGTCGACACCTCGGTCGAGTTCACCGGGGCAGAGAAGGCCATACACGAGATCGAGATCTACGTCGGCATCCTCATCGGCGCCGTGACGTTCTCGGGCTCCGTGATCGCCTTCGGCAAGCTCTCGGGCAAGATCAGCGGCAAGCCGCTGCTGCTGCCGGCTCGTCACTGGCTAAACCTCGTCGCGCTCCTCGTGGTGGTCTGGTTCGGCTATGCCTTCCTGCGGGCGCCCGACATCGATGCCGGCATGACGCCGCTGTTCGCGATGACCGCGATCGCCTTGCTTTTCGGCGTCCATATGGTGATGGCCATCGGCGGCGCGGACATGCCGGTCGTCGTCTCCATGCTCAACAGCTATTCGGGCTGGGCCGCGGCGGCCACGGGCTTCATGCTCGCGAACGACCTGCTGATCGTCACGGGCGCGCTGGTCGGCTCCTCGGGCGCGATCCTCTCCTACATCATGTGCCGGGCAATGAACCGCAACTTCGTCAGCGTCATCGCCGGCGGGTTCGGCACGGCGGAGGGCACCGTTCCCGGGGCCGCGGGCGCACAGCCGGGCGGCGACGTGACACCGATCGGCGCGGCGGAGACCGCCGAGCTCCTGCGCGCGGCGAGCAACGTCATCATCGTGCCGGGCTACGGCATGGCCGTGGCCCAGGCGCAGCACACGATCTACGAGATCACGAAGCTGCTCCGCGAAAGGGGGGTCAACGTGCGCTTCGGCATCCACCCGGTGGCCGGACGCATGCCGGGGCACATGAACGTGCTGCTGGCAGAGGCCAAGGTGCCCTACGACATCGTATTCGAGATGGACGAGATCAACCCCGATTTCCCGCAGACCGATGTCGCGATGGTGATCGGCGCGAACGACATCGTGAACCCCGCCGCCGAGGACGACCCCGCGAGCCCGATCGCCGGCATGCCCGTGCTCGAGGTGTGGAGAGCCCGGATCTCGATCGTGATGAAGCGCTCGATGGCCTCCGGCTACGCGGGCGTGGACAACCCGCTCTTCTACAAGGAGAACAACCGCATGCTGTTCGGCGACGCGAAGAAGATGCTGGAGGAGGTGCTTGCGGCGCTGAAGGGCTGAGCCGCGGGATCCATCAAGATCTATAATCCCGGGGTCACGACCGACCAATCGAAGAACCAACCAAGGGAGGTACGGGCCATGGCACACAAGTACGCCGGAGGCTGCGATCACGTCCACACCCATGCGGATCGCGAGCCGGTCGACAACCACACC
>JADMIO010930475.1_pt1 | contig 33395 bp, 23 predicted proteins | sample 8958161 | NCBI WGS metagenome assembly JADMIO01 (sample SAMN16585339, study PRJNA669376) | soil metagenome | isolation source: Crop rotation soil | place: USA: Cullars Rotation, Alabama | collected 2011 | reverse complement strand
CGATCCTACCGCCTCTACGCCTCTCGCCTCCAGCCTCTGGCGTCAGATCAAGTGCGACAGCAAGCCATCGCGCAGCTTGGGCTCGAACCAGGTGGACTTGGGCGGCATGACGCCGCCGGCGTCCGAGATCGCCATCAGTTCCCGCACGCCGACGGGGAACATCGAGAACGCCACGGCCCACTCGCCCGAGGCCACGCGGCGTTCGAGCTCGGCGCTGCCGCGGGCGCCGCCCACGAAGTCGATGCGTGAATCCGTGCGCACGTCGCCGATCCCGAGCAGCGGCGCCAGGATGAGCGTGTGCAAACGGCTGACGTCGAGCCGCTCATCTGGCGTGAGCGACGCCGGCGCGCCGCCGAGCTGCACCGTGTGCCACTGGCCGTCGAGGTACATCGACACGTCGCCGTGCCGCGCCGGCGACGCCGGACCCGCGGTCACGGTCAGCCTCTCGCGCAGCGCTTCCAGCAGCGTGGCCGGCGTGTGGCCGCCGAGATCGCGCACCACCCGGTTGTAGGGAAGGATCTGCACCTGCGCGTCGGGAAACGCCACGGCGAGGAACGTGTCCCACTCCCCCGCCTGCCCGCCGGCGCCGAAATGGCGGCGAGCGCGAGCCGCGCTGGCCGCGCGGTGATGACCGTCGGCGATGTAGAGCGCCGGCACGGACGCGAACGAGGCCACGATCGCCGGCATCATCTCGTCCGACACGCGCCAGAGCGCGTGCTGGACCCCGTCGGCCGACGTGAACCCGAAGAGCGGCCACTCGTGGGTGACGCGCGCCACGAGGTCGTCGATGACCACCTCGGACCGGTAGGTCAGAAACACCGGCCCGGTCTGCGCGCGCAGGCGAACCAGGTGCCTCGTGCGGTCGTCTTCCTTGTCGGGCCGCGTGTGCTCGTGTTTCTTCACCAGGTGGTGGTCGTACTCGTGGAGCGAGAAGCAGCCGGCGACGCCCGTCTGCACGTGCGACCCCATGCGCTGGCGGTAGACGTAGAGGCCCGGCGTGTCGTCCAGGACGAGAGGCGCCTTCTCGCGCAGCTCGTCGAAGTTGCGCGCCGCCCGTTCGTACACCGCGTCGGTATGTGGATCGGTGCCCGGTGACAGATCGATCTCCGCGCGGGACACGTGGAGAAAGCTGAGAGGGTTGCCGAGCGCCAGCTCGCGCGCTTCGGCGGTGTTGACGACGTCGTAGGGCACCGCCGCCACTCGTTCCGCCGCCGCCGGTACAGGACGCAGCGCACGGAAGGGGACGAGCGCGGCCATTGGCGAAATTATATGCGCCAGCGAACACCAACGTCCCACGTTCGAACGCCGTCTCAGCGTGGAGCAGGATCCATGTCAGCCATTCTCAATACATAGAAGATCTTGGTAATGGCGCAACTCTTGAAGGCGGCTCATGTGAGGAGAGGTCCGGCTTGAAACGCTCGTTGCGATCGTTCGTGTGGCGCGTGCCGATCGACCGGGAGGTCGAGGAGGAGCTGGCGCTGCACGCCGAAATGCGGCGGCGCGAGGGCCGGCCGCTCGATCCCGAGGACATGGAGCAGGTTCGCCGCGCGTGCCTGACGATCGCGCGGCACACGGAGAGGCAGATGCGACTGACCCAGTGGCTGGACGAACGGCGCACCGACATCCGCTTCGCCCTGCGGCAGCTCCGCCGGGCGCCCGGCTTCACGGCGGTCGCCGCACTGACCCTGGCACTCGGCATCGGCGCCAACAGCGCGATCTTCGCGCTGGCGGACGCCACGTTCCTGCGACAGCTGCCGTATCCGTATCCGGCCGAACGGCTCGTCATGGTTGGCGAAAGTCGCGGACCCGGAACCTTCGTCACCGTCGCGCCGCTCGACTTCCGCGACTGGTCGCAGCAGAACCAGACGTTCGAGGTGATGGGCGCGACGACTGGAACGCCGGCGTCGATCGTGCGCCCGGATGGGACGCCCGAACAGCTGCCGGCGGAGCAGGTGACGCCCGGCTTCTTCGAGGCGCTCGGCGCGAGGCCGATTCTTGGCCGTACGTTCCAGGCGTCTGATGGCGCGGCGGGCCGGCCCGTCGTGATCAGCGAGGGATTCTGGCGCACGCAGTTTGGCGGCGACCCCGCGGCCGTCGGCCGCCAGCTGGCCATCGGCGGCCAGCCGTTCACGGTGATTGGTGTCATGCCCGGCTCGTTTCAGTTCGCGCCCGCCACAGCCGGCGACACGCCAACCAATGCGGCGCAGCTCTGGATGCTCTTCGCGATCACCAATGAGCCGTTTGAACGCGTCTCGCACCTGTTGCGCGTCGTCGGTCGGCTGAAGCCGGACATCACCATCGATCGCGCGCAGACCGACCTCGACGTCGTGGCGGCGCGGATCGCGACGCAGTTCCCCGCCACCAACAAGGGGCACGGCGTCACGCTGTTACCACTTCGAGACGCGCTCATCGGTCGCGAACTGCGGCTCACCTCTTTGCTGCTGCTCGGCGTAGTCGGCTTCGTGCTCCTGATGTGCTGCGCCAACGTAGCGAGCCTGCTCGTCGCGCAGGCCAGCGGACGGGCACGAGAGTTGTCGGTGCGCGCCGCGCTTGGCGCCGGCCTCCGGCGCGTGATCGCCCAACTGCTGACGGAAAGCCTGGTGCTCGCGTCGATCGGCGGTGTGATGGCCCTCGCCGTGGCTTGGGGGCTGCTCGTGGCCGCACCGTCGATCGTTCCACCGGGTGTGTTGCCGCCAGCGGTCGTGCTCACGTTCGACCTGCGTGTCGCGGCTGCGTGCGCCGCAGGCGCGTTGATCGTCGGCGTTCTGTTTGGCATCGCCCCCGCCTGGCACTCGAGTCGCGGCCGGCTGGCCGACGCGATCGCCTCGGATGCCCGCGTGACGCCGCGGGGCGGATGGCTTCGCAACAGCCTGGTGTCGGTACAGGTAGCGGCCGCCGTGCTCGTCCTGTGTGGTGCCGGCTTGCTGCTGCGTGCTCTCGTGACGCTGGAGGGGCTCGACAGCGGACCGCGCGCGAGCGAAGTTCTGACTGGGATCGTCAACCTGCCGTTCCCGGCGCCGGGCACGGCGTCGCCATATCCAACGGCAGCCGACGCCTTGCGGTTCTTCGATGCGGTCGAGAGAGAAGTGCGCGCCGTCCCGGGCGTGCGGCACGTCGCGTGGGGAGGCCCACTGCCGCTCGACGGCACCTGGTTCGGGCAGCCGTTTGCGATCGTCGGCGAGCCTCCAAAGCCCGTGGCCACCTGGGATACGGCCACGTATCAGCCCGTTGGTCCGGAGTATTTTGCCGCGCTCGACCTGCCGATCGTGGCGGGGCGGTCTTTCACCGCCGCCGATCGAAAAGAGTCGCCGGCGGTCTGCATCGTCAGCGAAGCATTCGCGGCGCGTTTCCTCGAGGGACGCGATCCCGTCGGCATGCGCCTCGTGCTGCCTCGCATGAACTTCGGTCCTCTGCTCGGGCCGCCCCCCGAGGTGGCAATCGTCGGCGTGGCACGGCAGGTCAAGGTTCGCGCCGTAGAGACGCTGCCGCAGCCGCACGTCTATGTGCCGCTGGCGCAGAACAACTGGTGGGTGGCATCGCTCATCGTGCGGCCGGAGCGCGACAACGCCTCCGCACTCGTCGAACCCGTCAGGGCGGCAATGGCGCGGATCGATCGAGAACGCGTGCTCCGTATGCCTCGCACGATCGCAACGATCGCCCACGAGGCGACCGCGCGCCCTCGATTTCGTGCGGTGCTCGTCGGCGCGTTCGCGGGGCTGGCGCTGCTGCTCGCCACCGTCGGCGTGTTCGGCGTCCTGACGCAGCTCGTGCAGCAGCGGATGCGCGAGTTCGGTGTGCGCATCGCGCTGGGCGCCAGCCGGCAGAACGTCATCGGCCTCGTCGTCCGGCACGCGGCGCGCATCACGACGATCGGGCTCGCGGCCGGACTCGGGCTCGCATTGATGCTCGGCCGCCTGCTGGCCACCTTGATTTTCCCGGTCGCGCCGACCGACCCGATCGCCTACACCGTGGCACCGCTGGTCGCTCTGGCCACGGCGGCCGTCGCGTGCGTGGTTCCCGCGTGGCGCGCCACGCGCGTCGATCCCGCGACGGCGTTTCGGGACGAGTAGCAGAGGCAGGCCTGATAGGCCTGCAGCCACGTGCGTGGACGCGGACCTTCAGGTCAGTACGTAGATGCGGACCTGTCAGGTCCGCCTAATTCGTGGCGGTGGGCCGTGGCGCCAGCTGCGCCAATGCGCGGTCGCGCTCGGCTTCGAACGCCGTCATGGCCGAGGCCGGCACCGGCTCGCCCGGCGGCTGGTTCATGTGCTCGCGCAGCGGGTTCACGAACACGCCGTTCCGCGTGAGCCCGTAGTGCAGGTGCGGCCCCGTGGCCAGACCCGTGGCACCCACGAGCCCGACCGTCTGCCCCTGGTCCACGCGCACGCCGGCGCGAATGCCGGGACCGAACGCCGAGAGGTGGAGATAGAACGTCTCGTAGCCTGACGCGTGCCGCACGCGGACCATGCGCCCGTTGGCGCCGTCGTAGGTGGCTGACGTCACCACGCCTCCCGCGGCGGCGATGACCGGCGCGCCTGTCGGCGCCGCGTAATCCACGCCGCGATGCGCGCGATTGGTGTGCAGCACCGGATGGCGGCGGCTCGAAGAGAAGCGCGACGTCACCCGCGGCTCGAACTTGAGCGGCGACCGCAGGAAGAACCGTCGCAGCGATCGCCCGCGCTCGTCGTAGTACGCCGGCTTGCCGCCGGGCACCGTGAAGCGGATGGCGCGCAGCACGCGGCCGTCGTTGCGGAACTCGGCCGCGCTGATGTCGCCGTAGCTCGACTGCCCGCCTTCGCGCGTGTACTTGTCGAAGGCCAGCGCGTAGGCGTCGCCCGGCTGCAGGTCCGAGTTGAAGTCGATCTCGCCCGAAAAGATCTGCGCCAGCGACACCGCCAGCTCGGCGCCTTCGCCCGCTCCCGTCATCGACTGGAAGAGCGACGGCGTCTCGGCGTCGATGCGCCCCGCCGCGGTGAGGTGCTCGAGCGTCTTGGGAATTGGGACGACCATCGCCGCCAGCACGGCGGAGCCGGCGGCCGACGGCGCGACACGCAGGAAGCGGTCGTTGTCGATCTCGTACTGGAAGAAGCGCAGCGTGCCCTCGACCGTACGCTCGATCGAGAACGGCTGCAGCGCGCGCAGCCGCCGCGGGTCGAACACCGTGCGCGCCGCGTTCACGACGGCCACCGCGGCGTCGTCGGCCACGCCGTGCCCGCGCAGCAGCGTGTCGAGCGTCGTGCTTTGCGGGACCAGACCCGAGATCTGCGTGGTGTCCGGCGCCAGAGTGATGTCGCGCAGCTCCGACGACAGCACGGACGGCGGCCCATCGGGATCGCCGGCGGGCTCGGCGCTGCAGCCGGTCATCGTGAGGGCCAGCAGGCCCACCCACCATCCGCGCGGCATGAGGCCGGTCATTATCTCCTTTTCGTCCGCGGGCGCTCGGGGGATTAGCTACACTGCACTATCGATGGCGCGGACCTGATAGGTCCGCGACTACGGTTCACAGTGGACCTGAGAGGTCCGCGGCTACGAAAAGCATGGACGCTCGCACGACGAGGATGGTTTGGGCCGGCATCGGTTTGGCGCTGGCCGTTTCGTTGGCGCTGCCGTCAGCGCAGTCGCGCAACGCCCAGAAAACAGAGCAGGCCCCAGGTGTTTCCCAGGCCGCGCGGCCGGACACGGCGGATCTCGATGCCGTTGCCCGCATCAAGGAGGAGGCTCTGCAGCGGTCGCAGGTGATGGACACGCTGTGGTACCTCACGGACGTGCACGGCCCGCGCCTGACCAACTCACCCGGCATGCGCGCCGCCGCGGCGTGGGCCGAGGGGCGTCTGCGCGACTGGGGCGTGGCCAGCGTCCGCGAGGAGCCGTTCCGATTCGGGCGCGGCTGGTCGAACGAAAAGCTCACGGCCAACGTCTTGACGCCTCGACCGTTCCCGTTGATTGCGGCCCCGCGGGCATGGACGCCCGGCACGCAGGGCCCGGTCACGGCCGACGTGGTGGTCACCGCGATTCGAGCCGATGCCGACTTCGCTACCTGGACCGGAAAGCTCGGCGGCAAGGTCGTGCTCAATCAGGCCGCGACGCAGCTTCCGCTCCTGACCGCACCGCTCGCGCGCCGGTTCACGGATCAGGATCTGACGGACATTCAGACTCAGCCAGTGAATCCTGGCCGCGGCCGCGCGGCGCGCGGCGGCGGCGGAGGCAACAACGCGGGGTTCACCGAGCGGCTCAACGAGTTCTTCGCCAAGGAAGGCGTCGTCGCCACGCTCGAGCCGGGCCCGGGGCGCAACGACCGGAGCAACCTCCTGGTGCACAACGCGCCGGCGCGCTACTACAGCGAGAAGCCGCCGATGATGACGCCGCAGCTCGTCGTCGCGTCGGAGCAGTACAACCGCATTCTCCGGCTGGTGGACGGCAAGGTGCCGGTGCAGGTGGAGCTCAACCTCGACAACCGCTTCACCGACACGCTCGACAGCTTCAACATCGTGGCGGAGCTCCCGGGCACCGACAAGGCCGCCGAAGTCGTGATGCTCGGCGCGCACTTCGACTCCTGGCACTCGGCGACGGGCGCCACCGACAACGCCGCGGGCTCGGCCGCGATGATGGAGGCGGTGCGCATCCTCAAGGCCACCGGGTTGCGGCTGCGGCGCACGGTCAGGCTCGTGCTGTGGACGGGCGAGGAGCAGGGACGGCTGGGATCGCTGGCGTATGTGAAGGAGCACTTCGGCGATCGCGACACGATGGCGCTGAAGCCCGATCACGCCCGCGTCTCCGCCTACTTCAACATGGACAACGGCGCCGGCGCGATTCGCGGCGTCTACCTCGAAGGCAACGAAGCCATCCGGCCCGTCTTCGCCACCTGGATGGAGCCGCTGCGCAGTCTCGGCATGACGACGCTGGCCATCCGGGGCACCGGCAACACCGATCACGCCAGCCTCGACGCCATCGGCATCCCCGCGTTCCAGTTCATTCAGGATCCGCTCGAGTACGGCAGCACCACGCATCACGGCAGCAACGACGTCTACGACCGCGTGCCGGCCGAGGACATGATGAAGAACAGCGCGATCATCGCCACGTTCGTGTATCACGCCGCGGTGCGCGACGAGCTGCTGCCGCGCAAGCCGCTGCCGCGGCCACGTCCCCAGCCGGCATCGACGCAATAGACATGTCGCTGACGCTCGCGCTCCTGCTCGCCGCTGCCGCCGCCGCGATCACCTACGTCGTGGCCCGCGCGCAGGCCGGACGCGAGATGGCGGAGGCACGTGCCGCGTCGGCCGCCGAACTGGCGGCCGCGCGCCGCGACAACGAGTGGCTGCATCAGGAGATCGAACGGCAGCAGGCGTCGGCCACCGCGGCGCAGGCCGCCGCCGACAAGACGCTGACGGCGATGCGCGAAACCTTCCAGTCGCTGGCCGCCGAAGCGCTGCACACCAACCGCAACGCCTTCTTCGACCTCGCGCGCACCGCGGTGCAGCCGCTCAGCGACACGGTCAAGCAGGTCCACGACCGGCTGGGCGTCGTGGAAAAGGAACGCAGCGCCTCGTTCGCGCAGCTCAACGAACAGATCGCCGCGCTCGGCACCACCACCAACACGCTGTCGCGCGCGCTGCGGACGCCATCGGTGCGCGGCCGCTGGGGCGAAATGCAGCTGCGACGGGTCTGCGAGCTCGCGGGCATGCTCCACCGCTGCGACTTCGAGGAGCAGCCCGGACTCTGGTCAGACGCCGGACGCCAGCGGCCCGACCTCATCGTGCGGCTCCCGCTCGGCAAGAGCATCGTGGTGGATTCCAAGGTGCCGCTCGAAGCGTTTCTCGACGCGCAGGAAGCCACCGACGACGAGGCGCGCACCGAGCGGCTGCAGGCGCACGCGCGGCGCGTTCGCGAGCACATGGAGCGGCTGGGCAGCAAGGCCTACTGGGAGTCGATCGACGGCGAGTCGCCGGAGATGGTGGTGATGTTCCTGCCGGGCGAGACGCTGTTCAGCGCCGCGCTGCAGTACGACCTGTCGCTCATCGAGCACGGCCTCAAGAACCGCGTGCTGCTGGCGAGCCCCATCACGCTCATCGCGCTCCTCACGACCGTGGCGCACACCTGGCGGCAGGAAGTGCTCGCGGAGAACTACAAGGAAGTGGCGCGGCTCGGCAAGGAGTTCTACGACCGCCTGGCGCGCTTCACGGAGCACTTCGACGAAGTGCGCGGAAAGCTGGACGGCGCGGTGCTGGCCTACAACAAGGCCGTCGGCTCGCTCGAATCGCGGGTGCTCGTGAGTGCCCGCCGGCTGCGTGAGCTCGACGTGACCTCCGGCCCCGAGCTGCCGTTTGCCGAGCCGGTGGCCACCACCGCCCGCGCGCTCACGCCCGTGGGCGTGGCCGGACTCGCCGACGAGGCTGTGACCCAGCAGGACTTCCCCGAGTAAGATCGGAAGTTCATGTCCGAGAGTGCCCCGCCGCTCGAGTCCGAGCGGCCCCTGGATTTCATTCGCGAGATCGTCGCCGAAGACCGCAAGGCCGGCCGCCACGGCGGACGCGTCCACACGCGCTTTCCGCCCGAGCCGAACGGGTATCTGCACATCGGTCACGCCAAGGCGATCTGTCTGAGCTTCGGCGTGGCGATCGAGTTCGCGGGCCTGTGCAATCTGCGCTTCGACGACACGAACCCCGTGAAGGAAGACGTCGAGTACGTGGACTCGATCCAGGAGGACGTGAAGTGGCTCGGGTTCGACTGGGCCGACCGCATGTTCTACGCGTCGGACTACTTCGAGGAAATGTACCAGTGCGCCGAGCGCCTCATCGGGGCAGGGCTCGCGTACGTGGACAGCCTGAGCGCCGACGAAGTCCGCCAGTATCGCGGCACGCTCACCGAACCGGGGCGCAACAGCCCGGATCGGTCGCGGCCGCCGGCTGAAAGCCTGGATCTCTTCCGCCGCATGCGGGCCGGCGAATTCGCCGACGGTAGCTATCTGCTGCGCGCCAGGATCGACATGGCGTCGCCCAACATCAACATGCGCGACCCGGCGCTCTACCGGATCCGCCGCGCCACGCACCATCGCACCGGTGACGCGTGGTGCATCTACCCGACCTACGACTACGCGCACCCGATCTCGGATGCCATCGAGGGGATCACGCACTCCCTGTGCACGCTCGAGTTCGAGGATCACCGGCCGTTGTACGACTGGGTGGTGGAGCACTTCCGCAGCAACCAGCCAGGCATGTCACGTCCGCAGCAGATCGAGTTCGCGCGGCTGAATCTCAATTACACGGTCATGAGCAAGCGCAAGCTGCTCGCGCTCGTGGAGCTGAAGCACGTCGCTGGCTGGGACGACCCGCGGATGCCGACGATCGCGGGCATCCGCCGCCGCGGCTACCCGCCCGCGGCCATGCGCGACTTCTGCTCGCGCATCGGCGTCGCCAAGAAGGAGAACGTCATCGACATCGCGCTGCTCGAGGCGACCGTGCGCGAGGACTTGAATCGCACCGCGCCGCGCGCGCTGGCGGTGTTGCGGCCGCTGAAGGTCGTCATCGAGAACCTGCCCGACGGCCATCGGGCGACCGTGACGGCCGTCAACAACCCCGAGGACGCATCGGCCGGCACCCGTGAGGTGCCGCTCGCGCGCGAGATCTACATCGAGCGCGACGACTTCATGGAGGCGCCGCCCAAGAAGTTCTTCCGGCTGTCGCCCGGCAACGAGGTGCGCCTGCGCTACGCCTACATCATCAAGTGCGAGCGCGTGGTGAAGGATGCGGCCGGCGAGATCGTCGAGCTGCGCTGCACCGCCGACCTCGAGTCGCTGAACGGCGCCACCGCCGCGCGGCGCGTGAAGGGGACGATTCACTGGGTGTCGGCGGCCGACGCCGTCACCGCCGAAGTGCGGCTCTACGACCGGTTGTTCACGTCTGAGGACCCGGCCGCAGGCGACCGCGACCCGCTCACGGACCTCAATCCGAGCTCGCTCGAGCGCGTCACCACGGCCAGAGTGGAGCCGTCGCTGGCGCACGCGGCCGCGGGCACGCGCTACCAGTTCGAGCGGCAGGGCTATTTCTGCGTCGATCCGGATTCCCGCGCCGGCGCACCGGTCTTCAACCGCACCGTCACCCTGAAGGACACCTGGGCGAAAGTCGCAGCGAGGGGATAGAAGACTCCCGACTCTCGGCTCCTCTCCTCGGGCTTGTCCTCGCCCCCTTCAAGCCTACTCCTTTCCGTTCGAACACTCCCCGTTTGTGGGTTAGTGTTCGCGTACAGATTCGCCACACACGGAGTTTTTCCAGACCAACCCGCGAAAAGGATGGAACGCAGCTCTTGAAGACAGGAGTCCAAGTGTCGAAAACGGCAATAGCGTTTCGCCGGCTGAAGACGTTAGGACAGATGAGAGACGTCCTTTTGGTCTCTGGTTCGGCTGTCTATATAAGCGGATACCTTGTGTGGGCACTTGTCGCGTGGCGACGCCAACTCGGAACCCTGCCCGTTCTCGATGCTCAGTACTTTGTTGCGGGACTGCCACCGCTGGCCGCGCTCGTTCTCGCGCTCGTTGTCGCACTCAGTCTGGGGAAGTTCGTCGTACCGCTCTGGCGCACCTGGGTCAAAGCTCGCAAACCACACCATCAACTCATCGTTCGACTCGGGCTCGGTTCGGCGGCGCTTCTTGCGTTCGCAATTCCGTGGGTGACGACCAAGATCAGCCCCGACCGAACGGCGCTGGCGTTCGGTGTCTTTGCCGTGATCATGTGGTTGAGCACCGTCCTGGCCGCCGAGGCGCCGCTCTCACCCTTGGTGCTGAGTCTGATCACTCAGTTCGATCAATCGGGCCAGGCGGCCAGTCTTGTCGTTTCGCAGCCGTTTTCCAAAGTCATTGCGCTCGTCGGCTATGTGGACCGGCTCAACCAGCTCGTAATGGTCTACGTCGTGCCGCCATTGGTGGCCATCGGTTTTGCCAGCATCTTTGTCAGTGACCTGTATCCGAGGATTCCGCAAGAGCTCGGTGGGGGAAAGCCGCGCTGTGCCACGGTGGATTTCGAGCCCTCACAGGTCTCGGCCGAGGCACTCAGCGAGCTCGTCGGTGCAACACTACCAACCGACACACCCAACAGAGTCGTGCGGTCAAGGCCAATGAATGTTCATTTCGTGACGAACGACGTCATCATTGCGAGCGTGCCAAGCAAGCCGCTTGAACGGCGGATCGATATTCCCCGAGATGTCGTCCGGCTGATCAGGTGGTGCGATGCTGGCTGAATCGGTATGGACCCACAGGTCAATCCGTTTGCCGTCCTGTCCCTCATCGCGGCGCCCGCGATTCTGACGAACTGCTGCTCGCCGCTGGCGATGAGCACCAGCAACCGCCTGGCCCGTGCGGTCGATCGGGCTCGCGAGCTGTCCCAGGAGCACGAAGAAGCCGGCGGGCTGGCGACGCCCGAAGCGGATCGGCAGCTTCGCCTTCGCCACGCTGATCTCGCTGGTCGGCGCCGTGCTGGTGCCGATCGCGGCCTCGGGCGGCAGGCGCCCGTCGTAAGATTCCCTTGCCACGGAGGCCCGGCCATGCCGAAGCCCGATTTCAGCGGCGAGTGGGTCCTGAACAAGGCGGCCAGCACGCTCAGCCCGGGCGCCGACGCCGTGCAGAGCGCCCGCTGGTCGATCGACCACCGCGAACCCGTGTTTCGCCACAAGGCATCCTTCGTCTCACCGTTGGAGCGCAAGAAGTACGAATACGAACTGCGGTCCGACGCGCCCGGCGCGGCCCATGGTGAAGAGGGTGGGTGGCTCGAGTGGGACGGCGACGCCGCCGTCGTGACGTTCCGGCAGCCCCTGCCCGACGGCTCCCCCGGCCTGATGACGGTCTGCTTCCGCTACGAGCTAATAGACGGCGGACGCTGCATTCGGGCGTCGGAGCAGGTACGAGGAACGTCGTGGGATCAGGACAACGTATGGGTATTCGAGCGACGGTAATCGCGATGCTCGTGGCCGCGGCGTCTCTGCGGTCGCAGACGCCCGCGGCTCCAACGCGTCAGGCGCTCGCCGACGACCTGGTGATCGCCAACCGGATTCTCGCCAACGAGGGCGTCGTCGACGGCTACGGACACGTGAGCGTCCGCAACCCCGCGAACGCGAACCGCTACTTCCTGGCACGCGCGGGCGCGCCCGCGCTCGTGACGGCCGCGGACATCGTGGAATACGACCTCGACAGCAACCCGGCGAGCGGCAGCGGCGCCGGGTACATGGAGCGCTTCATCCACGGCGAGATCTACAAGGCGCGGCCGGACGTGACGGCTGTCGTGCACTGCCACTGCCTCGACGTCATTCCGTTTGCCGCCGCCAACGTCCCGCTGCGGCCGATGTATCACATGGGGTATTTCGTCGGCGAGGGCGTACCGGTGTTCGACATCCGCACCGCCGCGGGGATCACCGACATGCTCGTGAGCACGCCGGCGCTCGGACAAGCATTGGCGCGGACGCTCGGCCGCCGGTCGGCGGCGCTGATGCGCGGCCACGGGGCCGTGGTCGTCGCCGACTCACTGCACGTGGTCGTGGCGAAGGCGTACTACTTGAACGTGAACGCGCGCCTGCAGGCGCAGGCGATGCAGCTGCGCAGCGGCGGCGTCACCTATCTCGATCCCGAGGAAGCGAAGAAGGCCGTTCAGGCCTACGAGCGGTCGTGGGAGTCCTGGAAGTCGCGGTTGCCGCGGTAGCGCACGTACCACTCGCGGAGGCGCTTCACGGCGGCAACCGCTTCCGGCTCGAAGGCCAACCGCTCGTTTGGCCACGGCATCCGCCACGTCCAGTTCTCGTCGTTCACGGTGGCGGGTGTGTTGATGCGATCCGCCCAGCCGAACACGTCGGCCACCGGCAGGATGACGAGCTCCGAGTTCGACGCGATCAGCACTTCGACGAACGCGTCGCGGACGGCCGGCAGCAGCGCGCGGGTCTCGAGCGCGGTGCGGCATCCCTCGGGTCCGAGACGGTCCGCCACGAGTGGAATGGCCAGCGCGGCGGCGCGCTCGTCGTCAGCGGCCACCTCCCACCAGGTAACCATCGTCTCGGTGTCGTGCGTGCCCGATGTGGCCACCGACAGCGCGGGATAGCCGAGAGGATCGGTGAACGGCTGCCCTTCGGCGTCCCATTCCCTCTCCCACCGAAACACCTTGCATCCGGGGATTGCCAGGCGCGCCAGCGACTCCCGGACAAAGTCCGGCACGACACCCAGGTCCTCGGCCACGATCTCGGCGCCCGACTCCTGGAACACGCGCAGCACCTGTTCGCCGAGCTCGGTCTGCGACGGTTCGTCCTCCGGCGTAAACCATCCCGGCCCCGTCGGGTCGCCGAGATTTCGCCAATACGTGCGGTAGAAGCCCACCAGGTGATCGACACGGTAGCCGCCAAACAGCTCCGCGTTGCGGCGGGCGCGTTGCCGCAGCCACGCGAAACCACCCTCGCCGATCACGTCCCACCTGTAGACGGGTAGCTGCCAGTCCTGCCCCGTTTCGCTGAACGCGTCCGGCGGCACGCCGAGCGAGGCGTCCAGACGGAAGTCGTGCTGACGCGCCCACACGTCGGCGCTGTCGAGGGCGACCATGAACGGCAGGTCGCCGAAGAGCGTCACCGGCTCGGCCGCGGCGCGCGCGGCGTGCCACTGCCCCGACGCGAGCCACTGCAGGTACTCGCGGTATCGGACGTCGTCGGCAAGTTCGGCGCGTGCGGCAGCCAGCGCAATGGGATCATGCGTGCGCAGCCCCTCGGGCCACTCGGTCCACGGCAGCGGCCGGTGGCGTTCGTACAACGCGCGGAAGAGCGCGTAGTCAGCCAGCCACCACGCCTCCTCCTCAGTGAACGCACGAAACGCCCGCGCCCGGGAGCTGTCAGAGCTCAGCTCGGTATCGCGGAATCGCTCGTAGGCACGGCGGAGCGCGAGGTGCTTGAGCCGCCTCACGCCGGCGTAGTCGACGGCTGGATTGGTTCGCAGCCGTTCGAGATCGGCGCGCAGCTCGGCCGACAGCCCGCGCTCGCCGCCAATCGCCGCGAAGTCCTCCACGTCGTCCATCGTGAGGTACTGCGGGTCGATGGCCATCGCGCTCAGCGACGAGTAGGGCGACGTCTCGTGCAGCGGCAGCTCGTTGATGGGCAGGAGCTGCAGGAGCGACAGGCCGGCAGACTCCAACCAGCGCGCCGCGGCGGCGATGTCGCCGATCTCGCCAATGCCCCAGCCGCGCGCGGACTTGAGCGAGAAGAGCGGGACCAGCAGACCGGCGCGCCTCACGCGGCCTCCGCCAAGCGCAGCGTGCGCTCGAACGCGGCCGCGAAAACCGGCTCCGGTACCAGCAGGCTCACGACCAGGAACGCCTCGTGCTCGAAGTCGAAGAAGTATCCCGGGTGCACCAGGATGCGCTCCCGCGCCAGCAGTTCGAGCACCAGCGCTTCCTCGCCGCGGGTGGCGGGCACCCGCACCACGGCCGACCATCCACCCTCGACCGGGAGCAGATCGCACGAGGGATGCGACGCGGCAATCCGGCGCGCCGCCGCCAGGTTGGCGCGCACGCGAGCATGAATCGCGCCCCGGACCGTGGCGCCGCGCTGCAGCAGCGATGCCGCCGCCACCTGCACGGGCGTGCTGACCGACAGGAACGTGTCCGCGATCAGCTCGAGACCCTCGAGCGCGGCCTCACGATCGGCCGCGGGACCGCCGACCACTGTCCACCCGAGCTTCACCTGCGGCAGGCCGAGCGACTTCGACGCGCCGCCCATCGAGAACGTGAGCACCTCCGCCCGCGTGGCCAGGTCGGTGATGGGCGCGGCGGCGTCGAGCGTGTAGTCCGCGAACACTTCGTCCACGATGAGCGCCCACCCGCGATCGCGGCACAGCCGCACGAGCGCGTCGAGCTCTCGAGCGTTCACGTACGAGCCTGTGGGGTTGTTGGGCGAGACGAGCAGCACGGCACGCGTACCGGCCGGCGCTGCCGCCACGCTGGCGAGGTCGATCTCCCAGCGGCCGTGATACTCGAGCCGGTACGCCTCGGCGCGCACGCCCTCGAGCCGGGTCAGGTGTTCGAACAAAGGATAACTCGGCCGTGGCACGACAACGCCCTCCCCAGCATCGCACAGCAGTTTGAACAGCCACGCGTACGTCTCGCTGGTACTGGCCGAGAGGACGACGTGCGCGGGGTCCACGCGCGCTCCACGCCGGCCGCAGTCGGTCGCCACGGCCTCGCGCGCCGCCGCCAACCCGAGCGGGTGCGGCTCGTAGCGCAGCGCCGCGGGCAGGGAAAGGGGCGCCAGGAGATCCTCGGGGTAGGCGATACCCGCGCGGGTCGGATTCGATTCGGTGAGATCGACGTAGGACGTGCCGTCGCGGCGCAGGGCGTCGAGCGCTCGCGAGAGCGCGTTGGGCGCCGACTCCCGCGGCAGGCGGCTCGAAGGCCTCATCCAGGTTTATTGTGTACGAGCCAGTGCGGAGTACTCCAGCATCTGCGACTCGAGGTCGCACGGATACGTCACCTCGACGTCACGGACGGCGCCAGCGGCGTCGTGCACCAGCGACAGACGGGGCATGACGAAGGCGGAATACGACGGCAGCCGCAGCGCGTCCACCCGCGCCACGACTTCGTCCCGCAGCGCCGGGTCGAAGTGCACGCCGTAGGTTTCGGTGAGCGCCAGCGCGGCCGCGTAGTCTCCCTCGCCCTTGATGCGCTGCACTTCGGTGAGCAGCACGCCGACGCCGTCGCGGAAGGCCTTGGCGTCCACCATCAAGTAGTAGCTCTTGCCGTCGCGCGTCCGCAGCTCGACCGCGCCGGTGTTGGCCATCAGCCAGTGCACGATCAGCTGCCGGTTGCGCATGTGGTCTTCTTCGAGCTGCGCACCTTCCCGCACGCGGCGCAGCTGCACCAGCACTCCCCGCGCGAACTGCTCGTACTCCGCCAGCACGATCTGCTCCACGTGCTCGGCCGGCACGAGGCCCAGCTCCACCAGCTTGGGGTCCGGAAGGAAGTACAGCGCGACGAGATCGGCGCGTGTTTCCTCAATCGCCGAGTACTGCTCCTTGAGGAGCTCGTGCGGCGTCTGCGTGAGGTGCGGCGCCATGCGGCCCGAGCCATGACCGATCACTTCGTGCATCTCGGTGGTGAGCTCGCGGGAGAACGCGCCCCACTGCTTCGCGCGCTCCACTTCGGCGGCGTCCCAGCAGAACTCGCTGCGCATCTCCTGCGGCGTTGACCGCTCGTACGCCTCGTTGACGTTGACGATCGACACCGACTTGCTGCCGTACTGTTCGCGGACGGCCTGATCGTTGGGCAGGTTGATGCCCACCGGCGTCAGCGGACCGGAGTCGCCCGTTTCAATCAGCACGTCGATGGCCTTGGCGGTGACGCCCAGCACTTCCGGCTTGCGGAACACCGGACTCCACGGCGCGTGGTCCTCGAACCACTGCGCGTTGGCGGCCAGCGCCTCGATGCGCCGGGTGCGGTCCGGGTTGACGTAACAGACCATGCCTTCCCAGGCGCCCTTGGTGCCCCGCGGATCGAGATACACCTCGACGAAGCCGTTGATCGTGTCGACGGAGCCGGTCTGGTCGCGCACCCAGGCGATGTCGTACGCGACGCGGTCGGTTTCCTCGCCGGTGGTGTAGAAGCGGATCAGCGCGCGCAACGCGTCGGCCGTGGCAGGCGGCGCGAACTCGACGGCATCCTGCAGATGGCGGACGATGCGCCGGATCTCACGGTCGTACTTTCCGCCGACGCGATACACCTCTTCCACCAGCCGGCCGTCCTGTTTGACGAGGCGCGAATTGAGCCCGTGGCGCTCCTGGAACGACGAGAGGTCGTTCATCGACACGTCCACGTAGAGATTGTTGGCGCTCGCCTGCAGGATGTCTCGCCCGGGACCGGGAGACTTGCTGGTGAGAATCGGGTCGAACGCGGCGTCGAACAGGATGGGCGCGAGGCGGCGCGCCAGGTCGAGCGGCGTTTCGTTCGGCCGGAGCGGCAGCGGCGCACCCGCCGCGGCCGACGACTCCACGGCCTGCGTCCAGTCGTCCGGCGTGACGCGCAGCAGCACCTTGCGCGCCGTGAGGCCGTTGTAGGGGCCGCTGTTGATCCAGAACAATTTCGTGTAGCGCCGAATCTCCGCCTCGACGGCCGGTGGCACGGCGCGCGCGTGCGTGAGGACGCTTTCGAGCACGGCTCGCAGCTCGAGATTGTGCGCGTAGCGCTGGTCGTAATAGATGTCGCGCCCCGCGATCGCGGCGAGATACAGATGCCAGACGAGCTGTTTCTCGCGCAGCGACAGCGAGGGGAAGCCGTCCGCGTAAATCTGGACGACGGCCACGTCGTCCACGTGCTCGAGCAGGTAGCGCCTCATCGCGTGGCACCCTTCATAGGCTGACGCTCTCGAGGTGCTGCGGCGTGGCCGCGTCCCATCCCAGCTCGTTCTTGATCGTCACTTTCAGCGCGTCCATCGGCGCCGGCTCGCCGTGCACCAGGAACAGGCGCTGCGGCGGCGCCGGCAGCGTCTTGAGCCACCGGACGACCTCGCCGCGGTCTGCGTGGCCCGACATCTGATTCAGCTTGGCGACGCGGGCCCTCACGGGCACCGGCATGCCGTGGATCCGCACTTCCGAGGCGCCTTCGAGCAGCTGCCGTCCGCGCGTGCCTTCGGCCTGAAAGCCCACGAGCAGTACGGTGTTCTTGGGATCCGGCAGCACCGCCGCCAGATGATGCAGAACGCGTCCGCCAGTGGCCATGCCGCTCGACGAGATGACGATGCCCGGCTTGCGGCTGGCCGTCAGTTCTTTCGACTGCTGCGGCGACGCGATCACCTGGAAGCGAGCCGTGGCGAACGTGGAGACGTCGTGCGCGCCCGGTTTCCCGGACGGCTGCATGTCCGGATCGAGCTCGTGCACGCGCTGCGTGTAGAAACGAAGGGCTTCGCTGGCCATCGGGCTGTCGACGTACACGGGCAGGACCGGAATGCGGCGCTCGCGCTCGAGCCGGCGGATCCAATAGAGGAGTTCCTCCACGCGGCCGATGGCGAAGGCGGGGATGACGACCTTCCCACCGCGCGCCGCGGTTTCACGAATCACGACCGCGAGCTCGTTACCCTGATCATCGGTCGGATGATCGCGGTCTCCATAGGTGGATTCGACGAGCACGACGTCCGCCTGGACCGCGTCTTCCGGGTCTGGCAGCACCGGCCGCGCGTAGCGGCCAAGATCCCCGCCGAACAAGATGGTCTTGCCGCCGCTCAATCGCGTGACGATGTACGCAGAACCGAGCAGATGCCCGGAGCCCTTGAACTCGACCGTGACGCCGTCGGCCACTTCGATCTGCCGGTGGAAGCTCACCGGGTGGAAATGCGTGAGCGCGCGGTGCGCGTCCGCTTCGTCATACAGGGGCATCGCCGGAGAGTGCTTGCTGTATCCGTGCCGGTTCGCCTGGCGCGCATCTTCTTCCTGGATCCGGCCCGAGTCCGGCAGCACGAGCTGGCTCAATTCGGCGGTGCCGGAGGTGCAAAACACAGGGCCTTTGAAGCCCTGCTTCACCAGCCGGGGCACGTAGCCGACGTGATCGAGGTGCGCGTGCGTGAGGACCACGGCGTTGATCGACGATGCAGGAATTGGAAGGTCCTCCCAATTTCGAAGTCGCAGTTCCTTCAACCCCTGAAACAGCCCGCAGTCGAACAGGACCACCGCCTTTCCGTGGGTCAGCAAGTATTTGGACCCTGTGACGGTGCGGGCCGCCCCTAGAAATGTCAGTTCCGGCACGGGCATGGACGATATCAGGTTTGAAGGAGGCTCCGGCTGAATCAACATGGAGCCTCCGCCTCGCAGCGTCTAATTGCCCGCCCTCCGGGCGGGCGATGTACCCTCCTTGTATGACGACACGGGTGCTCCGCGCACTAGTTGTGGCGGTTGCCGCGGGCGCGGCCGTTCTGCAGGCCCAATCCACGCAGAAGCGCCTGACGCTCGACGTTATCTACGACCCGTCCACGCAGGTGAACTTCAGCGGCGCCGTGCCGCAGACCGAGTGGTTCGACGACGACACGTATCTGATGCGCCGCCGGGGCACACCGTGGCGGAAAGTGAACGCGGCCACCGGCGAAAGCTCGCCGCTCGCCGACGTGGAGCGCATGGAGAGCGCGCTGGCGGCGCTGCCGGGCGTGACGCGCGCCGAAGCCGGTGCGGCCGCGCGCGGAGCGCTGGAGTTCAATCGCGCGCATTCGGCCGTGCTCGTCACGATCGCGTCGGACCTCTTTCACTACGACATCGCGTCGGGACGCGCCACCCGCCTCACGAACCAGGCGGGCGAAGAAGAGCTCGCGGACTTCAGCCCGAGCGGCCAGATGGTGGCCTTCGTGCGCGCGAACAACCTCTACGCCGTGGACGTGGCCGGCGCGCGCGAGCGGGCGCTCACGACCGACGGCAACCCGGTCACCTTCAACGGCAAGCTCGATTGGCTGTATCAGGAAGAGATCTACGGACGCGGCAACTTCAAGGGCTTCTGGTGGAGCCCTGATTCGTCACGCGTGGCGTTCCTGCAGCTCGACGAAAAGCCAGTGCCGGAGTACACGGTCACCGACCATATTCCCTACCGTCCCGCGCTCGAGGTCACTGCCTACCCGAAAGTCGGCGATCCGAATCCAGGGGTGCGGCTCGGCGTCGTGGCCGCCGACGGCGGCGCGGTCACGTGGACCGACGCGAACAGCTACGCCGGTGCCGAAATCCTGATCGTCGAAGTGAGCTGGACACCGGACTCGCGCCACGTCGAGCACCAGGTGCAGAACCGCGAGCAGACCTGGCTCGACATGAACCTGGCCGAGGCCGCGAGCGGCCGCACGCGAACGCTGCTCCGCGAGACCACGAAGGCGTGGGTCAACAATCTGAGCAGCCCGGTGTGGCTGAAAGACGGGTCGTTTCTCTGGCTCAGTGAGCGGACCGGCTTCAAGCACGTGTACCGGTACCGCGACAGCGGCAGCGGCCAGGCCACGCTGGCAGGCGCGGTCACGGCCGGGCGCTGGGACGTGAAGCAGTTCCACGGCATCGACGAGAGCCGGGGGCTGGTGTACTTCTCGTCGCCCGAGCCGAGCGCGCTCGATCTGCAGGTGTATCGCATCGGCCTCGACGGCTCCAACCGCACGCGCCTGTCGAAGACGCCGGGCACGCACCAGGCCACGTTCAACGCGGCGCGCACGCGCTACATCGATCGCTGGACCGACGTCACCACGCCGGCGCAGCTGCGGCTTCACGGCGCCGACGGCAGCGAAATCCGGACGATCGAAGCCAACCCGGTGACCACGCTCGCCGAGTACCGGCTCTCGAAGCCTGAGTTCCTCGAGGTGAAGACGCGCGACGGCGGATCGATGGACGCGCTGATGATCAAGCCGCCCGACTTCGACGCCCGCCGCCGCTATCCCGTCTACCAGTTCACTTATTCGGGCCCGGGCTCGTCGCAGGTGCTCAACTCGTGGAAGGGGCAGGATTTCATGTTCTACCAGCTGCTCGCGCAGAGCGGCGTGGTGGTGTGGGTGCTCGACAACCGCAGCGCCAGCCAGCGCGGCGTGGAAGCGCAGTGGCCCGTGTACGGGCGTCTGGGCGAATACGAGCTGCAGGATCTCGAGGACGGCATCACCTGGCTGAAGCAGCAGCCCTACATCGACGCGTCACGCATCGTGCTGAGCGGCTGGAGCTACGGGGGCTTCATGGCCGCCTACGCGCTCACGCACAGCACCAGCTGGTCGGCCGGCGTGGTGGGCGCGCCGGTCAGCGACTGGCGCGACTACGACTCGGTGTACACCGAACGGCTCATGAAGCTGGTCAAAAACAACCCGGACGGATACCGGCGCACGGCGCCGCGGTTTGCCGCCGATCGCCTGCACGGAAAGATGCTGCTCATCCACGGCACGATGGACGACAACGTGCACCTGCAGAACTCGGTGCAGTTCGCCTACGAGCTGCAGCGCGCCGGCAAGCAGTTCGAGATGATGGTGTACGCCAAACAGCGCCACGGGTTCAGCGACCCGCTGCTGATCAAGCATCTGCACCAGCTCGAACTCGACTTTGTGCTTCGCGCCGTTGGCTTGCCGCCGGCGCAAATGGCGACCAAGTAGAACCTGGAGGCAGGGAGGGCAGGGAAAGCAGGGAGGGCGGGGAAGGGAGAACACGCAACGGCCGGGAACGGGTGTTGCGATTCCCACCGCCATGCCTCTACCCCACGAGTCTCTGGTTGCTTGGGAACGGGCTGACGATCTGGTCGTCAGACTCCACAACATCGCACGAACATTCCCGGCCGACGAACGCTATGCACTCGCATCGCAGTTGCGTCGTGCGGCCTACTCGGTGCCCGCGAACATCGTTGAAGGATTTGGAAGATACGGCACGCGGGACCGGGCGCATTTTCTCGAAGTCGCCCTGTCGTCGCTGGCGGAGGTCGCCTACTGCATTCATCTATCCCGGCGACTCGCGTATATCGACGACAAGACGAAAGAGGAACTCGAGTCGGAACTTCGCGCGGTCTGGGCCCCGCTGCGCGGCCTGATGCAGCGATACGTAACTCGCAGGAAATGATCTTTCCCTTCCCCGCCTTCCCTGCCCTCCCCGCCACTTTGCCGCATCGTCACTTCAGGTGCCGTCCTCCATCGACCCGGATAGTTTCTCCGGTGATGAAGTCGCTCTCGACCAGGGCGGCCACTGCTTTGGCGATCTCGGATTCGCCGCCCCAACGCCCGAGCGGCGTGGCGCGCTCCACGGCGCGGAACTCGCGTTCCGACGTGCCTTCGGGCGCCACGATCGGGCCTGGCGCGATGGCGTTCACCAGAATCTGATCGCCGGCGAGCTCCAGCGCGAGCGCCTCGGTGAGCGCCATCACCGCGCTCTTGGCCACGTAGTACGGCAGGTAGCGCGGATAGCGGGGCCGGCCGCTGGCGGCCACCCAGTCCGAGATGTTGACGATGCGGCCGCCGCGCAGGCGCCGCATGTAGGGCACCGCGGCTTGTGAGCACAGGAACGCGGCGCGCAGATCCACTTCCAGCGGCTCGTTCCAGTCTTCGGTCGTGAGGTCGTCGAACGCCACCGAGCGGTAGACCGACGCCATGTTCACCAGGATGTCGATGCGCCCCAACGCGTCGACCGTCTGGTCCACGACGCGCGCGCACGCATCCGGATCGCGCAGGTCTGCCTGCATGACGACCGCCTTGCGCCCGTAGCCGCGGACAGCCGCCGCCGCGTCCTCGGATTCGCCGCGCGACGACCGATACACGAGCGCGACATCCGCGCCGCCGCGCGCCAGCTGTTCCGCCACGACCCCGCCGATGCGCTTTCCCCCCGTGATGAGCACCACCCGGTTGGAGAGATCCATGGGGGGAAATACTAACTGCGGCAGGTAGGCAGGTGAGCTGGTCGGGCGAGATTCCTACCTGCTCCCGACCTGCCTACCCGCTTACCTGCCTACCTGCCTTGCGAAAGTGCCTTTCGGCGCCCGTAAGGCCGCGAGCGCGCCGTGACACGCGAGCGGCGGTTTGGCGCGGGATTTCGACCGTCCGTCGGGTGGTCCGCTTAATGCTCTCGTCACGACAGATCCGAGGCGGATGCGAAAGCGGATGCCCCGGACCGTGTGCGCCGCGTCCCCGCCGCGGCGCACACATCTTTAGCGAGCCGGCGCGTCAGGCTCTTGAGGCGCCGCCTCGCTAAAGTCAGTGTCTACTAGCCCGCCCTTCGGGCGGGCGGTTCGTGCGGGCCCCAGCTACCATTGGCGCATGGCGCCACGCACCCCCGGTCAGCGTTTCGCGGCAGCCCTGGCCGCGGCCGCGCTGGCGGCCGTCACCACGGCACGGGCGGGCGCCGTGGACGTACGGCTCGACCCTGGCACCATCACGCAGGCGCTGTCGCTGGGCCAGACCACGATCGTGTCGGACCTGACGAAATTCCACCAGCCGTATCGCCTGAACGTCTCGCGGCCGCCGGTGGACTACGTGGAAGTGGTCACGCCGTTCCGGCGCGTTGTGCTGGCGGCCCAGGCGCGAGCGCGCGCGGGCGACCGCCGGTGGGGCCAGCGCCAGGCCATCGAGCTGGAAGCGGCGTCCCGGGGCCAGGTGGACCTCTACGCCGAGCTCACATTCCACCCGCTCAACACGTTCGTGCTGGTCCCCGCATACCGGATGCACATTGCGCTGGCTTCCGGCGGCGCGATGGAGCCGCGCAACGGCAGCAACATGCCGCGATACGGAGCGCGGGTCGATGGCGGCCTCGTCCCCTACACGCCGGCGCCGCTGCCGGGCGGCGCGCTGCCCGGACGATCCGAGCCGATGCTCGGCGCCACGATCCTGGCGTCGTTCGACGGCGACGCGCTCGCTGCCGCGTGCAACCGCCGGTGTGACGTGGTGATCGAAGAGGAAGGAAAACTGCGAGTACAGGTGCCGCTCAGCCTTGCCGGTCTCAGGTGAGGCAGGCCTGATAGGCCTGCAGCTACGTACGCCCTGTACGTGCAAAGGGGGGTCTGAAGACCCCCCTCTACACTCACTCGGCTCGGTTCGAGCTTACGAGAGCACCTTCACGACGACGCGGCGGTTCTGCGCGCGGCCGTCGCGGTTGGTGTTCGGCGCAATCGGCTTCTCCTCGCCGTAGCTGATCACGTTCATCTTGTGCAGCGGAATCTGGTGCTGCTCGTAGAGATAACGCTTCACGGCTTCGGCGCGCTCCAGACCCAGCGTCTCGTTGAACGCCTTGTCGCCCACGTTGTCGGTGTGCCCCTCGATCTCGATGAACACGTTCTTGGTGTCGGACTTCAGCTGGCCGATTACCTCGTCCAGGCGGGCCTTCGCCGTGTCAGGCAGCTCGAACTTGCCCGACTTGAACTGACCCTGATCCTCGCTGAGCGTCACTTCGTAGACCAGCTTGCGCGACGACGCAACGGCGGTGTTCAGCTCGGTCTGCACCTGATCGACGCGCGTGTTCACCTGACGCGCGCTCTGCGCCGCGGCATCAGCCGCGCCGCGGGCTTCCTGCGCCGACCGGCCAGCCGCCTCGGCCTTCGTGTCGACGGCGCCGATCCGCTCTTCGTTCTTGCGCGTGCGCTCCTGCGTTTCCTCGAGCGACCCGCTCAGGGTGTCAACCTTCGAGTTGACGTTGCCGACTTCCGTCTTCACGAACTTCTTCGTCGCGCACGCAGGGGCCACAGCCACAGCCAGCGCCAGCACAGACACCGCATACAGTTTGTTCGCCATGATGCCTATCTCCTCCGTGGACTTGAGCCCACTTACTCGCTACCACTTCGCAAAGGCCCGGACATGTACCCACCTCGTGCGTGCACAGTCAGGTCCCGTTTCCGAGTCCGGATTTCGATCGGGTGCCATCCAGGGCGGGCGCCCGGCTCGAAAGTGATCAAGTACTGAAATCGCAGCTCAGTCAGAATGTCGCGGACAGCCTCGACAAGGTGGCTGGGCAGGCTCGCGAACCGCAGGTCCCCACCGGTCCACCGTGCGAGGTCGGCCAGTTCGCCCTGCTGCGAGGTCTTGGCGTCCGTCGGACGCACTTGAAATTCACCTTCCGGATGATCGGCCGGGTTGACGACGGTGAGCAGATACACCGGCACGTCGATGAGCGCGGCCACGCCAGACACCTGCGCCGGCGTCAGCTTGCTCCCCGTGTCGACACCATCGGTCACCACGAGGAGCGCGCGGTGTTTGTTCGCGCGTTCGCCCACGAGGCGCGCCGTCTCTTCGATGGCGTCGAAGAGCGACGTAATCCCCCACGGCTTCCCCTCGAGCGACCGCGCGCGCACGCGCTGCAGGTCAGAGGTGAAGCCCACGACTTCCTGTAGCTTCGAATCGAACGTGAAGAGCGCCGCTTCGTCCTGCTTGTCGCGCAGGTTCGCTGCCAACATCCCGATGGCCTCGCGGGCGCGGTCCATGTTGCCGCCCACCGCCATGCTGCCGCTGATGTCGAGCAGGATGGCGAGGCTGATCGGCGAGTCGCCGAAATAGACGTCCTTGATTTCCCGCTGGGTCCCCGAGTCGAAGAGCTCGAAGTCGGTCTTCTTGAGGTCCTGGATGACGCGCCCCTTGCTGTTCCTCACCGCCGCCGACACGGTCACCACTTCGACCGCCGACCGGAAGATCGCTTGCGGCGCCTCCTGGGCGAAGACACTGGGGGACAGGACCAGCGATGCTGTCAGCACCGCTGCTGGTGTCGCCCCACGCAAGAGCCCTTTCGTCACGCGAGCGTATGATCCAATGACTTTGCCACGTTGGTCAGGCTAATAGAATCAATCACTTACAGCCGCCACGCGCCGGGGCGCCCTCGGATTCGGCCAAAAACATGCAATTTCTACATGGAGGCGCATCTGGACGTGTAAGAACTGCCCAGCTCCGGTGTTGACTCACGTCCAGCTCGGCTTTTGAGCCTGGTTTCGGGCCGAGCTCCTGTCGAAAACAGGGGTGCGAGCCCATAATAGGAAGATGCCCACGAAGAGTTCCCGGTCCGTTCCGGTCGCCTCCAGGGTGAACCGGTTCTCCTACGCGATCCGCAACATCGTGGCGGAAGCGAAGGCCGTGGAAGCTCGTGGCAAGGCCGTCCGCTACCTCAACATCGGCGATCCGGTCGCCGCCGGGTTCTCCACGCCAGCCCACCTGGTGGAGGCAGCCTCGCGCGCCATGCGGGAGGGGCACAACGGCTACCTGGCGTCGGCCGGGATTCTGGAAGCGCGCGAGGCGGTGGCCGCCGACTATACGGCCCACGGCGTGCCCACCTCTCCCGATCGGGTCCTGATCACCGCGGGGACGTCCGAAGGGATCGAACTGACGCTGAGCGCCCTCGTCGATCCGGGCGACGAGGTGCTGGTGCCGTCGCCCACCTACCCGCTCTACACGGCGGTGCTGGCCAAGATCGGCGCGACGCCCCGCTACTACCGCACCGATCCGGACCGCGACTGGATGCCGGACCTCGATCACATGCGATCGATCGTCACGGAGCGCACGAAGGCGATCGTGATGATCGACCCGAACAACCCGACCGGCGCCGTGTATCCCACCGCGGTCCGCCGGGCGATCATCGACCTCGCCGAACGGCACGACCTGACCATCCTGGCCGACGAGGTCTACGGCGAGACGGGCTTCGACGGGCCCGTGCCGTTGCTCTCGACACTCGACCTGGACGCGCCGATCATCTCGTTCTCGAGCATGTCGAAGGCCTACCTGGCGCCCGGGTGGCGGACCGGCTGGCTCGTGGTAGGCAAGACGCCGCGCCTCGACAACGCGCTGGCCGCCATCAAGAAGATGGCCGACGGCCGGCTGTGCAGCCCGGGGCCGATGCAGCACGCCATCGCGCCGGCGCTGCTCGGCGACCGCTCGCATCAGCCTGCGTTCCGCGCCGCGCTCGCCGAACGCGCGAAGGTGACCACCGACCTGCTCAACGCCATCCCGGGGATGCGCTGCGTGGCGCCGCGGGGCGCGTTCTACGCGATGCCGCAGGTGACGCTGCCGCCGGGGCGCACCGACGAGCACTACGTGCTGTCGCTGCTGCGCGAAACGGGCATCCTGACCGTGTACGGCTCGGGCTTCGGCATGGCGCCCGAGGCGGGCACGTTCCGCATCGTGTTCCTGGCGCAGCCGTCGGATCTGCGGACCATCTACGGCGACATCGCCGCGTTCACCGCCGACTACCTCGCGCGCTCGTAGGGCGCCGCTTCAGCGGCGCCGACCAGGCCGGCCATGAAGGCCCGCCCTACGTACCAGTAGTATCTCCGCGTGCGCTTTCGCACGTTTGGCGGCGCGCACGCCGCCGCCCTCTACACGCTGATCGCGCTCTGGGCCACGTGGCCGCTCGCGCGCGGGCTCGCGCACGACGTCGCGTGGGACCTCGGCGACCCGGTGCTCGTCATCTGGGTGCTCGCGTGGAACTGCTCGCAGCTGCTGGCGATCCTGAGCGGCGACGTCAGCCGCGCCGCCACGTACTTCGACGCCAACATCTTCGCGCCCGCCACGCACACGCTGGCCTACTCCGAGCACTTCATCGGCCAGGCGCTGCAAGTGCTGCCCGTCTACGCGCTCACCGGCAACGCGGTCCTCTGTTACAACCTGCTCTACCTCTCGACCTTCGTGCTGTCGGGGCTCGGCGCGTTTCTCTTCGTGCGCGAGCTCACCGGCAGCCGCGCGGCCGGATTCACCGCCGGGTTGCTGTTCGCGTTCGCGCCATACCGGTTTCCGCAGTCGTCGCACCTGCAGGTGCTGTCGTCGCAGTGGATGCCGCTGGCGCTCTACGGCTTCCGCCGCTACTTCGACACCGGCCGGCGCGGCGCGCTTGCGTGGGGCGCGGCCGCGCTCGCGATGCAGAACCTGTCGTGCGGCTACTACCTGCTCTTCTTCTCGCCGTTCGCGGTGGCCTACGTGCTGGCGGAGATGACGGCGCGCGGCCTGTGGCGCACGGGCCGCGTGTGGCGCGATTTTGCGGTGGCCGCCGTTGGCGTGGCGGCGCTCACGGTGCCGTTCTTTCTGCCGTATCTGGCGCTGCGCGATCTGCAGCCGTCCACGCGCGGGCTCGCCGAAGTGAGCCGCTACTCGGCCGACGTCTACTCCTATCTCACAGCGTTCTCGGAGCATCCGATCTGGGGCGCGATCGCGCAGGCGTTTGCGCGGCCAGAGGGGCAGCTGTTTCCGGGGATCGGCGCGCTTGTACTCGCGTGGATCGGCATTCTCTTGTCAGGCGCACCTGAAGGTGCGCCTCTACAAAGACCAGATGCGCTGCCACGAGCGCACGGCTGGCGTCGAGTCGCCTCGATCGTGTTCGGCGCGCTGGCGGCCGTGCACGTCGCGCTCTTCGTGGCGGTGTTGTTCGGCCGCCGCTTTGCGTTCGACCTGGGCGGAACCACGCTGCGCGTGAGCGACGCCACGCAACTGCTGCTGCGCGCGGCGATCGGCGCCGCGCTCGTGCTGATCCTCAGCCCGCCGGCCCGGGCTCGCGCCGTGGCGTTCTTGTGGCCGCGCGGCATCTGGCTCGTGGCGCTGCTCGCGGCCGTGTGGCTGTCGCTCGGCCCGTCGCCCACTTCGATGGGCCGGCCGCTCGATCTGGCCGCGCCGTATCGCGTGCTCTACGACGTCGTGCCGGGGTTCGACGGCGTTCGCGTGCCGTCACGGTTCTGGATGATCGGCCTGCTGTCGCTGTCGGTGCTCGGCGGATTCGGCGCGGCCCGTCTGGCTCGACGGCCCGTTGGACGAGCGGTGCTCGGTCTCGCATGGCTGCTCTGCCTGGCCGACGCGCGGGTGGCGCCGTTCGTCGTCAACGGCATGAGCCCGGTGCCCGGCTTCAATGGACCGGAGCCACGGCTGCGCCAGCGCGTCGAGGCGTCCGCGGTCTACGCCGCGGTCGGCCGCGAGCCGGCTGGCACCGTGCTCGCGGAGCTGCCGTTTGGCCAACCCGATTTCGATTTGCGCGCCATGTACTACTCGACGTTCCACTGGCGGAAGCTGCTGAACGGCTACAGCGGCTTCACACCCGTGCACTACGGACCGCTGGTGGCGGCGCTGGGCGGGACGGTGGTTGACGGCGAGCGTGCGTGGGCGGCGCTGCGCGGTGCCGGCGCGACCGTGGTCATCGTGCACGAGGGCGCCTATCCAGATGGCGCTGGATCTCGTCTTTCTCTTGCGCTCCACGAACGCGGCGCGCGCGAGCTGGCCCGCGACGGTTCCGACGTGCTCTTGGCCTTGCGCTGAGGCCGGTCTGAAGACCGGCGGCTACTCGCCTATACTGACCCTCTTGCCATGCCGGGCGGCCCTTTGGCCTTCGTCGACGCAGCGCTGGACGAGCTTCGCCAGCAGGGGCTCTTCCGCCCGCTGCGCGTTCTCGACGGCGAGCAGGCCGCACGGGCGTCGGTAGACGGACGCTCCGTCGTCAACCTCTCCTCGAACAACTACCTCGGGCTGACCACGCATCCCACCTTGCGCGAGCGCGCCCTGGAGGCGGTGCGCACCCTGGGCGTCGGTACTGGTTCCGTCAGGCCCATCGCCGGCACGATGACGCTCCACATGGAGCTCGAACGGCGGCTCGCGGCGTTCAAGTACACCGAAGCGGCCGTCGTGTTCCAGAGCGGCTTCACCGCCAATGCCGGCACCGTGGCGTCGCTCCTCGGACGTGACGACGTCATCGTGTCCGACGAGCTGAATCACGCCAGCATCATCGACGGCGCGAGGTTGAGCCGCGCCACGATCAAGGTGTTTCCACACGGCGACGCGGCGGCCGCGCGGGCCATCGTGGAAGCGCTGCCACGGACGCAGCGGACGCTCATCATCACCGACGGTGTCTTCAGCATGGACGGCGACCTCGGCGCGATTCCGGCGCTGTGCGACGTCGCCGACGAGTTCGGCTGCCTGATGATGGTGGACGACGCGCACGCGAGCGGCGTCTTCGGACGGCAGGGGCGCGGCACCGTCGATCACTTCGGCATGCACGGTCGCGTGCACATTCAGGTCGGCACGCTGTCGAAGGCGATCGGCGCGCTGGGCGGCTACGTGGCCGGATCGCGTTCGCTCATCGAGTTCCTGCACCACCGGGCGCGTCCGTTCCTCTTCTCCACGTCGCACCCGCCGTCGGTGACCGCCACCTGCCTCGCGGCGCTCGACGTGCTCGAATCGGACGACACGCTCATCCACCGCCTCTGGGACAACACGCGCTTCTTCAAGGCGGGGCTGACGGCGCTCGGGCTCGACACCGGCCGCAGCGAGAGCCCGATTACGCCCGTCATCGTCGGCGACGCGGCGCTCGCCATGCGCATGTCGGACCGCCTGTTCGAGCTCGGCGTGTTCGCGCAGGGCATCGGCTTCCCCACCGTGGCGAAGGGCCGGGCACGGATTCGCACCATCGTGACCGCGACGCACACCCGCGAGGAGCTGTCCTTCGCGCTCGACGCGTTCGCCAGGGCCACTCGCGAGCTCGGGGTGCCGCTCGCGTCATGAGCGTCCCGCCGCTGCCGCGATCCGAGAAGGATCACTTCTTCAAGGCCTATACACGCGGGTTGAACACCACCGATCTCGGCCGGCTGTTCACGCGCGACGCGCCCGATGCCTACCGCTTCTTCTCGCGCGGCATCGACTTCGACGAGCTGCAGCGGCTGCCGTGGCACAAGCGCGCCGTGCGCGCCACGCGCATGCTGTTCCTCGCCTTCACGCTGCGCCTCACACCGGCCCGCCGGTTGATCTACGCCATCTCGCTCGTGGCCACGCTCATCGGGCTGGTGGAGCTCTATCGCGAGATGCACTTCCTGCTCGTGCCGCACCCGGCGTTCGCGCCCGGCACGATGTGGCTGCTCATCGGCTTCCTGCTGCTCAACCTGCTCGTGCTGCTCGAAGTCGCCGACCGCCTGTCCCTGAAGAACGACCTCGAGATCGCGCGGCAGATACAGCAGGCGATGCTGCCGCGGGGGGCGTTTCACGCCGCCGAGCTCGAAGCCTTCGGCATGACGCGCCCGGCCAACACGGTGGGCGGCGACTTCTACGACATCCTGCCGCTGCGCGACGGCCGAGTGCTGCTGGCGCTCGGCGACGTGGCCGGGAAGGGCAGCCCCGCGGCGCTGTTGATGGCGCTGCTGCTGGCGATGCTGCGCACGCTCGTGGACGAGGGGCTGCAGGGCGCGGAGCTGGCGAAGCGGCTCAACGCGCAGATCGTCAAGCACGCCCCGGGTTCGCGTTTCATCACCCTCTTCCTGGCCACGCTCAACCCGGCCACCGGCGAGATGCGCTACGTCAACGCCGGCCAGAACCCGCCGCTGCTGCGGCGCGCGGCCGGCAGCTACGAGCGGCTGCGCGAGGGCGGGATGGCGCTCGGGATGTTCTCGGAGGCTGCCTACAAGGAAGGGTGCACGACGATGAACCCCGGCGACGTCATCGTCATGTACAGCGACGGCATCACCGAAGCCGAGGACGGTCAGGGGCAGCCGTTCGACGAGGCCGGCGTGGAGCGCACCACCGACCTTGGCAACTGGGGATCGGCTCGCGAACTGGGCTGGGCGCTGTTTGCGGCGGTGCAGGTGCACACCGAGGAGCGGCGCCTGCTCGACGATCTTACGGTGCTCATCGCCCGCCGCTTGCCCCCGCTTCCTCAAGTGGTAGCCTAGACCGCGCGGGGCGCTGCGATGGCTGCTCGATTTCTCCTGCTCCTCGTCTGCCTTGCCGGCGCGGCCGCACCCGCCGCCGCACAGGCGCGCGCCGCGGCCGATCCCGTCACCACGCTGCTCACACGCCTCGAGCAAATGATGGTGCGCGGCGAGCGCGACCAGTTTGCCGGCATGTTCGGCCAGGGCGTGGCCGAAGCCGGCATCCGCCGATACGAGACCGACCTCTTTCTTCCCGGCGCCGTGAAAGCCGTGGTGCGCGAGCGAGAGCGCGCACCGCTCGAGGGCGCCCCGCCCGGCGACGGCTTCCGCCTGGTCGTCGAGTTCTTCGTCGCCACGAACGGCCGCGCGCGCATCCTCACCACCGGCATGGACGTGCGGCGGCCGCCGAACGGCGACCTCGCGTCGTGGCGGATCGTCACGCTCGAAGGCATCAGCTCGGTGGACGGCCTCTACCGCCTGCGCCTCGACACCGAAAAACCGCTCGCCGCCAAGAACTTCAAGATCACCTCGGAGGACCTCACGATCTCGCTCGACGAGGGCACCGTGTTCCCCGTGCAGACCGACGAGGGCGTGACCGGGATGGTGCTCGTGGGCCGCGGCGAGATGCAGTTCCAGCCGGCACCGCCGGCCGAGCGCGGACAGCTCCGCATCTTCTCGGGGCGCGAGACGCTGAACGCGGCGTTCGAGACGGCGTTCGTCCGTCTCAACCCCGCCGACTACCGCGCCCAGGTGGCGGCGCTGCAGCTGCCGGCCGCCGCCATCGATCTGCGCGCCGTGCGCCGGGCCGAAGGCGTATTCGAGCGTCTGTCGCCCAAGTCGTACCTGGTCGATCTGCGCGACCTCAGCTCCGACGACTGGTACCTGCTGCCGCCGAACAAGGACTTCGTGGCGGAGGTGGACACGCGGCGCTACGACACACTCACCTTCTCGCGCTCGTCGGCGCAGGCCGAAGACGTGAGCCTGTTCCAGCGCGACAGCAAGAAGACGGTCGCGCTCTACGCGTCGGCGGCCAAGCTGGCGGCGCGAGGCCGGTTCTACAGCGACGACGCGTTTCGCGACTACGACGTCCAGGACTTCAACGTGGACATCACGGTGCAGCCCGAGCGCCAGATCATCCAGGGGCGCACGCGCCTGGCCATCCGCGTGCGAAGCACGTCGATGTCGTCGGTGACGCTGCGGCTCGCCGACGCGCTGCAGGTGCGCAGCGTCGTCAGCGTCGAATACGGGCCGCTGCTGCACCTGCGCGTGCGCGGCCAGGACACCGTGCTCGTGTCGCTGCCGCGCGTGGTGCCGCAGGATTCGGACCTGACGCTCATCGTGACCTACGACGGACGGCTCACGTCGCAGGATCTCGACGTGGACACCGTGGCCGTGGCGCCCGATCCGGGGCAGGACTCGTCGCAGGCGCTCTTCCCCGTCGAACCGCACTACCTGCTGAGCAACCGCACGTATTGGTATCCGCAGAATCCAGTCTGGGACTTCGCCACGGCCACCATTCGAGTCACTGTTCCCGACGGCTACCGGAGCGTGGCGAGCGGCGAACTGGTGCCGGCATCGCAGGCGGTACCGCTGCGCGACGGCCTGGCGCTGCCGAACGGCACCACGTTCGTGTTCCGCTCCGACCAGCCGCTGCGGTATCTCGCGATCGTCGTGTCGCGGTTGACGCGCGTGTCGGAGAAGCCGATGACCATCGAGGCGTCGCGCCCCGGCGCCGACATCGACAAAGTCACGGTGTCCGTCGAGGCGCAGCCTCGGTTGCAGGGGCGCGGCCGGCAGCTGGCGCCGCAGGTCGAGGAGATCATGCGCTTCTACTCGACGCTCGTCGGCGAAGCGCCGTTCCCGTCGATGACGATCGCGCTCGTCGAGAGCGAGCTGCCCGGCGGCCACAGTCCCGGCTACTTCGCCGTGCTCAACGACCCGGTGCCGACGGGCAATCAGTCGTGGCGCGGGGATCCCGCGTCCTTCGACGGTTTCCCCGAGTTCTTCCTCGCGCACGAGCTCGCGCACCAGTGGTGGGGTCAGGCGCTCGGGTGGAAGAACTACCACGAGCAGTGGCTCAGCGAAGGGTTCGCGCAGTACTTCGCGGCGCTCTACGGACGGCAGGCGCGCGGTGACCGCGTCTTCGGCGACATGCTGAAGCAGTTCCGCCGCTGGTCGCTGTCGCAGTCCGAGCAGGGGCCGGTGCACCTCGGGTACCGCCTCGGCCACATCAAGACGGATCTGCGGGTCTATCGGGCGATCGTCTACAACAAGGGCGCCGCGGTGCTGCACATGCTGCGCCGCCTGCTCGGCGACGAAGCGTTCTTTGCCGGCCTGCGGCGGTTC
>JADMIO010647451.1_pt1 | contig 33402 bp, 41 predicted proteins | sample 8958161 | NCBI WGS metagenome assembly JADMIO01 (sample SAMN16585339, study PRJNA669376) | soil metagenome | isolation source: Crop rotation soil | place: USA: Cullars Rotation, Alabama | collected 2011 | reverse complement strand
CCCCCCGCCAATTCACTTTCTTGCCTCAAATCTTCCCACTCCACACTGGCTCATTTCCCAGCGTTCCTCCAATCCGACAGCAGCGTGGGCCAGCCCGCATTCGAGCCCACAGACACAGAGACTCGACAGACATAGACTCAGGATAGACTCAGGGTCTCGGCACCGAACAAGATCTTGGGGAGATGATGTTTGTACATGAATCCACCCCACTCCATGGGATCTTCCTGGCCCTTTGTCCGTCGCGTTGGCCCTTCTCGCGTCCTTAAGGTGTTGCGCAGAGCTTAATGCAATGCCAGATCCAACAAGACAGGATGGACAGCTCTGTAAACAATGAACCAGCTCGTCGCATAGAGCATCGCTGCAGTGGAGGAGAGGGTACATCTCGACCGGTTGGAAAGAGGGATTGGGCAACAAACAAAGCAGACCGATGTGATCAAACCTTGTTCTGACAACCCCTGGACGTCTCTCTTCCTCTGCTTGTTGCTTAGGCTGTTTGCCTTTTAGCCTGACGATGAACAGACCAACAGTGGTCGCTCCCGACTTGAGCTGACAACCAAAAGTGACGGAGCTTTTTGCTTCTACCGCTTCATTTAACCTTGCATTACCATCGGATACAGTTAATGAACCCAAAGGTCAGCAGCCTGGGGGCACCTGCAGCTGGGTTGTTTCACCACCTGATCCTACCCCCACCCCAACCCCCCAACCCCCCAACCCCCCAACCTCCCTCTCAGCACCCTTCCCCCTCCCATCCCATCCCACCCGGGCGCCTTCCATGACCTGCATCAATGTAACCTTACCTTATTGCCAATTACATGTACACATCTTGGCACTGGTTGCCTAATCATTCTTGGGGAGACACAGACAGGTCGGGAGGGATGTGATGCTCACAGTGACCCGATGATGATGGTGCGTGATGTACATGTGTGTGTGCGTGCGTGCGTGGTGCGACATGCAAGATACACAGATCGGTGTCTATCCTTGCTCCTTGCTTTGATTTGACAGCTCTGCCTAAGCCCAAGGGCTTTCACCCCGGCATGTTAGCATCACCAAGCCTGCTCATCGTCAGAGCACAGATTCAAACCGATTCAAACCGATTCAACACCCTTCTTCGCTTCGGTTCCCTACGGCCCACTTGCTCACAACATTCGAGCCGAACCATGACGAGAACCAAACAGACGTGCATGCAAGTCAACCTTGTTTCTTTTTCTGGTCTTCGCTTCTCCACAATCCGTCTGCCTGCTCTCCATCCTCCTCCACCTCCTTGTTGGACAAAGGTGCCCAAACATCATCCAAGAGCCTTCTGCCTGACCCAACCCTATTCCACCCCGTCCGCCCCAATGCAAGGGTCTAGCGTGTCGCAGGGTCCCTCTGCCCCAGCCGAGATGTCATCTCCACCCACTTCCCGTGCCCCCTCCTCCCACAACACCTTGATCCTTCATGTCTGTTATCGCACCAATCAGATGTAGATTTGATATCGATGTTTTTCGAAAGCTCATCAACGCTTAGCAAACTCGACACCACTCCTGCCGTCGTGTCCGTCATCGATGCACCATCCATGAAGATCCCTCCACTCCTGGGAGCATCCTAATGGCTCAAGTCTCTGGTCAATCTAGGCACCACGCCCATTGTCTCTCGTCAATTCTCCCCAAGCCTCGCATACTGCCTGGTTCAGTGTCACCAGCTTGCTCTGCAGCTCATAGAGTTGTCTAAAAAAGTGTAGGAGAGAGAAACAAGTGTCAGTGCATTCTGCATCCCTTGCAATTCCCACAGCCTCAACTGGCTCCTCCATTCCTTACCTCATATCCAATTGACCAATAGCTACCCGGTCATCTACTAACCGTTGCACCACCTGAACAAAGTGCTCCCCAGTCGTAACTGAGACTGAAACACACTGGGGCGTCCTCAAAGACATAACCGGTTCGGTCTCCACTACCATATCCTGCGTCACAACCAATGCTGTGCTTCCATCACCCGTTTGAGGGATTCCCTTGGCAGAACTATCTCCCACCTGCGTATCTCTGTACTCTCTCACTGGACCTGCTTCCGACGACATAGTCGTCGTTGTGGGCTTGATCCCACCTCCGATTTGTTGGTCCCTGCAATTCGCCTCCTCATCGTTATCGCCGAGCCCATCCAATGCTGAGATGTCATCAATAGCTTGACATGGCTTGAGTGAAGGACTGGACGGTGGCTCCACCTTGATGGTTACCATCCTGTTCCCCCTACTGGGTATGGCAGTAGGTGTGTCAGCAGGCTCTGTGGACTGCAGCTCGACCACCCTCGAATTCTCGGATTGATCGCCCGATGGCTCAGAACTATCGGGATCGGTCGATGACGCATAATCGGGCATTGAAGCTCGATGGTTGGTACCGCCAGTTGTTGCGTTGCTAGAGTTGCCTGTCGTTATTGCTTCAGACCTTGATTCCTTTTCACTCTGTGACTTCTTTGATTTCTTGGACACATCCTGACCCGCTGCCTCGGCTTTTCGCTTCGACATCCTCGATAACCCTGAACGAACATTGAGCTCTGGCGGGATCGAGAACACCTCCTGTGACAATGATGCAAACTGAGGCAACTCTGTTTGCGAGCTATCCTCGTATGGCCAACCTGGAAGGCTGATGGCCGCAACCAGCTTTAGCTGGCTAAAAATCGACACCAAATCTTCTGGGTACTCCAACTCTGTACTGGACGATCCGAATGTCTTATTCCAGAGCTCTAGTGTTTTGTTGACTGTCGTTTTCCTCCAAGAGTTCAAGCCGACAAACAACAGAGGTGAAAGAAACACAAGAGCCTTGGAAGTATATGGATTCACGCCTTTTCCAGCGTCACGGCCGCCTTGTGAGTGTGGAGTTGACGATGATGTTGATATTGAGGCATCTTCGGCTATATCTGCTTGGTGTGCTGCGCTGCGGATGGTCGGGAGACGAGGCGCCAATACGGATCCGAATGCACTTTTTGATCCTTCACTATCACTTCCAGTGGAACAACTCATCAGTTTACCCAAAACACAATCGCACCATAGTGTCTCGATCCGTGCCTGATACGCCTGACGGCTCGCCCTTGGAAGTTTTCGAACGTGGCCCTGGGGATCATCCATCCACTGAATAATGGGCTGTTGGAGTTGGTGGAGCCAATCCATCGCAAGCAGAGGAGGTGCCTTGTTAATGGTTTTCTCCATGAGAAGGAACGCCTGCTCATGAATTACCGGGATTTCCTCGCTATCGCAATGGTCCTGTGTCGTCCCGAGAGCCTCGTATGCCTTGCTGAAAAGAAATGCACAGAGACTCAACAGATGACCAAGGTTCCTACATCGAGAACATCAGTAACATGTCAGCATAGGAATGATGCAGCGTTTCCCAACAAAAACTAGCCGTCTTTCGTGGCACACATACTCTGTTCGAGATTGAGATCGTTGTGATGGAGAGGTCTTCGGTCCCACGACCACCAATGTTTCGACAATCAAGCTTGAGCAAGCTATGCTTAAGGATTGAATCCTATCGATGAGACATTAGAGTTGTATCTTAGTTGATCTGTGCAAATGTCCATGCTCCATGCCTTTAGTAGGATATCTTACCAAATAAACGGCACCTGTGGATAATAGTGATTTTGAATGTAGCTTGCCAAGATGTTCATCGCGGCATTGGCGTTGCTATACTTGTGCTGGATAACCTTGTATACGTTTTGAAGAAGGTCCCTCCAGGTAGGCATACAAATCATCTTGAACTTGTCCATGAATTGCGCTTCTTCTGATGTGGTTTCTGCTTCCTGGGATTGCTGACCAGAGTCCGTGTTGCTAGACTGTAGCGTGGATTCATCCGGACCCCTCAGGATGGTGAAAGGGTAGCTCATTAACTTGAAGAGATCCTTGTACCTGTGATCATCGGATTTGTTCACATTGTCCGCTAACTCGTTCGTGCTGTGGATTGTTGCACCAAGTCTCTGAGCTGCATGAAGAACAACAGTAAAGTCAGTTCACTAGCCCAATCGTCACAAACCATTCAAGGAGGTTATGGTATGACTTGACATACCAATGATACTCCAATATTTGCACTGGAAATCTCGGAAGACAAAGGGTGACAACTGACGTGGATCCTCTTCTGAATGGGCACTACGAAGCTTTCTCCTGCTCTTAATATCCTCCATGTGTTGTGTGGCCCTGTACAATGCCTGAAACACATGAATACCGCTCTTGGACATGTCTACTAGCGTGGCCAGTGCCTGCCAGAAAGAGGTTTCGAAAGCTGTTCCGAGAACAGATCCACCCAATACCAACCAAGTCTTAAGGATTGACTCTACAAAATGGGAGGTGGTATGTCTGTTAAGAACCATTAACATACTCTAACAGTCCAGAGCATTGATGGAGATGCTTGTACCTATTGGCGTAAGACGAAGCACCCGGTCCTGGCCGGTCTTCCGTTCCTCGACATCGGCTGCCGAATGGACCTCGGCATGAACCCAATCACGGATTTGGTATCTATGGCTAGCCATCGTTTTAGCCGAGAAGTTCTCAATTAAACTGGAGTAGAGATAGTGAACAGTATCCGCCCGATAGACATATCCTGCCAACTGTATATCCTGTTGCAAGGACATTCGTCCCTTATGTGTCGTGCCTGGCCACTCTTTTGGTGTGATATTCTTAGGGTTGAGCGACGAAGTCCTTTCGATGAACAAGAGTAGGTGTTCCATGGCTAGATCAGCCTCTGTCGTTGCTCTCATTTCTACCACAGTTTGCCAAAGTGATGTGTTAGGATTGTCTACCGTTGTTCAAATACGTTGGGTGTTAGCCAACGAACAAACAGTATTCGTTTCTCACCTTTCTCCTGTCCATTAATGTCTCTGATGGCTCGCACCATAGCCTCCCATGCTCGAGCACAGCGCTGTGTCAGTAGCGGCAATCCAGTCAATGAACTCGTGTGCCAATCCTCAAACTTGACATCGACTAGTTTGGGGTGAAGCTCCATTGCACTTAGGAGACAAAGGAGTCCCTCATTCAATAATGGATTTCGCACCCACGCAGCATCTGTGAGTCCCAAGTCCGTAAAGGAAATCGTTCCAGGTACAATATTTTGTCGTCCTTCGATCAAATCTACAACGTGGTCAAAAGTCATTCAACGAGTGTTAGATCCCTTGCGATAAACCCTATACCATGCTGTGTACGTATCGTTGAATACCCTACCTTGTCCGCCAGTGTTTGAGAACAAGGCCACCATTAGTCGTAGCGCGAGTTCGCGGATATGCTCGGATGAGTCTACGACGGCGAGTCTCAACTGTTCGAAGAGGACTTGCTCTGCATTCTAACGTATTCGGGATTGAAGGTGTATGAGCATTCCAACCTTGAAGCATAGCAGAGGAAATGACACATGCAATCTCCGTCTTGCTTCGCTTACCTCGAGGAGCTTCGGTCCCATCGCATAAACAAGCGATACCCATGCATTTGCACAGGCAAGGCGAACGCGCTTGTGCCTTTCAGATATGAATCTACACAAACAAATGGTCACGAATGAGATGTCATGTCGATAGATAGATGGGACGAAACTTGGACAATGCATGCCAGGAACTAACCCATTCTTGATTGGCGTGAGCATCAGTTTCATAGGCTTTTCCGACGCAATATGACCTCCAATTGCAAAGTTGTATATGAGTCGTCTAATCCAAAGGGCATTTGAACAAATGGATCAGGGCACGGCGCATATGAGTAGTCCATACCGCATGCATCCATCGGTGTATAGACTTACGTCCATGCCTGGTAAGCTGCCATCTTGATATCATTCCTTCGTGGTGATGTCGAATTGAAGCATTTCTAGAGTGGGTATACCAGTATGAGGATCCACCATTCTAAAGTTCAAGGATCATTCAGCACGCTAACACTCTATAGACTTACTTCCGCCATTTTCAATAAAGAATTGAGTCCTGAGTACTTTTGTAATGGTTTGCCGATAAGTGTCACAATGGCCCCCCAAATGGTGATCGCGTATACCTCTATCGTGAGTAAACCATAAACCGATCAGATTTCATCCTGATAAAGCAGCAAAACACACCAAGTGTAGTTAGTACAAAACAAACACTAGACGTCTAACTTACCATCGCCATTCTCCAAGAAGTTCCGGGTCAACAATCCAAAGAACTCTGTACTATGATCCTTCATGAAGCTTTGGATGACCAGCACCCGTCGATGATCTCCCTTTTCGATCAATTTTGGCGTCGCCATCGTCACTAGTTCGAATGCTTTTGACCGGATTCCAGGGATATTGCTCACTAGCTTCATAACCACAGGGATGAACCAGGTTTGAACATGAGGCACCAGTTCTGCAGGGAACTGAGAGAATAGCGAGAATAAGCCCTATCGTACCAACAAGATTCGTAGTAAGTACACCAATCGACTCACGCTCGTGGGTCTCTCATACTTCTAAGGGACTTACAAGTAATGATTCGTTCATGATACTGAGGGACTTGAAGCGAGAATCCAGACTCTCCGAGAATGCCTTAACCATCCCTGGAACGGATGGCGCCAACAACTTGGGTGGTATCCTTGCAGAGGCTAGACACCATACCGCTAGATTGCATGTAACCTATCAAACAAACGATAGATAGGACGATCAATACTGAATGCTCCAGGACCTTGCGTGCCATCTTCATAGTGCATTGGGTGAAGGCATTACCTTCTCATCTGTTGTACTGACAATTCGGAGGATCAGCGTTAGCAGCGACTCTGTCTCCTTGGCTATGAAAGAAGTCAAGACATGACATCAACAATAGGTCTCAATACTAACCCTGCTCTGCACGATCTTAAGGTACAAGATGTACATACCTGTGAATAGAACTACGATGCTTTGGTTGAAGAGATAGTAGCCTGCGCACTTGAGTGCGGCTTGCACCCTACAGAACAGAGCACCCATGTCAGCATCTTAATCACAGTTTGAAATGACTGGCGATGATCCTGGGTTGACCTACAAATTAGGTGGATTGTCGGGGTCCATATCCCGTAACAGATACGCAGCAAATGGCCTGATGGTAGCCCGCACTTCGTCCAATTGTTCGGTGTCGCTGAAGGTCCTAAAGTGCGCCTGAAGGTGGGTGTATGTAGACGTTCGAGTTTGCACAGGGTCAGACCTGAGTGACTCTATCGCTTTGGCAATATTTGATCCATCCTCTGTTGAATTGACATCCACTGGCACATCGCCGGTAAAACCTCGGCTAGTGCTTTCGCCCGCAGATAGACCTCCAGAAGAAGTCCGTCCTGTAATATTTGCTTGCGGAGGCTGCTTCGTAGGCGACTTTAGAATGCTTCTCAGATTTACTACTGGTAGGACCGTCGGTGTTGAAAGCCGAGACTCTTGTTTGTTGGGCGAGAATACAACACGTTTGCTTGGCGAGGCGTTGACGATGGCAACTTCAGCAGGTATTCTGACAGGAGTTGAAGGCGCAGATATTGGGCGATCGCCGTCAGAGGTTGCGTCTAGAGGTGACATGTTCTGTCCCCCATCCAACGAACCTTGAGGTTCAGTTGGTGCTTCTTCAGTTGCTACCGCTGGTGTTGTTGACGTGGTCTTTCCCGAAGTTTCCAATGAAGTCAAAGGTTCCGATGAGGTACTCTGAGGTTGGTTTGTTGCACCGCTTGATGCTGGGTCGCTTGCAACAACGTCGGTGTTGCCATCGGACTGAGTGAGCTCGATAGTCTCAACAGAAGTATTGTCTTCTCCATCTCCTTGTGGATGTGATTCCGGTATCACTTGATCGACGCTCTCTACAACGATTGCAGGGCTTGCCGATCCTGTCCCTGTTTTCTTCTTTCGTCTCCTTGAGGAGGTCTTTGTATCGATCCTAGCATCTGAAGCGCCGTGGGCTCGTGTGTTCGGCCTGTCAAAGTTGGAGTTCAAGGGTGGTAGAGGAGGATGGGAGGCTGTTTTCGATGCAGCTGGTCGCTGCAAGTATGCCAGATCCTGCTCTTTCCGTTGTCTTAGCGAGGACTTGGTAGATGGGGAACTTGCCGAAGACGATGTAGAAGGCGCCTTCTGAATTGATTGGGGTGCTGCAGAAGCAGACTTTTTTGTCTTGCCTGATGTTCCCTGGGGTGAAGCCATGATCGTATGCCTTGATCGCAAAAGAGTACTGGGGTGGGAGCAGCTTGGAGCGGCCGATGGTTGCCAGGAAGGCTGATGCCTCGGCGATGGAAAGGATGCGCGTCTGAGGTGATGCAGTTGCACGAGACGGTGCAAAAAGAAATGGTGGCAATTTTTAAAAGGTTGGATGGTGAAAGCCGATAACAAACTGATTTACAGGTCGCACAGGCGTAGAAACCGCGGCCTTTATTCCTGCTCAGTCGATGCCTTCTTCCGCCTCAGCAACTCCTCTTGAAGCACTTTTTGCTCATGCTCAATCAGCTGCAACTTTTGCTTTAGCCTGACTTCGTAGTTGTCCACATCGGTCCTATGTACTGGCAGGACATTCAAGATCCCGCTGCCAACAGCTCCCGAATTCGTCGTTGGAAGAGGTTTTAAAGGATTCTCTTCCGTTGTTGCCATAATCATGTCCTGCCTATACCGATTGCTCCTGTTCAGGATCCATTGCCCTCCTAAACCCATGACTCCGAACATGAACGTTCCTGAGGGTACTGCTTTTGCTCCACCTACAGAGAGATCAATTGTGTAGAGGGTGTGTCAGTCCTAGTCGCTGCCAATTTCCTTGAGAACAGTTCCTTATCTGAAAGGTCTAGATCAAGGTGGGTTCATGTTCGTACGCGCTAATGCTGAAAGGATGCCTCCTGTGCATGCTCCTGCGACTGTACTGCTCCAAAGCCGATCAATGTCCATTGTCTGAGAATCCTTGAGGCCAAAATACGGGTTCTTGCTGCGTTGGAATCGAAGGAAAGATTCACGGAAGGCTGGAAAGAGAGACAAGGAAATCAGTCACCTGTAACATGGGCCAAGTACTTGTATGTACTGTGAGGTCGAAATAAGTCTGTGTCATACCGACAAAAGTCATGCCGAATAAGGACGCATTCAATGCTCCCGAGAAGGCGTATCCGGCCACTGGTTTCTGTCGTAAGATCCCGATTACGGTGCCTGCTGTCGCGCCAAATGCGCCTGTCATTATGTGCAAGTGCTGAAATCAGTGCTCTGATCAGATCAAGAGGTCCATGCTTCCAAGAGACAAAAAGATCCCAATTTTCGTGTCAAGTACCGGCAATCATGGTGCCCTTGATCAGGTCCTTCCCCACTTCCTTGTCTGGTCTATGCAATCCGTCCATTGGTTTATGAATCGAAGCGTTGTTGATGTCAGGTTGCGTGTTTGGAGACTAAGGCAAAGACTCTGAGTGTCCATTTGACTGCTTTTCCGAATCTTCTCAGGAGTGGCTGGGAACGTTCCTTCAAGTCCATTGTCTTCCCTTTATCTCAGCATCTCTGATTGGCAAAGTAAACCGAGCTTCCCAAGAATAACGGCGGCTCGCCAACTCCCTTGGACTTGTAGATTGACATGGCGCTATCGTGGGTCACATCTTCAAAGAACGAGATGTTGAGCTCTTGTGGGATGCATCTGAATCCTGGGATCTTGTACGTACCGGGACCCTGTGTAAACACTCAGCCATCTGGGACCCACAATGGCTCCTCTGTCGTGGTCAGGCCTACACCATGCATGTTGACATCGGAACGCAAGATCGTGTGGGTCCCGGTGAGTAGATCCACCTCGACTTCTGAGATCGCCGTGCCCATTGCACAATCTCGATCTATGAGAGACCCTTGGCACGGTAAGGGGCAAGACGTTCGTTCAGCTGATCGCACGCATCTTTAATGGCCATACCGTTTATGTCCGCTTGGACATCTTGTTGAACTCTTTAACAGCTTCGAGACGTGCTTCATAGTTAGCCTTTTCCTTGAGTTGCTGATAGCCTTTGGGAACTTTGGGAAGATGCCAGTCCAAGAGTTCCTGATTGTGGTCGGTCCCGTTGAGGAAAAAGTTCAAAGTTTTGGAGTGTCCCGAGAGGTCGAAGGTTGGTGCCATGATGGGCAGAGTGAGAGTGGATGGGTATTGGACTCGAAAGACAGATAGGGGTCGATAATGGTAGTGATGTGTGAAGAGGAAGAAAAGAGAAAGGAGTAGATGGAGGAAGCCTCGTCATACGTGCCGAGTGTCCGAAGCGCTGAGGCGCTGATTGTTCGTGGAATCTGTCCATCCCTAGGATGTCATCCTAAAGTCCACAGCATTCATCGGAGACCGAGGTAGATCGCTTGAAAAATTGTGTGCTGGACTCAAGGTGTCTGTTGCTCCGAATAGGATGTCCAGCTCCCTGGGTGGTTAGCAGTAAACCTGGCAAGTACGATCTTTTATTCTTTCCCGCACTCGGCTTCAGCTGTTGAACAGTCGCGTCCACAATCGTCCATGCATTCCTGCACATATATCCCCCACCAGGAACGTCTGCGCTGCATCTTCTATCGTTAGGTCGGCAGTCTTGGCATCAATGAACCGTGCTTTAGCTTGTGATCGTGTCATGATATGCTGGGCCTGAAACGGTCCCAGAAGGGCGAGACGAATAGCAGAAGAGAGCAGCGTCCTTGCGTGTAGATGCAAATGGAGATATCTTGTTGTGGCTAAGGTCCAAGGCGGTGAGATTGAGAATTGAGTCAAAAACAGAGTTCTTGTGGAAGCAAAGTGTAGAAAGGGAAAGGGTTATCCTTACCGAGATCAAAGCCCAGCAACCTGGCAATCATCGCAAATGCAATCGGGTAATGTCCTGCGACCTCCTCACTTCTCAATAGAGCCTTGAACGGCTTCAAGATCCTTATACTCGGTCCAAGTTCTTGCTGGTCATTCCCGAGTCCTTCTCCATCATATCTCTCATTTCGATCGCCCTTGTAGTTGAGCTGTTCTGCAAAGCATTTGACTCCCATCATCACAATACCATCTCCTTGCTTTCGCGACGCCGCGTTCTGGATTGCATTGTTCATGAACACATCATATTCTCGATCTAGGTTTCCGATCCGATACAATACACTCTTCATTGCCCGCTCTTTGCCTCGCTCCGTCTTCAGTTGGCTATCCCGAACGATCCATTCGTCCACCAGCTTCCACACGGCTGTCACGAACGGTAGATTGGTATACCCACAGGAATGAACACTCCAGTTGACATAGGCCTCAACGTCCCGTGGTGATGCTTGGTCTGGGTGAAGCTTTGCAAACGCCTCGAGACCATTTGAAGCAATGAATCCGCCTGTGGGAAGTGCGGAATCAAGAAACTGCCAGAGCAGCCAAGAAGGTGTTGTCACAGTTGTGGTATCCAGAGTGGGTCCCGCTGGCGCCATTGTGTCTTCCATTGCAACGTTTGGTGATGTGAGAGACGTCAAAGAGGGTGGGATGAATGATGGAAACGATGTGTGAGGGATGTGAACAAGGTTCATTGAGGTTTTCGCGGCCGCTTAAACATGAACAGGGGCGAATCCAACGGTGCCTGCCGCGTGTGGTGTCATCGCCCACGCTCGGTCCATCCGTAAAGTGTTATCAAACTTGGTAGCCTAGTCGACCTGGTCCAGACATGTCGCTATTTGACCAAGCACGTTCTCAACTACCGGGCAACCACAACGTCTGGATAGTGGATACATGGATAAATTCCTCCATCTGAGGTGAGCCATCCTTGGCTACTTCCCTTTAATAGAGTACTTGCCGTATGACTTTTCAGGATCATAGATCTCAAACCGGGACAACGGGAAGATGTGCTTGTTGCGTTCATAGTACGACCGCTCCACGACTTTTCCTGCGTGAGATTCATCCTTCTCGACATTGGCATCGTTGGTCAGTCGAATATCTTCATGAACATCAAAGCTGAACAGAGGACCTGACTTGCCGCGCGCCTTGTTGACAATGAAGTCGTAGAACGTATAGTGGTGTGGAATGATCAAATCCTCCTTGACGTACATTAGATTGTCGATGCTGACGCCGCGCAGCTGTTGAAACTGTTGACGGCACTTTTCCAGGAACTGTGCAATCGTATCGCCCTTTTTGCACTAATTATTCGTGAACCACACATTCAAACAATGTCAGAACCGTCCAAGTTCAGGAAGCATAGCGAAATCCGTAGGGTAGTTCTAACGCCTGAGTCCTTTACCTCAACTTCCTTGCGATGTCCAGTTCCATCCCAGTACGAATAGGTGATCTGGATCGGTTCTTTCTTGATCTCTTCCTGTTTCCGCAGCCACTCTTGCCTCAATTTCTCTCTCACTCTCCGTTCCTCGTCTTCACGCTCCCGATCCGGCAGGAAGCTTGTATCGATATTAGGATCCTTCCCGAACTTTGACTTCTTAAATGTCAGCTGAGGTGATTCTCCGTCTTCATTTGTATCATCATCACCCCTTGCATGCCTCTTCCCAGGCTTGCTATCCTGATCCTCTTGTCCCTCTTCTCCCTCCTCGTCTTCTGCGAAGGAGAGCTTTGTCATGGTCTTCTTTGCCTTTTTCTTGACTACCCTCTCTTGACTGTTCATTCATATTCCAAGATGGATAGTGCATTAGTGAGATGTCTTCCTCGATGCAGCGCACGCGCACACGGATATTGGTCGCTTACAGCTGGTTCGTCTTGGCAGCCTCGCGCTTCTTCAACTCTTCTAGTTCCTGTCTGACTTTACGAAAGTCCTTCAGGTTGACCAATCCAATTGTCGACTTCTTGAGCGCATCTTCCACGTTATCATGTTGAACTACGAACTTGTCGGCCGAAACCTTGACTTCATTATCCTTGGCAATCTGAGCACGCTGCTGCTCAAACTCGCTCATCATCTTTTCACGCTGCTTCTCCAGCTTTTGGTGGCGTGCACCTTCTTGTGAGGTTCCTACAATAGTTGTAGCAGTAAGACGGTTACTGTCAAACATGAAAGGTTCAAGTCCCCTCACAAAGGTAGTTGCCTGAAGGAGATGTGTGTTGGCTATACCTTTGTACTCTGCCATGTTTCCTGATCGCGTGGTTCAAGAATTGTTTGAATGTCAAAGGATTCGGATCAACTTTGGGAGGAACAAAAGAAAGATCATTTTTATTTTGAATCCCATTTTCAGCCCAGCACATGGAGCGACCGGTACAATTTCGCCATCGGAATTGGTCCCTTGGCCATCATGATCCGAATCACTCCTACAAGCATAGTCGAAGACACCACTCCTGCAACCACCATACGTGTCTTCTTTGACTGAACTAGCTCCTGAGTCTTGATCCGTCGCTCGCTTCCCTTTGGCAGCATCATGTTGAACGCAACAGGAGCTCCACTGAACATGTGGTATGCCATTAGCCCGACCAACAACGCATACGGAACTGGACGCCTCATCCTGTACAAGAATGTGATATACGAATAGTCCAACATTGATGAGTCTCCAAGGATCCTGAGTGGGACCATACGCATCTGATCCATGTGGGCAAGTACAAATGGTGCCAGCAGCCAGCCAGTCACTCGGTGGAATGATAGCAAGCCTGGGGCCGATCCACCGCCACTGCCACCGTGGACCCCGCCATTGGTTTTGCCAGTCGAACTGGTGACCGACGTTACGGTGGATTCAGTGGAGATGGCAGTTGTGGTGGTAGTTGTAGTGGTCTTGATTTGCTTCGATAATGATCGGTCTTCGCCAACGATCAGAGCCTTGGCCTTCCAAACCATCCTCACGGCAAACCGGCAAAGACTCGTCCCAAGATGGACCCCCAGCGATCCATAGACGAGTACTTGCTCGACTCCATACGTCTGGTAATACACTCGTCCCCAGATGAGCGCCTTGTTCGCCAAGTCGACGCCTCCTACAGAGGCCAGAATCGGGGGTACTAAATGGATGATCCCAAAGGTTCCAAACGCCATCGCAGAATAGGCCTGTAGCCTTCCTAGACCTTGATAAAGCCCCACCAACGGCAGCCTGGGTCTGCCTGTTTTGTTGTCTTTTGTTCCTGACAATGGCGGAGTGGAGATCGTTCTCTCTATAAGTGTTGTCTCTTCAACAGTTGCGTGGGCCTCGGCTGTATCCTTCTCGGATTCTTCAAGGGCTTCGTGTCGATGGACCAAGGTAAACGACGAGGAGAGTGATCCTTCACCCGTAGTACCGGAGATTGAGGTTTCCTCCATATCAAGATTGGCGCCAGTCAAACTTTCGGAGCCGTCCGCTGCAGTCGTGCTAGCGACCTTGCCTACTTCCGTGCTTCCGACGTCGTCCTCAGCCCAGACGTTGTATGGCTCGATGCCGCTATCCATTACTTGTCACTAGTTTTCTATAGCCTGGGCTGTTGTGTTCAAATTGGGTTGTTGTTAGGTGAAGATGAGTAGTGGTGTGTAGGGGAGGGGTGGAGAAGTAAGAGTCGTTGGCGAGTTGAGAGAGTAGGGAGATAAAGACACAGTCGAATGCAAAAATTCTCTTGCCCAGTTCGGTGTGGTCCCCCGAGCAGCCAAAAAGGAAAAAAACTGCACACCTTTCTGCGACTTTTTTCCATGGTCCCTTTGCATGCAGTCACGACACATGCAAGGCTGACAACGAAGGACATCTATGATCATAGCCTGTTTATTGGTAAAAGTACAATTGGATATCATATGTGCAGGATACAGGTCGGGAGTGGGGAGAGTCAGTCAAGAAAAGCCGGAGTCAGTCATGACAACATCCAGTTAGATTCCTTTGCGAAGCATTGTCAATGGGTTCCACTTTGTCTTGTTGCTTGATGTTGATACATAGTCAGGACTCGAGGCGAGTGTTGTTGACAGTGTTTGAACGTTCTTCCATAATGGCTGCATTTCAGTAGGCATCTTGAGACTCTCACTCTTGGACAGCGATGAGGACGACTCTTGGCTGTGTTCTGCTCCAATCTTGACTGTATCCTCCATGATAATACCACTCATGCGTCTCCACCATCCATCAGCCTGTTCCGCAACAATAGACTTTGACAAGGCCTTTCGCTTGATCTGCCCGCTCTCGCCCAGCCAACTCTCGAGCAGCTTGATGGCCTCTGCCTTGCGCTCTTCCTTTCGCTTTGACGCGCTGACTGCTGCTTGCGATCCGCCATGGGATGTATCTCCTTTGGAGGATTTGGCCCATCGGATGGCTTCTTTGATGCTGGCTTCGTCATTCAATAGCAGATCGTTCTCAATCATCCACTTGAGCGAGTTGATCCTTCCAAAGTATGCCGCGTAGCTAAGCGCTGTGCCGTGTGGGTACACGTCCTTGGAGCTCTTGAGCCTGGAATCTGCACCACGGCTGTACAGCTCCTGCACCATCAATGGGCAGTCGCGTCCAGCAAACAGTCGCATCAATGCAGTCTCCTTCCAGTGATTCTTGGCATCCACGTTTGCACTCCGGTCAAGGAGGAACCGCATGGTTGCCAGAACATCCTGTTCATTGGCATCCATGTCAGCCTGGGAAACGGCAATGCGCCAGTCATCTTGACAAAGGCCACCTTCTTCGCACAGAACGTGAAGTGGTGTCCGCTTGTAGAAGGAATCCGCGCAGTTCACCTGAGCGCCACGTTGAACCAGATATTCAACCAACTCTTGTGGCTGACTAGAGGCACAGGCGCTCATCAAGGCTGAACGGCCATCAAACTTCCAAGGAGTGTTGATCAATGAAGGTTCCTTTTCCAGGTGATACTTGACGAGTGCAAGGTTACCCTTCTTGGCACATTGCCAGATGTTCTCCTGACCTCCCTTGACAACATGGGCTTGTGGTCTACCGCTTGTCATGGCAATATGTGGACGCGACTGCACCGATGAGGTGGCCGATGGAGCCATGGAGGACATGGTGGACATGGTTGGTGCCAATGAGACCATACCCGTAGAGTGTGACATGACCGTGGCAATCGACAATGGACGAGAGCTCCTGTTGGGCATCACACGTTCCTGGGTGAGCTCAGAAGGACCCGATATTGGGGATGTTAATGGAAGCGCCATCAATGGTGCCTCGCTGGCAGGCATAATGGTCTGAGGGTCCTGGTGAGATTCAAGCTCTGTGGGTTCTTCTGGTTCGTCTTGCTCCGTGATTGTCTCGATGGCAAGTGTGCTGCCATTAGGAACAATATGACTGTCGATGCTGCCACCATCAACGTTCACGTGTGATGTGGTTTCTTCTTCGACAAAGTCAACAAGGTCCGGAACCTGTCCTTGAGCGGGTTGTTCGGGAAGGTCCAAGCCACAGACGTCTTTCAGCAGGGTGATCATGTCTGAACTTGGGCGAAGAGCAAGTTTGTCAAGACGGTCATGGGACAACATGGATCCAGCATAGAGAAGGGCGCTTGTGATCTCAACGTTATTCATGTAAATAGCATAGTCCAGAGCTGTACAATATACAATGAAAAGGGAGCGTTAGCACACTACACGCATGTACCAAGACCAGCCAACTCGAGGATATGTGTTTTACCAGTTAGTCCAGAGTCATCTTCAACATCCAGCTCAATGCCTTCCTCAATCAGGATGTCAACACCAGGTTGGTAGCCAAGCATGACAGTGTTGTGCAACATTGTCGTGCCGTTGGTTTGGCTCTGACCTGAAATGTCTGTTGAGGAGGACAGGCTTGGGATACGACCGAACAGGCTGAAGAAGGAGTTCGTGGTCCCTGACTCTGCATCACCCTGAACAAGGTTCCTGAGCATCTGCTCCAGCTCAGATTGGGGGAGCTCGTCCGTAAACTCGTACGTCTTTTCCGAGGGCAAAAATCGTTCATTGTGGTGGATCCAAATGCCGACAATCTCCGTCTTGGGGTACCGTGGGGTGGTGCACTCGATGTAGAAAGGGCTGATCTCAATCACCTTGCCATACTCGCGGCCGAACACCGGGGTCATGCCTCTGGAAAAGTTCTGACCAATGATGATAACGTGATTCTCTTGGCAAATAGGACCTTTCTTTGGTTCAAGACTCTTGATCGTTGGAGGCAAGTCCGAGTCGAGCAAGGGTGGAGTCATGGGCGGCTCTTCTCTCCGTTTCTTGACAGGCCCGGAATCATAGTGAGCTGAATCTGAGGAAGGCGAACCCGGTGGGCTTGAGGTTTTTGCGGGCGAAGGTGGGCCACCAGCACTGCCACTTTCATGCAATGGCGGTGATTGCGATTTCCTAGGGCGGACCAGAGTTATGATTAGTTCTCCCATGTCACATGCACACGAATGGGACACATGGTCCTCCGGGCACAAGAAAAACTTACAAAGACTTGTCCGCATGCTTGGCCATTGTTCGTGAGCCCTTGTCTCGACCATGACTGGCATAAATCTCAACCTCGTCGCTGCGGCCTTGATACACTAGCACGGGACTAACATGGTTGGGGTGGGCCAAGCTGGTCAGCTCAATTTCAAAGCTGAACTTGGTACCTGGCCCACGGTGGTGCGAGGTGCTGGCGCACCAGGCCGATGCAATCAACTTGACCTGTCCATTACGAAGAGCCACCATGCCATTTTCATCGATCATAGGCTTGCCATTGACACCTGGATGGAAACGCAAGATCTCTGGTGTCTTATCTTTGCAGCGGCCGCAGGGTACAACGGGACGGTGCTCGGGCTCCAAATACGTTGTCAACTTTAACGAAAGGACATCTTCTTCCTGAGCGCTTGTTGGCATCGACATCGTTTCGGCGCTACGCTTTCCAGAAGCATTCAGGGTAATACGACCTGTTGTGTCTGCTCTGCATGGTAGCACAATGTTCTCGGTCGGGATGCGGAGATAGCGATACCGCTCACGATCTTCTTCGTTGAGGTGCACGTTGAGATAGAACTGCTGGCCCTTTCTGAACTCGCCATCGTCATCCTTCTTGGATGAAGTGAATACTTTTAGATGTTTTGTGCCAGCGAACTCAACCTCATCCTGTCAGGCAACAATACAGAGTGGTTATTAGGGACTGCATAGAAGGAGAGCATGGACAATGAACAAATGCACAACAATGTAGGGGTGAGCCACCTACTCTTGAGGTCTCTTCAAAACTGGTGTGAGCTGGTGTGGCGTACGCTCCTTGATCCTCTGGATGAGCTGGTGCATCACCCCACGGGGCTACAGTCAAGGAAGTAAAGCAAGGTGAATAAGGCAAGATCGAAGAGAGGTGCGTCATTTCATAAGCAGACATGGTGGGCACACCAAGAACCAAGGTGCCGATGTAGAACGGGATGCACCAGTAATCCTCCATCATCTACAAAAAGGGGGAGGACAAAGGAGGTTGCAGCATGCGGTACTCACCCCAGACAAGCTGGCTATCTACAGGGGAAGTCTTGATGGGCATATTGGGCGAGAGACTCTGTTGGATATATTCAGGAATATGAAGTGGAGATGGGGAGCCATGGAGGTGCTGCGAGGGAACAGATGAGATGCCCATATCCAGGGGGGACATTGTGGGCACGGGAGATGGGGCATCGATCAAGCCCACGAAGAGGTCCTGTGGTTGCTGCTGGTGCTGATATGAGTGTTGGGCAGGCTTTTGCTCCTGGTTCAATGGGATGAATGGGCGCTGTTGTTGTCGCACCATCAGCGGCATGGGCTGCTGTTGCTGTTGCTGTTGCTGTTGCTGCCGTTGTTGCTGTAGCCCACCCACTGCCTTTGCCTGGTTCGTTGGTGGGAGGGAATTCAGACCAAATGGATCCCATCGAGGCACAATTGGCACAAGCCCACCGTCTGGAACCACTGGCAACACTAGCGGATCTTCGGGCGACGCAAGGAGGGCCGCGTCCCAGCTTGGCTTGGCATACGCATTATTGGTATCATAGGATGACAGCGGTGGCGAGGCGAGGGGATTGTGCATGCCATTATACTGTTGTGTCAGTTGTGGAGCAGAGGCGTGAGGCGACTGCTGCTGCGAAGGGAGAGCGTGAGGAAGCATCGTGGCAGCGAGCTGTTGCTGTTGCTGCTGTTGTTGGTGCAGGCGCTGCTGCTGTTGGCGTTGGTGTTGATATTGGAGCTGCTGCTGCTGCTGCTGCTGCTGCAAAAGCGAGAGCTGCTGCTGGTGCATTGCAGTGCTGTAGTATGGGTTACTCATCACGGCGCGAGGAGGGTGGGGAGGAGGACGGGGTGTATTCTTCGGTGCGGGCGGGAACCCCGAGGAGCGAGGAGTCGAGGCAGGGTGTGGAGAAGAACACTGGCTATGTTTTTCCCTAAACGTGTGCGGGGAATGAAGTGAGATGAAAGAGGGCGGTAGGGAGGAGAGAGAGAGAAAAAGGAATGGAGTGCGACGAGAAGACCAGAAAAAAAGAGAGGGAACTCGAGCCGAGTGTGCATGTATGGAGAGGACGAGAGCGAGAGCGCCATTGGACGGTGCTTGTGTTTTGTGTTCAGTTGTGCATTGGTGTTGTGCAGTTGTGTGTGCAGGCCAGAGGCGAGGCCGGCGATGTGGATTTCAGCCAAGGTGCAGTGCCAATTGGCACCTATTCTGGGGGGACCACCGCCCTCCTATATTCACTCACTCCCTACCCCTACCCAGGGCTCTCTCCTCTTGTTATTGCTGCTGGTGGCCTGGACGTGCATGGTCAGCGCAAGATCTTCCTACATGCCTTGCCTGTACCACCCCCCCTACCTTGTTCCTTCCGGTGTGGATATTCCACCCGTGGGCTCTCAAAGACCCTACCTAGAAGACCTGCAACCTCAACAGAAACCAGCCTGGCAAATGAGCCGAGAAAAGTTCCAGAGCACATGCAGCCAATGGAAGCGGGGAGAAGACCCGCAGAAATGACTTGGTCGTCCAGGGTCCGTCGTGCGACGTCTCAGATTTGGTGTTCATCTCCCGACGAGCATATTCCTCCCTTCCAGTCCATCCTCTTCAGAGTCGATGGCGAGACTCTCAGATCCCTCCAAACACGTTGTTCGGGAACGCTCTCGAACAACGTTGCATTGTGCCTTTAAGCCGCCAGTTGAAGGGCTGCGATGGTTAGATGAGCCAGAAAGGAATAACCCCTGCCCTCGAGAGCTGATGGAACCATGGCCACTTTCTCTTGGTTCATATTATGAATCGACTTGCCTGAACAACGGCCTCGTCATATTACATTGGTCACCTCAAGGGGGAGGGAGAATGCGTCGAATGACGAGAGGCACAAAGGCAATTGCTGATTCAACAAACAAAAGAGCAAACCTCTCTTTTGTTTATCCTGTCTCGTGGACCAGACGCGGGTACTCTGCTTTTGGGCGAATGCAATTGGACTATCAAAACGACTATGAATAACATGAAGCGAGATGCACGAGAACCAGGACCAACCCATCCGAGTTGTCGTTTCGCTTGAGCCCACGATATCGATAATCATTGCAATGCAGCTTGAGCCATTTGAACCAATATGATCCATCTGTGAAGGTCATCTTCCCGCGGTTTATTACATACATCGTATTGTTATGCCTCATGCAGACAGGACGTCCTATCCTTCACACTCTTTTGTTGCTTGTAGCTCGTTCGCAGATTTTTGTTTCGCCTTTTTGACCCATCAGCTTTAGGTGGTTAATCTTACGCATTGAGAAGATCTTCCAGGGCAGCCTCCGTGTCCCACTTGGCTCGGATCAAGAACGTACGCGCTCTGTCTGCCTCAAAGCCCATCTCTACTAGACTCTGCACTTTGCCTCGTTTCTCCAGTTCCTCCTCTGTCAATGCTGGTGTGGACTGGGCAGATGTTGATAACAGTTGCTGTCGTTCATGATTTGGCCCTGCCGAGCCAGGTGCTGTGCCATTCATTAGTCCACCCTCATTCCCACTGGAAGTAGGCCGCAGCAAGTGACTGCTCCGCTTGAGATCCTCCTCAGTTGGCTTGGCGTAACATTCCGTCCAGAATCGAGCCGTCTCATTGAATACAGGAGGTTCATTGAGGAACTGGGAGGCGACTTGCGCGTCCTAAAGATGTACATCCGTGTAACGAGATGTTTAATATTTAAGCAAGTAACGAGACACCGTATAACCATGTGTGGGGGGCACATGTTGAGTCCGGATCAGAGATGCGACACCCTTATTGTACAATGGAGTGGACTATAGTCCTTCATCCAATTGCAACGAGCCTGCTTATCAGTTCCTGCTCAACTCCTAATGTTCAGTTCCCGTTCCTGTAACCGATGTACTGATGCATTCCATGTCAATGGAAATGAACAATATCTGCCAAGGTGTATGTACACACCGCTAGTATAACCAATACCGCTTTTGTACCGCCTCGTTCCTCTCCTGTGCTCATGTTCCTGGAACAAATGAATGTCAAACGAGAAAGGCACTCGTCCATCTTGGAGTAGATGACTAGCAACTCAGCGGCCAGTACGTACTCTTTTGATGCATGCACGCCTCTCCATTATGATCTGATCCCTTGGTCCATTTTTTGTGCATCCTGTGCAGTCTCCGCCTGTGCGTTGTCCCTGCAGGTCTCTGTCCAAAAGTCACATTGATATCCAATGCCTGCTGTTGTTACCTGCGGGTCATTCGGCTCGGGCGTGCAGAGTAAAGACTGCACAGAGAGCAGCATAGAGGATATAGTGAACACTGGTGACCATTGTTGCTTCAGGATATCCAGACAGATAGCTCCCTATTTAGGGCGATCAAAGACCACGAATAAGGCAACATAAGCACAATTGCCAACTATAATCCGGAACACAGTAGACCGATCTGACACCTACAGTCTGTGAACTGATGTTAGGATGGTAAATCTTTGTGTCAAATTTGACCTTGGGTGGTTGAAATGGGTAGTCTAATAGTTCATGTTGCCTTCCGTTAGCAAGCTTGAAAAGGAGATCCGCATTCGAGCATGTCATTCATGGTAGCCTTACTGTCAGGAAGAACAATATCAACCTCAAACATGCCGCCTTCATATGGTGTCCCTGGTGGACCTAATTGTCCGCAAGCGATGATGTAACGAACATTCAATGGGTCTTTCTGGTGGACGATCTTGTGTCCAAGGTGGCGCCCAGGGCCCACAGCTGATATTCAATCAGGTCACCAGGTTGCCGCGTATTGTTTCCTGTGTCCCGCCTACCTGGGAAACGGCCTTTACATCATTGTACATCAGAGGCCGGTTAGCACCTATTTCATCGTCATGGATCATGGGGCGCATGCTCTCATATCCCAGACAGAGTCATCTTCATGGACCTGTTCTCGCATACCTTTCAAATGCACTAGAAGCGGAGATCACCAGTCCAGCATGATCAAGTCATGAATGCCAGCATAATCATTTAGTGAATATCCTACCGATGCGGCGTTCCACTAAAGTGATATTGATTTTGATCCATCAAGGGCGAAGTACATACTGATATCGCTCTCGTCAACGAGCAGCAGGACAATGTGCGACGCCTCATCTCGCTGACACTCGGCAATCTCCTATTGCCAGGATCGGGCGCAGACGTTGTGTAAGGTCGGTATCGTTGGAATCCTGTACAAGGTGCATTGTTCATGGACACAGCATGCAATCATATGATGAACACTCAGATGCCAAGATGCTTCTCATCTCTCCTCCCCTGATTTACCTTTTGGATTCGTCGAATTCGTCCTGCCATTGTTAATCGTCAATCTGATGTGGAGGTGAAGGAGCTGGCGCAGAAGCTTTTGAGGGGCAAATTAAAGCGTGCCCAGAATTTCGCTGTCACACTTGAAAGCCACGGTGGAGCAACCTTTGCTTTCTAACACATCACACACACCAGGACAAATGGACGATGGCAATGCGCTGGAGCCTTTTGGGCACAGGAAGTACAGGTTTCTGCCCCTCTCGTCTGACACTGTTGTAGCGGCTTCGAGAATGAGTAGCCTCGATTGTGACTATACAACGAGCAAAAGAAACAAAGATACGCCAGAAGCCAAAGAGACTGGCAACACAGATAGCAACTTGTTTGTCCAGTTTTATTGTTGCTATCTGCTTGCTTCAACTGTTCCTCGATACAGGACTCATGGGTACGTTGGAAGCACGCCCGATCCAGTCAAGCGATTACGACAACATAATGGACATCTGACTCAAGGCGCAAAGAAAACGAGCAGAAAACGGCCATGGTACGACCCTTAGAAGGCAGTAACGCGCGCGTAGGAATCTGTATTCCACAACTAACACTTGTATCCTGTATTCACTAGGAAAATGGTCATGCTTGTCCACGGTTTCCCTACAAGACTTGCTGCTCTCCAGGTACCACCACCCTCTTCTACATTTGAAAGTGATACTCAACTCCTGACAATGTCTAATATTCCGAGATTGATGATCTAGTTTGAATGGGCATGGCAAAACCCCGAGCTTTCTCGCCAATTCGACAAGCAGCCATGTGAGACTTTCTCGTTGAGACCGTCGCCAACCGCAACCATGTCCCTGGCACCTTCGGATTCTCAAACTGTCCTGCCAAGAGCACGGAAACATCGTCCACCAATTCTTGTGAAGGACAAGGTCCAGACAGTTTACACTATGCTGAGGCGCCCCTCCTGGATACGATGGCCCTTATCTGTGTACATTGTGGACACATCCATCTTGTCGCAATGGTCGGGACTGGAGAAAGAATACAAGGCTCTTGGACATCAGCCGGGGTATGAACAGGATTTCACATTACACGACATCAACATGAACATTGGAGCTCTGGAGAATATAGCACACTTGTTCGAAAGCCGCGGATCCAGTCACGGTAGGTAACACGCTAATTTTGGAAAGGGATCAAGACCCACCTACAAGCTATTAATCCTTGGTTGCCCTCAATGTTGGATGAAGAGCGCCTGAAAGCTAAGGAGCGAGACAAGTACGAGCATTTCAGAAAAGTCCGATCCAAGTGCTTAATGTGTGACAGGTCCATTGATTACAATGTAGGGATACGCTACTACAACACATCCGCTGTATTGGCGCTGTCGAACCTACGAGCAATACCAACTTACTCAGCCATCCATGGTTCTCACATCGTAGGATGCCTCAAGTTTCTTGTCATGCAATAACACATCAATAGAATGTGCCATGATTGCACATCTCGAGTGTATGACATCTAGCATACTTTCTCAGGAACGTTCGGCCATGGCACCATCTCAACAGACTTTTCTTACCGAGAGTGAACATGAAACTTCCATCTCCCCGTCTGGCTACCTACTTCCAACAAAAGGTCCATGTCGGATGTGCCACGGAGAGCTGGATTGGTCCCTCATGATCCGATCCATGAATGCTCGGAAAGAAGCTTTAGGACTGGACTGTTGAGTATCTTTGACTGCAAGTCATGAACGATCATTGCCCTGTTTCCAGTGGACTGTTGTCGGCGTGTATGCGGAAACAGGATCCAGAGTTGACCAAGAGCGAGGACAAGAGATAAACACCGATACATCACGCATGTTCGATTCGCTGTAGAGGTTGAGACGTGGGGATAGTCGATTCTTTGGACATCAACAGAGACTTCAAACTTGAGATCGCAAGTCTCATTCTTTTCTCTCTCTTACACATGGATCCCCTGTGCTGGAGTCATCCTAGTGCCGCATGCTCGACTCACCTGGAGTTACGCCTTGCAAGGTAAGTTGGGAGTATATGGATGCTTCGCAACAAGGGGTATCGAGAGACACAGCCGGAATCTACCTTGCTGTGATCGATTATGAAATGTTGGCACCAAAGTATTAGTTCCCATCATTCAGCATTCTGAGAGATACCATGTAGCGTGGCTTCGAGCGCTTCTTGCCGGTTCGCAACCCAGAGGCCCTTCAACTTTCATTGAGCGTAAGAGGTGCTTTGCGCAAACGAGCAAGGAGAAAGGAACAGAAAGCCGCTTGGTAAGGCTAGAATGACATGTAGCAACGGCGACGACCCAGACATTCAAGCAAGGTGGTGAATTGTCCCCGACTTCATTGTGTTTGAAGGGGTAACGCTGACCCACAACCACAAAAAGAACGAAGGGGTTCAGTGGAGACGATACGCCTCCTTGCTTCAGACTCTCCATGGTGTTGCCCTCAAAGCTATTCGGGCACTGATTCTCCTCGGTCTCCTTCCTTATAAGCCCTGGAGAGTTATCTATGGCGACCAGGGGACCAGAAAGGATCCTAATATCCCCCATACCATACACCTTACAGACACGATCTTGATTGAGTATGGGTGCAGGGGATCAGGAGACAACAGGATGTAGGGGAACTCAATGTTGCACCACTCGTTCAAGGTCCAATCTAGGGCAAGAGCGTAACAGGAGCCGGTCTATGATGACTGGAACAACAACTCAAGCGCAGTGCAACTAGGTATCTTCAACCCTTACACTCGTCACCTTCACCCAATCTTGTTAGTCGCTACAACAGATCGGAACAGTCGACAAGGCTCGCGTGGTGTGCCCATGAACACGTTCGCTGCAGCGCCGACCACCACCCTGCATCGTTAGGACGCACCACCTGAACGCTAGTGTCTACTCTTTCCGATTCACGTTGCCCTGGCTGTGGTGTAGCCCCTGCAAATCGTCCTGCTGCCTGAACACGGATGTTGTCTGTGGGAGCTCCGCCTTTCCTCCCTACCCCAATTCACTCCAATACCCCTCTTTCACTGCATTGTTGGTTCTTTGAACGTCTGCTCATCGAAGCATGGGGAGAACCTTTGCCCCGTCCTCAGCACCAATCCCTTTACTCCTTGGTACTCGCAGGCTGGACAAGGAATCACCTCCTTTCAAATCATTCGTGTGCTCGTCCCCTCCACAGGCACCCAACCCACTCATTAACTTGCCGCCCCTCCCCTTCTCTTGGCTCCTTGAGGCTGCAACTTGATTGCATCTGTCCCTGGTGTGCTTGTTCATTGGACGAATCAAGGGAGCTACTCTTCATATCCTTCAAGCCGTCAATGCCTTGGTTCCCTGTTAGCACAGCATGCTTTTGCCCTATGCCATCCATTCTTTACTGATGCACAACCCACCTTGTTTCATAGGCGCTAGACCAAAGTCGTTGCTGCTCACCTCAAGACCCTTCATCTCCAACATCCGTCCTCATTATTTTTAGAAGACACCAGGTAGACTCATCACGTCTCTGTCTGCTCCCAAGGTAAGGAGGGCTCAAGTCATAGTGACGGGGCCATTGAAGCTCTCGCTGCATTCCTATACGTACTCGAACGGGGTTGGGCCCAGCCCCGTCTTTAAAATATGCGAATGCCCCGTTTTTACGTTCCATGGTGCTGTGTCTTAATGGGAGACGCGCGTGTGAGCACATGGAAGGGAACCAACTGCGCGAGCCGACGGAATGCCTAGGTCCTCTTTGTTCTATCACGATGGTGCTCTGTGGCCTTCCAACTACCTACCCAATTATGTTGTCAAACCCCTTGGTCCTTGGGTTTCCGTAGCTACGGACTCATCAATCGTTTACCCGGTGGGGTGTCTTGTGCGTACCATCGGTTACGACTGCTCAATTGATTGTCATGGCCTGAGTATGGTGTCTCCACTGGCCATCCAAAGTAATTTGGATAATGAGAAAGAGAGCTGTGATGGTCTGTCCCTTGAAAACGACCATGGCCAGAGTCATTGTACCTTTGACAACCCTTTTCGTTTCAATACGAGTTGATTTCAACACCCACAAAAATGGTGCCTCTCCCTTGTGAATCAGCTTCTCCTTCTTAACCTCTTCCCATCGCAACCTTCGACCCTTTTTTTCTTTCATTCTCCTCTATCAAATTCGCGCTTCACCTACCCTTTCCCTATTCACACCTGTATCAATACGGCTTGTCAACGTGCGATTTCCGTCTTCCCTTCCTTTTGCCTAACAACTCAATCTACGGATATTCGCCTAGGTCCACTATTTGCTGATCACCACACGAAGTCAACGCGTTTGCCAGCCTAGAATCACTGTGACATGTTGTCTGCTCTACAACCTCCCTCAATATCCAGCGCATCAACTGATAACAACCCTGCACCTGAATTAGCACCATCGCATACGACTGCGCCCAGCAACTCGAACGTCCGACGTCTGCATAGTTATTCTCAAGACCCATCAGAGCAAGATGATGAACCAGGCAACGTGGTCAGTGTAATACCCTTACCTCAATGTGAGGATCATGACATGGAGTTTATTGTCGACGCACCTGTCCATCCCTTGGCAACAGGACCCACATTACGCCCCTATTCATCCCCAAGTCCCCTACCCATCTCGTCTCAAACCTCAAGTTCGCAACTTGCTTCAGGCTTCCAGCCTCAACAGCACCGTAAAATGGTCATACTCAAGTCGGAACATGGATATTTTCCAACATCTCCACCTCCATCCCAGCGGTCATTCAGCATGCCAGATATCGTGATGACGGACGAATCTTCAAATGTTGTCCTTGTAAGAACCGAAGAACTCGCGTCAAGCCCTGCGATGGAGGAAGGCATGAAGGACAACAGGAGTGATGATGACAATAACTCTAGTGATGACAATGGCCAACAGGAAAGGTCTTCCTCTCCTCTGGTTGACACGGATGCAATTATTCCTACACCTTCACAGCCTTCTCACTCTACGATTGCTTCTGCCTCGCCAATGACGGCATCTACACCAACAACCGCGTCCTTGACACTAGATGGTGGGACGACGACCCCTTCGTCTAGACGACCGTCACTCCGGACTATGACCGCCACACTACCAAGATCTCCTTTGCAGGAGGAGACGATCGCATTGTTTAAGCAGTACAGAGCATTGATTCCATGTGCGAAGTGCTTCTCTCGCAACACTATCCAGCGAGATGGCATGTCTGGTAAAGCGCCGACGAGATCACCGTACCCCTTTGGCTGTTCAACTATGGATACAACTTACTGACATACTAATCATTCACGGTCCTTTTGTTAGATGGCAATCTCCGGTTCAAGTGTAGACCACCTGTGTCGATGAGTCTGATTTGTAACAAATCTTACAGTGAATCCAAAATCCGAGGCATGATTGCCAGTGTTGTTTACGGCCACACCCTACCACCCTCTGCCTCAGTAACGCACACAGATGGGTCCTCCGAGAATATCCTTTCTTTACCGCCTCCATCGGTGAGGACAGCCAAATCTTCCCGTCGATCCTCTCAAAAGTGTGAGGATCCAGCCCTGAATGTGGAAGGGCTGCATCTGCGCGATAATGACGATGACCGTGAATACTCTGCAACTAGGGACTGTCAACAAAGCTACGAGGAGATGAATATCAATGGTGGTCATCCACACCCCGTAGACGATCGTCGCCTGTCCTCTGGAGACGTTGCTAGCCGACGATCTTCTGTTCAACCTCAATATCGCCGCTCTTCCGTCACCGGTGAGGAATCACCAATGCTGGACCATGAAGATCCAATCCTTCTTCCAGCGTCAAACCACCTTCAGGTCCCAGGAACACCCTCTTTGGATAACGAGGACCAACCTCTTCACCCACATTCCATACACCGACGAAGATTTGTCACCCCAACAGGACTTCCGATCTTGGGCGTAGCGATAATGAAACATGATCGAAAGCTTCACCACTCGCGCTCGCACCCGAATATTGGCCAGCAACGCCAACAACAATACTTGAAACAGCAAGAGGGTAACCGAAATAGTGGCCTTGCATACTCTCCGCAGAATCCACTGTATCAAGTTCAACAGCAGCGACAGCAACAACATTTGCAACGCCAGGTGTTACGTAGAGAATCTGCTCAATATCACGGAAGTAGCCATTCAAGACCTGAGATCTTTGTAGAGCGTCGGTTCTCCCATCCTGTTGCATTGCAACCGTCATCGTCCTCTTCAGGCAAGTTTCTCTCCGTGAATCTACCAGGTGATGCCCACTCACCGGCCTTGTCATCATCTTCAAGATTCTCACTTGGTCACGAGTCTCTGCAGCCAGCATTGGGACAACTTAACACTCTGCACATTGGTTCATTACCAGGACAATGTGGTCGATACGAAGGGTCTAGTTCACCTACAACGTATTACCAGCGAAGAATGAGTCAGCCACACCCAAGTATCCAGCGCTATGGTCAGTTACCTCCGCCTTTCGGCGCCACTCTACACCACAATGACCGACGTGCAAGCGATGTCGAGGAGTATGGCTATCAACATCGCGAACAGTATGAAAAGTTAAGCGCGAGCACAATGAGGATATCTTCCAATAACAAGCTTTCCGTGCCGTCCTCGTACTCGCCAATGGGAACACATTCAGAGTCAATGAGACTCTCACATCCACTGCCTACTACCGTCAACACCGGTGCAGGACAACAACACGCATACCAACGCCACCAGGATTCTTCGGTGTACTACCAGCAACCCTTGCGAGAGGATATGGATGTACATTCCTCGGAGGAGACATATGATCGTAAGCTGACTGCAACCTTCATTCGGTATGCGATATGTTCCCATACATCGTTGTCATTGAGCTAACCTTTCATCGACTTTTAGGTTCATATGCAAGAATGCGTCAAAGCTGCAAATGGTCCAACACCGGGCGTTCTCTCTCTCGTGTGGGTTCCTCCACAAATCTGTATACTGCAGCGTCAATTACAACCAACAAGGATCTCGCCTCATCCATGCCTCGGAACAAGATCAGACTCATCTGTTTCCCGAATGGAGTTTCGCCTGTGAAGGCAGCAGTCAATCCGCCATCGACCACGACTCTGGATCCTGCAGACGCTGTGGCTGTTCAACTCAGCCAGAGCTCTAAAGTTGTGATTGAAATCACTCAGCCTCATCCACTACAGCCATTTGAACCAACATGCTCTAGTCAGAAGCCCGTTGCAGAGTTTGAGGACGTTCCTGCGCCATTGTTTCCATCGCGAGCTTTGCGACACACGGTCTCACAGCCCAACTTGATGATGACACGTTCTACGAGTTCAGTTCTGGGAAGACGACGTTCTGTGTCACCAGATAACATGTCGTTCGGGTCCTCCAAGAAGCGTCGAGCAAATTCAGTTTCAGGAAGTGTGAGAGATGATGATGAAGCCGAGGCTTGTTTACAATCTCAGACCTCAGCTTCAACTTCGGCTTCAGTGGCGGAGGCTGCTGCTGCCGTGGTTGCCGCTGCTGCGAACGCTGCCCGCCAACAACAACAACAACAACAGCAGCCTAAAGTCAGCGGATCCAATATTTCAATTGAGGGCATGGACGTGATTTCAGGCAACAGCAATGATAGCAAGGATGTTGGACTTGGCGTCAGTGTTCCTGCGGTGGTAGAACCCATGATTGATTCTCCGACCATCGAAGCATTAAGTGTTGCCAAGACATCGTCCCATGTCCCACTTGAGGATCAGAAAGAGCTCGGCATAGACTATTCGCTATTCACAAGGGTCGAGACAGCAGGATGGAGAATCTTGATCCCGCCCAATGTTGTGGCGTCGTTTAGATCCGAAGACTTTGGGTTGACATTGAAGCCCAAGATCGTTCAGGGACTGGGTTCAGTTCCGGATGAAGATGCTTTGAGCAATCAAGACGAGGATGTTGCCAAGGACAGTGTTCTGATGAACTCTGAAAGTCGCGAGGCCATTGTAGAGGAGGAGAGGCAGCAGCAGAAGGAAACCAAGATATTACAGGATGAGGAAAAGGTCATTGGCGGAGCTATGGAACAAAAGGACCAAAAGATATCATCCCCTCAGGGGAATGGCATGGAGTCAGATGAGGAGGAGATGGACGAGCTAGAAGACGAGTGAGCGAGGAAGCACTGGTAGTGAATACACCAAGAACGACGAAGATCAACGACCCAAGGACAAGACTCTGGAGGAAAAGTCATCTCCATCCCCTTCCATCCCGAATCATTCATATCCCGCCCATCCACTTTTAACCCGATGAATGTCTTCTCTCTCATCCACCACGACATCTACAGATCACTCTTGCCGGATGATGTTGCTTTCTGGCAGGACCACACTCTTTTACACTCGTCAATGTTGTAAATACAAAGCTTTTCCTATTGTGATTTGTCCCACCGTCGTTGCGTAATGCGACCCGAGGAGATGGGTGCGCAAGTGCGATGCTCAATCACGTTCCGAGGGCTTTGATCAAATTGAGCCACTGTGCGCTCCAAGCAGCCGATGCAGACATGCACCGTGAACTGGACCAGACTTGCCCATGTCGCAAATCGCTCGGTCGCAAACCAATGTTGAAGAGGTCACCTTTTGTGCTCACAGAGAGGCTCCTTGTCCTGCTTGTTGCCCCTCTGCAAATTAGCATGGTCATCCAATGCTGCTCGCCTTCCGTAACTATGCGTCTCCCTATCATATCCTCTGGTTGTTTGGATCTTGCGCCTTACTCACCACACGATCCATGTTGCAAATGTTCTCATGTCCTTGTAGAGACTCGTCCTCTCGCGCCCATTCATCCTGCTCCTGTCCACACAGGGTCTAGAGGACACGAATGCCATCCACTTTTGTTTGTTCATCGTCTCCCCTGCATGGAACTAGTTGGTGATGCATGCAAGCGCGGCTCTAAAACGGCCGAGGCTTTGACCGCTCGTTCATGATGGAGTAGGGATGTAGGGATCGAGGAGCCGGAAATCCAACAATCGGATCCTGGGTAAAACAGCTGCCATTGCGCGCTGAATCGACGGAAATTGGTATCTTGTTTGAAGTTCTTTTCTCCTCTCCCACGATGAAGGAAGAGTTTCCTGTATCCTTTCTAATGATCGTTTTCTTTAACGTTTCTCCCTTCAGTGACTTGACCCAAGCTCTCTTCTCACCCCCTAATTGCTTGAGCACACACGCCATTTCGTCCTCCTGTAGGCGCTTCAGTTGATTGCTGGCAGGCTACCTTATTGAAATCCGGGAGGAGAGAGGAGGGGGTTGGTAGTGCCTGACCTCTTCATTTTGTTCCAGTGTCCTTGACAGCCTAATGAAGACATGAACATGGGATCAAGTGGTCAGGCATGATTGAACTGACATGCACTGAGAGTACCTGCCTACAGCCGGCTATCGGGATAGTATCTGTGTGCTCTCGGGCTATCTGTGCATTGCCCCTCCCGATCGCATGGGGGTCTACTTTACAGCAGGCCATGGAGCAGAGAGAGAGAGAGAGAGATCTGGAGTGGATGTGTAGGGAGCATGACGCGAACAGGTCGATTCGTGACCTAGAAAGGTAGAGGAAACACCCCTCCTTCTCAATTGACACGCTTGATCGCGCTCACAGAGTCTTGTCTTGTTGGGTGTGTCACGTCGACATGGATGCAACATTTGATTCTACCCTCCACCCCTCGCCTCACCTCCTCTTCTTCACTCCTCTTTCACATCCTCCTGCTTCTTGGCTCTGGGCTTGTCCATTGTTCACACATTTCAATGACAATGATTCACCTTTGACCGATTGGGCCGATTTCAGATCCGGTGTTTGTTGATGGTGCCACGAAGCTTGCATATGGCAGTTTGTTGCGGTTTTTTTTCCCCTACCTCCTTGAATTGCAGTTTAAATAGTATCCATGGTGCACGGCCCATGGCTAATGGGTCTATTCGTCTCCTCAGATCATTGCCCCATCTCTCTTCCCCCTTTCGCCTCTCACCTCTTCTTTCCTATCCCTCGCTGCAAATCCTGCTCCCAATCTTAAAAGACAGCCTCCCTCCTGTTTTCAGAACGCTTCCTTCCTCGCTTCTTGCTTCTTCGCTCAGCTTGTTCCCGTAACCGCATTGGAGAGTTCATTCAGATATCTTTGCCCCATCCTTCTTCTCACCCTTGGCTCTTGCCCTAACAACGCGTCGTATATAAACAACGGATTCACTGTCCTCCTTTGATCTCGTTCACGATTCCAAACCCTTTCTTCCCGACCTCCTGCTCTACCTGTGAGCTGGGACCAGGGATCCAAAGCAAAACAGAGTCCTGGCTCCCACCGACGTTCCTGACAGTCCATTCAACGGTCTTGAACGTAAGTTCCTCGCTCCTGATAACAGTTTTTTCACGTCCGGCATGTTCCCATGTCGTGGACAGTTGAACTAACGACAAACCTTGCCTGTGAACAATAGGCGAAGTAATCCTTGAACCACACCAACCTGTCTGTTATCGTCACTCCTCTCTCCCCTAATACCATGTTCACCCCAGACCCAGAAGGTTAGTAGCATACCAAGTTTATGGCTCCTATCCTCAATCTTCCCCCGCTCTGCGGTATCGTTCCACACACTTCATTCGACCACCTCAGATCCCTTGCTTTACACAATTCATCAAGCAGAGCGGACCCGACCAATCAAGGACAAAGTGGCCATGGGTCTCATCACCTCGTCATCCTATGGTGCCTGAGTGCTTGAGGTCTGCAGGGAGCAATTATGCATTGAGGAACACCTGCAACGTTCAGACGGGGAGAGGGGGTAAGAACCTCTCATTTGCTCTCCCGCGCCCTCCCCACTCTCCCTTTTCTTCTCCTTGCGCTTCAGAGACATCCCTGTAGCCATTGATTCTTAACACCTCGCCTTCTGGTATCTTTTCGCATACCTTGTAGAGATATTCTCCCTGTTCATATCACTGACAAGTATCTCCCTCATGTCAGTGCTCTTTGGGCGCAAGACTACAGGAGCCAAGGGGAACATGATCAATTATGCACGCGGTCTCGTCGTGTCGCTCTATATTGCCTCATGGTCCTTTTCGTTGATCGCCGCCACTTTCCAGCACAGTGGGATCCGAAGCTTGGAATTCACGTGACTTGAAGTCGCGGC
>JADMIO011851835.1_pt1 | contig 33405 bp, 27 predicted proteins | sample 8958161 | NCBI WGS metagenome assembly JADMIO01 (sample SAMN16585339, study PRJNA669376) | soil metagenome | isolation source: Crop rotation soil | place: USA: Cullars Rotation, Alabama | collected 2011 | reverse complement strand
GCCGCGACTTCAAGTCACGTGAATTCCAAGCTTCGGATCCCACTGTGCTGGAAAGGCGTGATGTCGAGGTGGTGCGCGCCCCAGTTGGTGATCATGCCGAGGCCGAAATCCTCGGTGGTGATCCAGCCGGGTCGGCCGTAGCCTTCCTGCGGATGCACGCGGCCTTCCATGTAAGGCTGCTCGGGCGCGGGTCCCAGCCAGTGTTCGTAATCAAGATTCTTCGGAACCGGCATCTCCGCCGGCGGTTTGCCGCTCGGCTTGTCCAGGCCAATGCCAACTTCAATTCGGGTCAACTTGCCGAGCCTGCCATTGCGCGCAGCTTCCGATGCCGGACGAAACGCGGTGAATGGATGCTCCGAGCGCTGCTGCGAACCCGCCTGCAGAATCACTTTCTTCGCGCGCACGGCCGAGCGCAACGCAATGGATTCGGCGATGGAATACGTGAGCGGTTTCTGGACGTAAATATGTTTGCCCGCAATCGCCGCGCTGCTGGCCACCAACGCATGCTGATGATCCGGCACCGCCACGATGACGGCGTCCACTCCCGAATCCGAAAGCACGTCACGGTAATTACGAAACGTCCTGATGCTGGCTTCCGACTCGCCCTTCTTGGTGTAAAAGTTGGAAACCAATTTCTGTCCCAAAGCGAGCCGTTTGCTGTCGAGATCGCACACGCCGATCACGCGCACGAGCGGATGAGTCAGGGTGCCCTTCACATCCTCGGTGCCCTCACGGCCGCAGCCGATGAGCACGACATTGATCCGTTTGCTGGGTGCGTCCGCTGCAAACAGCGAGCGCGGCATGATATTCGGCAGCACCGCGAGGCCCGTGGTGCCGGCGATGGATGTTTTGAGAAAACTGCGACGATTCTGGCGTTTCATAGGGGTAAAACGTAAAACTTATTTGGCCTCGAGCACTTTGATTTTGACGTTGCGAAAGGCAACCGTGCTGCCGTGTTCCTGCAGGAGAATATGGCCATCCGGCCATTCGCCAAAATTCGGCACCGCGTGAAATTTGCTTTCGGCAACGAGCTTGCGGAACTCGGCCGAGCCGCGTTCATACTCGAGAATTTTCTCACCATTCAACCAATGCTCAACGTGCTTGCCGTGCGCGATAATCAAAGCGTGATTCCATTCGCCAATGTAACTGGGCTTCTTGTCCTTGGACGCCGGCTTCAGGTCGTAAAGCGAACCGAGCGTGCGATCGCCATCGCGGCCAAGCTTCGCATCGGGATGGCGCTCGTCATCGAGCACCTGGTATTCCGGTCCGAGCGCGGAACCGACGGCGGCTTTGGCGCCGGTGCCGGTAATCGCGCCGAGATTCGGTTGCACAAAATATTTAATGCCGCTGTTGCAACCGGGCGTGCACCTGAAATCGACCTTGAGTTCGAAATTCGAAAAGCGCTCCTTGGTGATGATATCGCCGCCGCGTTGCGACTCGGCGCCGTTGTTATTCGTCACCGTCAATATGCCGTCGTGAATTTCCCAGCCTTCCTCTGGGAAGCCGGGCGCAATCGCGCTCTGCCAGCCCTCGGTGGTCTTGCCATCCCACAATAGCCGCCAGCCATCCTTTTTCTCCTGCTCCGTCAAGACGTTGGCCGGCGGTTCCGGCGGATCATCCGCGCCGGTAGCTTTCATCATGCGAATGTTTTTGAATCGAACCTGTGCGCCATTGGCGCTCACCTCTTTGCTGTTATGCACTTGCAGGCCGAAGAAACCGCTCGCGTCCACGGCATCATGCATGTCCGCGCGGAGCACGCCGTTGAGATAGGTCTTGATATGATCGCCAATGGCAACAACACGCAGATGATTCCAGTCGTCGGGTTTGGTGATCTTGCGGTTCAATTCCGTGAATGCCTTTCCATGTGGACCATTCTGGCCGTCATCAGGATCGAGATAAACCCCGCGGCGATGCTCGTCGTAAATGCCACCCGTAAACGTCTTGCCTTTGAGGTCCGTATCAATTTCCACCTGGTACCCGTAAACAAATCCTTCCGGCACCACCTTGGCGCCCTGGACCCCCGGCGTGGAAACGGCTTTGTTCGCGTAGGCGCTGCGAATCTGCAGGCCGGTGTTCACGCGCGGGTCGGCTTTGAAATCCATCTCCAGAATAAAATTGTCGTAATTCTTCGTCGTGAACAAAAAGCTATTCGTGCCATTGCCGGGCGTGTTCATAGTGCCGACAATGCAGCCGTCTTCCACGGAGTAAGTGGCATTGCCGGTCTTTTGCGTCCAACCGGTGAGGTCTTTGCCATTGAACAAATCAATCCAGTTCTCTTTGGCAAGGAGTTGTTGTGTTGTCAGTAGCGAAACTGCGAGTAGGGTAGTTTTAACAGTGCGCATAATTTGAAATCTAGCGTGTCCCGAAAAGACGCTGGCATTACCTCAAAGGTTTCGCAAGTTTTTTGCCCACGGACCATCCCATAAATCGGGGATGGATCAAATGAAACAATTCTTTCCTTGCGCCACGACTTGGTTTAATTAGACGGAAATTAATGAGATGAAAACCCCAGCTTCCACAGCCTTGATCGTCGCGCTCGCCGGATCCATCTTTTCCGCGACCGCGCAAACCACCAATCAAATGCCAGACGTCGTCGAACCAGGCGCCAAAGTCGAAAAACTCGCCGGTGATTTCATTTTCACCGAAGGGCCGACCTGCGATGCTCACGGAAACGTCTTTTTCACCGATCAACCCAACGACCGCATCCTCATGTGGAGCGTCGAAGGCAAATTGTCCACGTTCAAACAGCCGGCCGGCCGCGCGAACGGAATGTTTTTCGACGCGAAGGGAAACCTTATCGCATGCGCGGACGAAAAAACCGCACTGTGGTCCATTACTCCGGACGGAAAAGAAACTGTGCTCGTGGATTCATATAACGGCAAAAAGCTCAACGGCCCCAACGACGTCTGGGTCGCGCCCAACGGTGCGATGTATTTGACCGATCCGTTCTACGCACGTCCGTGGTGGGATCACAAAGAACAACCGCAGGAAGTCCGTGCCGTTTATTATCTTTCTCCGGATCGCAAAACCTTCAAGCGCGTCATTTCCGATTATCAAACACCGAATGGAATTATCGGCACACCGGATGGCAAAACGTTATTCGTGGCGGACATCCAGGCAGGAAAGACATACGGCTTTGACATTCAGCCGGATGGTTCGTTGACGAACAAACACCTCGCAGCCAGCGCCGGTTCAGACGGCATGACGATCGACACCCAGGGAAACCTGTACCTGACCAATGACCGGCGGGGTGTGCGTGTGTTTGACAAATCGGCGAAGGAACTCGGCATCATTCCCGTTCCCGAAATGCCCGCAAACGTCAGCTTCGGCGGCAAGGACCACAAGACGTTGTTCATCACAGCGCGCAAAGGCTTTTATTCCGTTCGCATCAAATATCCGGGCGCGAACGCCGCGAAGTAAAACCCCGTTGCGCCTCCTCCACGGCACATTATTTTTTCCTGATGCAAGACCTGATTGCCAAAGCGGAGACGCTTCTCGAAGCGCTCCCCTACGTCCAGAAATTCAGCGGCGCCACGTTCGTGGTTAAATATGGCGGCAGCTTCATGGATTCACCGGAGGCCGACGTCCGCAACAGCGTGGCGCGCGACATTGTTTTTCTCGAAGCTGTGGAGATCAATCCCGTCGTCGTCCATGGCGGCGGCAAAGCTATAACGCGCGCGATGGAAAAATCCGGACTCAAAGCAAATTTCATCCAGGGCCAGCGCGTCACGGATGAAGCGACGGTGAAAATTGTGGATGACGTGCTCTCGCGCGAGATTAATCCCGAAGTGGTCGCGACCATCAATTCGCTCGGCGGCGCGTCGCAAGGTTTTGCCGGCACGGATATTTTCAAGTGCCGCAAAATGTGGCTGGACGACAAGGAAAAACCCGGCGCGAAAATCGACATCGGTTATGTCGGGGAGGTGATTGCCGTGAATACCACACCGTTGTTGAAGTGCATTGAGCAAGGCATCACGCCGGTTATAAGCCCGACCGCGCGCGGCGAGGATGGGCACGTTTATAATTGCAACGCCGATGTCGCCGCCGCGCAAGTGGCCATCGCGCTGAACGCGAAGCGGCTTGTATTCATGAGCGACGTTCCCGGGTTGTTGAGCGATCCTAAAAATCCCGATTCGGTGATTTCGCACCTCAAGACCGACGCCGTCGCCGAGTTGAAAAAAGCGGGTATCGTCGACAAAGGGATGATTCCGAAGGTGGACAGCGCCGTGGCCGCGATCAAAACCGGCGTGGAAAAAGTTTCGTTCGTCGACGGGCGCGTGCCGCATTCGCTGCTGCTGGAGATTTTCACTGACGAAGGCATTGGAACGGAAGTTGTATTGTGACCACCCGGGGGTGTCGTGTTTATTGTAATCACATTATGAAAAAACAAGTCACTCCCGAACGTATCATGCAATTTGCGTGGGCATTTGCCCCCACGCTCGTCATTCAGGCCTCCATCCAGCACCGCGTGTTCGATCTGCTCGACGAATCGCCGATGACCATCAAGGAACTAGCAAAAAAATCCGGCGCGTCCGAGCGTGGGCTGAGAGCGATTGCCAACGTCCTGGTCGGATTCAATTTTTTGTCGCGCCAGGGCGAGCGTTACAAACTCACTCCAGAAAGCGCCGCGTTCCTCGTCTCGACCAAACCGGGATACCAGGGCGCCTTATTCAACCACATGTCGGGACAGCTCATTCCATCATGGCTGCATCTCTCGAAAGTAGTCGGCACCGGCAAACCGGTCGACCTCGTGAATCAACAAAAACGCGGCGCGGCTTTCTTCGCGCAATTCGTTGAATCCATTTTTCCGCTCAGTTACATGCCGGCGCGATTGCTGGGTGAACACCTGAAGATTGCCAAAACGAAAACGCCCATTAGCGTGCTGGACATTGCCGCCGGCTCGGGCGTGTGGGGCATCGCACTCGCGCAACAATCCCCGCTCGTGGGCATCGCGGCCGTTGATTGGGCGCCCGTCCTGGCAGTCACGAAAAAAGTCGCCAAACGCCACGGCGTCGGCAATCGCCTGAAAACCATTCCGGGTGATTTACTCAAAGTGGATTATGGCACCGGCCATCAGGTTGCCACGCTCGGCCATATTCTTCACAGCGAAGGACGCGAGCGCAGCCGCCAGTTGCTCCGCAAGGTTTTCAAGGCGCTCGCACCGGGAGGCACCATTGCCATTGCCGAGTTTGTTCCCAACAACACGCGCACGGGTCCCCCTGCCCCACTGATTTTCGCGGTTAACATGCTCGTGAATACCACGGAGGGTGACACGTTCACCTTTGCCGAGATGAGCCAATGGCTGCGCGAGGCGGGATTTAAGAACCCACGGCAACTCGATGTGAGCAGCGTGTCGCCGCTGATCCTGGCGACGAAACCATAACGTTACTGCATTGGCGTAATATTCCTCTTTCATCTGCGAAATCTCGTGCTACATATTGCACCGTTCGTGATTAAAAAATGAAAGACATTGTTCCATCACCGCCGCCGATCGTACGCAATGATGTGGCGAGCGTTCAGGCGTTGTTCCAAAAAAATGTGGTGCCGAGCTATGGGCGATTCGATATCGCGCTGAGCCACGGCTCCGGCAGTCACGTATTTGACGTCACCGGCAAGCGTTATCTCGATTTCGGCGGCGGCATCGCGGTGACCGCGCTCGGCCACGCGCATCCGGCCATCACCGAAGCGCTCGTTGAGCAATCACGCAAACTGGTTCACATTTCGAATCTCTATTATCACGAGCCTCAGGGCCGACTCGCCGAGGCCATCGTGAATCTCATTGCGCCCGGCAAAGTGTTTTTTGCCAACAGCGGCGCGGAGGCGAATGAAGGTTTATTCAAGCTCGCGCGGAAATTCGGCCACGACGAAGGCCGCTACGAAATTCTCACGGCAATTAATTCGTTCCACGGCCGCACGCTGGCGGGCATTGCTGCGACGGGACAGGACAAGGTGAAAAAAGGTTTCGAGCCGATGATGCCCGGTTTCCGGCACGTGCCTTACAATGACCTCGCCGCCGTGAAGGCCGCGATTTCGCCCGCCACGATCGCAATCATGATTGAAGGCATCCAGGGCGAAGGCGGTTTGACCATGGCCAGCCCGGAATTTCTGATCGGCCTCCGCAAATTGTGCGACGAAAAACGAATGCTGCTGTTCATGGACGGCGTGCAAGACGGCTATTTCCGCACGGGGCGATTCCAATCCTTCCAACGCATTTTGGAAAACACGCAACACGCAGCACGCAACACGGATTTCCTGCCCGACGGCATTTCAATGGCGAAATCGCTCGGCGGTGGGTTCCCAATCGGGGCGTTCTGGGCACGCGCGCCTTACGGAGACCTGCTCGGGCCCGGCACGCACGCGTCGACCTTCGGCGGCACGCCGCTCGGATGTGCGGTGGCGTTGAAAATTCTCGAGGTGGTGCGCGAAGAAAAACTTGCGGACAACACTCGAACAATGGGCGAGTATCTCAAAGCAAGTTTGCAGGCGCTCGCAAAGAAATATCCGCACGTCATTCACGAAGTGCGCGGCGTGGGCTTGATGATCGGCATTGAGCTTGCCGCAAACATCGCAACACTGCCAGGTGACACCACCAAAACCCAGGCGGTGCGATTCGTGAATTTATTGCACGCCGCCGGTTTGCTCACGATTCCGGCGGGCGCGAATGTGATTCGACTCCTGCCCGCGCTGAATTTGACCAAAGGTGAGGCTGAGGAAGGCCTGAAAATCATTGAGTCAGTCGCCGCAAAATTGGCTGGTTAATCCGCTACCCCTCCGGCAAGATGCCCGTTTCGCAGCATGAAAAATCTGCTGAGCATTGAGACATTGTCCCGCGCGGACATCGACAAGATCCTGTCGGCCACCACCGCGATCAAACGCGAGCGCGGCCATCACAAGCAGCAACCGCTCGCGGGCAAGACTTGGGCACTCATTTTCGCCAAGGCTTCCACGCGCACGCGCGTCTCGTTCGAGGTTGGCATTCGCGAACTCGGCGGCAACGTGATGTTTCTCAGCGCGAACGATATTCAGCTCGGTCGCGGCGAACCCATCAAGGACACCGCGCGCGTCATGGGCCGCATGATTCACGGCGCAGTCATTCGGACGTTCAACCAAAGCGACGTCGAGGATTTTGCGAGCTATTCCAAAATCCCGACCATCAACGCGCTCACTGACTACGAGCATCCCTGCCAGATTCTGGCGGACATCTTTACCTACCAGGAAAAGCACGGTTCGATTGCCGGCAAAACAGTCGCGTTCATCGGCGACGGCGCATGCAATGTGGCGAACTCGTGGATTTTCGCGGCGGCAAAATTCGGTTTCAATTTGCGCATCGCGTCACCAAAGGAATTTCAGCCTGCGCCCGCGCTCTTAAAGAAAGCCAGCGGAAATATTTCCGTCTCGGCCGATATCAAAGCCGCTGCCAAAGACGCGGACTTGCTCTACACCGATGTCTGGATTTCCATGGGCAAGGAAGCCGAAGCCGCCGAGCGAATTAAAATTCTGAGCGGCTACCAAATCAACGCCTCGCTGGTGAATCTCGCTAAAAAAGGCGCGCTGGTCATGCATTGTCTCCCCGCCTATCGCGGCAAGGAAATCGACGAGGAAACCTTCGAAGCTAACGCGCAAACAATTTTCGACGAAGCCGAGAACCGGTTGCACGTGCAGAAATCGATTCTAAGTTGGGCTGTTTCTTAGCGTGCTTCCGGCATCTTGCCGGAAGATTCGTCCGGCGAACGTTCCTGCCGGTCTATTCTTCACTCTCATCCGCTATCGGAACTCTCGCCCCCGGTCCAGCAAACTGCCGCAGATATTTCACCGCCACCGTCAAATCCTTTGGCCACGACGCAGTGATTGATAACGTTTCGTCCGTCGCCGGATGTTTCAATTCCAATTGTTCCGCATGCAGCGCGACGCGCGCAATCAACGGGCGCTCTTCCCTGCCCGGCTTCAGGCGGTAATTCGGCTTCAGCCGCGAAAGCCACAGCGGTTTTCCGCCATAGAGTTCGTCCCCCACAATCGGCACGCCGGCATGGCGCGCGTGAATACGGATTTGATGCGTTCGGCCGGTCAGCGGCTCGCAACGCATCAGTGTCCAGCGTGAATATTTTTCCATCACGGTAAATTTGGTGCGTGATTTTTTGCCATTCTTTGGGTCCACCCGCATCATTCCCAGCCTGGTTGCATGCGGCGCGAGTTTGGCGTCGACCTCAAATTCATCCTCGACGGGCGTTCCTTGCACGAGCGCAACATATTTTTTCACCGGTTTTTCCGCACCGAATAAATCCGCGAGCTTCACCAGCATTTCTTTGTTTTTGGCGAGCAGAATAATGCCGCTCGTTTCAAAATCCAGGCGATGCGCGTTGGACAAATACGTCAGCCCGCGTTCGCGCGCCCACGGTTTAGCTTCGGCAATTCCCGCGTGCAGCAGCTTCATCAAGTTCGGCCGGTCCGGATCATAGCGATCAGGCGAGGTCAGCAGGCCCGCCGGTTTGTCGAGCGCGAGGAGTTGTTCGTCCTCGAACACGACGGGGATTTCCCAATATTCGTGCGTGGCTGGTGATGACAGTTTAATAATTGGATTCTCTGATTTCATCCGCTCACACAATCTGCCTGTAAAATCCCCATTTGGTCAAACGCCGGTTCGGTGTAAATTAAGCCGTTCATGGAACGTGAGCGTATTCTGATCCAAGTGAAGAATCGCCAGGACCGGCATATGCTGGAAGACTGGCTCGCGCCCGCGTACGACATTATTTCCGCGCATACGGACGAACTTCTCGCCGAAGGCTTCGACCTCGCTGTAATTGACGGCCCATCCTTGAAACTTTTTCAATCCACCATCCGCGCACGGCGAAAGGCCGAAGAACCGGTGTTGCTGCCGTTTCTGCTGCTCGCCTCCAAGCGCCCGAACAGCACGCCTACGCGGCATCTTGGCAAATTGGTTGATGACTTGATTGTCCGGCCAATGGACGAAACCGAACTGCGCGCGCGCGTGGCGAACCTGCTGCGGCTGCACCGGCTCTCGATGGAGTTGAAGAAGGAGCACGATCGTGTGCTCAAGCTTTCCGTGACTGACGACGTATCCGGTTTCAACAACACCCGTTATCTGCACCGCTATCTGGATCGTTTCATGAGCGCGCCGGATGCGCAGGAGCAGGAACTCTCACTGGTGTTTTTTGATTTGGACAATTTCAAACGCGTGGTCGACACCCACGGGCATTTGCTTGGCAGCAAAATTTTGAAAGAGGTGGCGCAGACCATCAGCCGCGAACTTAATGAGGACGACCGCATCGTACGCTACGGTGGCGATGAATTTGTGGTCATTTTGCCGCGCCAGGGAAAAAATCAAGCCCTCGGCAAAGTGCAACGAATGCGCCGCGCCCTTATCACCACTCCCTTTTTGCAGAAGGAGAAGGTAGACGCCCATGTCACTGCTTCCTTCGGTCTCGCGACATTCCCTCAAGATGCGCAGGACAAGCGCGAATTGCTTGCCGCCGCAGACGATTGCCTCTTCCGCAGCAAGGCGGACGGGAAAAACCGCATCTCGGTTTACGGCGCAGCGCGAAAGACCACGCCGGAAGAAGGCGAGTGGGTTCTGGCTGAATAGTGGCACGGGCCTCCCCGCCCGTGCGTTCGATCGTCTTCCATTGATGAACGGAGCCCACTAACGATTCGCACAGGCGAGACGCCCGCGCCACTATGCAACTCGACGTTCCCCAAATTTCAGCTAACTTCCCGCATCGCTTTTGATGAATACCGATGATTTTTCGACGGAGTCTGCTGGCGAACGCGAACTGACCGCTAAAAACCGCGCCTACGCGATTTTGCGCAACCGCGACCTTCGCCTCTATCTCTCCGGCCGCCTCATCGCCATCATTGGTCAGCAGATGCTCGCCATGGCCGTCGGCTGGGAGCTGTGGAATCGCACGCATGACCTCATGAAGCTCTCATTCGTCGGCCTGACGCAGGTCGCGCCGATGATTTTGCTCACGTTGCCGGCGGGTCACGTGGCTGACAATTTCAGCCGCAAAAAGATCATCACGCTCATGACGCTGGTGATGGCCACTTCGAGCCTGGGACTGGCCCTGATTTCGTATTATCAAGCACCGGTGTTTTTGATGTACGTCTGCTTGTTCATAAACGGCGCCACGCGCACCTTCCAAACCGCTGCCAGCGCCTCCTTCCTGCCCTCGCTCGTGGACCGCAAGGATCTATCGTTCGCGGTCAATTGGAGCGCAACAACGTTTCAAACGGCTTCCATCATCGGACCTGCCGCGGCTGGCGGGGTTATTTTGTGGGCCAGCCACCGCGCGTTTCCCGTTTACGCGATCAACATGTGCGGCCAGCTCATTTTCTGTTTCATGATGACGCAAATCCACACGCATCATGTGGTGGCGAATCGGGAAAAAATGTCCTTCAAGACATTGCTGACCGGATTCGAATTCGTCTTCGAAAACAAAATCATCCTGGGAATCATTTCGCTGGATATGTTCGCCGTTCTGCTCGGCGGCGCGACGGCGCTGCTGCCCGTGTATGCCGACCTCATCTTGAGGGTGGGACCTTTGGGCCTGGGCTTTTTGCAGGATGCTCTTCCCATCGGCTCCCTGGTGTGCAGCTTCATTCTGGCACACCGGCCGCCGATCCAAAAAGCGGGGCATTCACTGCTCTGGGCAGTCACTGCGTTCGGCATGGCAACGATCGGGTTCGGCCTCTCGCGCTGGTTCTGGCTGTCGTTCCTAATGCTGTTTCTCTGCGGATTGGCGGACAACATCAGCGTCGTGATACGACACACCCTCGTTCAATTGCTCACACCGGACGAAAAACGCGGGCGCGTATCCGCGGTGAACAACCTTTTCATCGGCACCTCGAATGAAATGGGCGAGTTTGAATCCGCCTCGGTGGCGCAGTTGTTTGTGCGGACTCTGCAGACCTCAAAGGAAATGGGCGCCATGCTCTCCGTGGTTCTCGGGGGATTCGGCACCATCGGTGTCGTCGTCGCCATCGCACTGATTTTCCCGGAGGTTCGGAAATACGGGAAGCTGGATGCGTGATGCTTGCAGGAGACAAGCTGACGAGTCTCCATTTTTCTGTCGGGGAAACCCAGAGGCTCGTCTCCTCGTCTCCTGCTTCATTGCACGGTTGGATTCCTCGCGAACGCCGCCTGATACGTCTCCACCAATTCCTTGATGCGTTGCGCGTCACCTTTCGTGTGCCCATGACTCGCGAGCGGATCGGAACCGCCAGAGGATTCGATCAAAATATCCGACCACACCATGCCGGTCTTGATGTGCACCGAGGCGACTTTGCTCATGCTGACGCTGATTTCATCGCGGCTGAACCACGAGCGCTTGCGCCGTGTGACCGCTTGCTCATTAACATCGATGTAAGTCGGGAAAAGAAAATTGCCCTTCGTCCAGCGACTCGCTTTGAAGGTTTCGGTCGGCATACAGCTACCGTACCCAAAATTCTCCCGTGCGGCAATGAGGGAATATCAGGAGCGCGGCATTGATGCCACTTCAGCGCAATATATTCAACGAGCTTGAAAAATCCGTCAGCCTTCAGAACCGCGAATAGTGAAGCGGCATAAATGTCGCGCTCCTTTGCCTTGCGGGTAAACCGCCCCATATCTGAAAGCGAACCTGCGAGGTAAGTTGCTCCAAAACCTGAGCATTCGACCGCGTCCTCAGAACGCGGGCTATTTATCTATGAGCACAAACAATAATGCGGATTCAAATATCACTCGCGAACGGTTGATTGAACTCCTGAACGAGGATCTTGCCGGCGAATACCAGGCCATCATTGCCTACGTCGTCTATAGCCAGGTGTTGAAGGGCGCGCCATACATGGATATCGCAAAGGAACTGGAAGTGCATGCCGGAGAAGAACTCGCGCACGCCATCAAGATCGCGAAACAAATTGATTACCTTGGCGGCATGCCAATCGTGACGCCGAAACCGGTGAAAACTTCGAAGGAAGCCACGGAAATGTTGCGCGCCGATTTGCAAAACGAACGCGAAACGGTGGGCCGCTATCGCGAGCGCATTCGCCAGGCGGAAGCGCTGGGAGAATTTGCATTGAGCGAAGTGTTGCGTGGCATCATCGCGCAGGAGCAGGAGCACGAAATCGACCTCAGCACCGCGCTGAACATCGAAGTCCCGCCGCCGATTGCGCCCGAGGACCAGAAGCGTGATCGGAAGCCCGAGATGGCACACCGATAAAGCTCAAGCTCGGGGAGCGGAATTGGTGCCCGCAGCGGGGCTGGCGTCGCGCCGTGGCTGCACATCGATATTCCGAAGTCCCGTCAATTCAAGCCCACGCTTGATATAATACTTCATTTTTTCCGGGACATCGTCTTTGATGGCCTTCTCCGTCCCGTCCGCGCGCACGCGGCTAAAGTTCATGGAGGTCAAATGCCGGGTTTCCAATCCCTTCTTTTTCGCAAACCAAAGCAAATAATTTTCCGCGCCCATCGGTAAACCGGTTTCAGCGACAAAATCCCGCGCCATCGATTGCCGTCGCATGAACAGGAGCATCGTTTCCATATCACCCAACGCAAAGCGATCATTCAACCCGTGGAACCGCTCGAACCATGGCGTATAAAGAGTGCGCGGGCGAATCGTGCGCGGAATTTTAGCCGGTTTATGATACCGCAGACAGATGCGCGAATAGATCACCAGGTCAAACTTCGTTTTCTGCCGCTCCACGATATCTGCGACGCAACTGAGCGAATACATCTGCCGCAACACATTTTTCAGCGTCCCAAAATTGTCCTTCCAGGTATTGCCAAACTGTTTGAGGTATTCGAAATCAATTCGCTGGTCCACGATCGCCTGGTCGGTTTGCTCCACCTCGTCGCAACCCAGCAGCTTGTAATCCTCCTGGTCGAGCGCGACGTTATCTTCGCGGCTCCGCTCATTGTTCAGCACTTCCAGCTTGTTGAAATGGGCAAACCTTTTGAAGTTGGGATCGTGCTTCGCCACCACGTCAAAAAGATTCTTCTGAATCGAATCCAGCGTATACTTCGAGTAATTCCTCGTTACTCCGACAAAGCAGACTGCAATTTTCATAGTGGTAATCCCTAAACCTCCTGTTCGCCGCCTCGCGGCGGCTGCCTTATTTAATTTTCCTTTTCAGCCCGGCTGCTGAATACCCATTAATCGACCTTAAGTCAAACTAAGACGCTTTCTTGTTTGGCGGATTAAAGAAAACGTGGCTGGAATCAAAAGCGGTATGCGGGACATCCGGCCACACCAAATCCCAATAGGATTTCTCGTGCATTTCTATCAGCACCGGAATTTTGTTGGTCTTAACCCATTCCCGGAATTTATTGGATTTCAAAAAATCCACTTCCGCGTGTTCGATGTCCAACTTGATAAAATCCGGGCGGCCAAATTTTTCCTCCGCCTCCAAAAACGTCATGCTGGTGACCGTGCCTTTATCCGCTGCAGCGCCCGGGCGATTTCTCGTGTCGGCATCCGCCGGCGGCGTATAAGTGAAGGATTCCACTGCAAATGCGCGGGCAATGGGTGTGACAGAAAAATTATTCCGCTTGGCGCTTTTTTCCAGCAACCGGATGGCTTTCGGAGAAATGTCGAAGGCCACCACGCGATTGCCCTTTGACGCCGCATACAAGGAAAACACGCCCACATTGCATCCGACGTCCCAGACATTTCCTTTAACTCCCTCCAGCATCACGTGAAAGCCTTCAAACTCCTCGATGCTCACCGGATCCATCGCCCACCAAATCAGGCTGTCGCGCAAATCGAGACAGGTTTTGAAGCCATAAATATTCTTCCAGATATCGATGGAAGGCGCCGTTTTGTGCCAGGTTTTTGCCAATCCCTCCCCCAGCGGTCCCTGTCGGATTGTCCAGGCGAGTTTGTACAGCGGCGATAAGAGACCCATAAATAAATGAACCACGAAGCTAACAACCCGGGCATGGCACGACAATCAAAATTTGGGTTGGAGCCGGCTGGATAGGTCCTATTTCCGAGGAAAAATGCCGGCCGGGCGATTCTACTGTAGCGCAGATTTTTAATCTGCTGTATCGCCAAATTGCATTCGACAGGCGCGTTGAAATCTTCGGCCCTGATACTTTCACACGGCGAAGATTATAAATCCGCGATACGGCAGATTGCGAATTGTGCTACGAAACCCTTCACCGGCTCCCGGAGGCCACCGGCGCATTCAACAACTCCAGCGCGCGCACGGTCGCCGCTCCGCGTGTTTCGATGCCGAGCTTTTCGAAAATCTCCTGCACGTGCTTCTTCACGGTGGATTCGGTAATGCCGAGGATCGTGGCGATGTCCGCGTTGGTTTTTCCCTGCGCCACCCAAAGCAGCGTCTCCGTCGCGCGCGGCGTCAGCCCCAGCGTGCGCAAGGGTTCGTGCGAGGAAAAATCCGGCCGGAATTCGCGCCGATTTTGCTGCTCGGACCGTTTCAACCGCGCTTCAATCGCGCGAACCAGGTCCGCATTCGCCACCGGCTTCGTCAGGTAATCATCCGCTCCCAAATTCATGCCGCTGCGGACGTCCTCCTTCTCGCCGCGGGCGGTGAGAAAAATAAACGGCGTTCGCGCAAGCGCAGCATCGTTTTGCAGCGCCTGCAACACGCCGTGGCCATCGAGCTCCGGCAGCATGACGTCGCACAGGATCAGATCCGGTTTCTCACGGCGCGCAAGTTCAACCCCTTTGCGGCCATTTTCCGCAGCGATCGGTTCGTAATCGTAATAGCGCAGAAGTGCGGTGATGTTTCGCCGCATCTCCGGCTCATCTTCAATGACCAATATCTTTTTCATGACTCAATTTTAAGTCCGCCCCACCGAACGCGACGCGGACGGTTCTTTCTGAAAGCTGCCATACGCGCCATTACCGTTATTTTTCAGAGACAAGTTCGTGCCAAATATTGGAAGCGTGACGGTCACAGTTGTTCCCCGCCCGATGCGGCTTTTAACGTGCACTTTTCCGCCATGCAATTCCGCGCAACTCTTCACCAGCAGCAAGCCCAGCCCCGTGCCGGGACGCATCCCCACGTTGCCACCGCGATGAAATGCCTTGAACAACTGCCGCTGGTCCTCTTCCGAAATGCCGATGCCTTCATCGCGAACAATGCACACCGCATCGCCGCCATCGCGCTCCACCGTCAGGCGCACCGTTGCGCCCGGCTCGGAATATTTCACCGCATTGCTGAGCAGGTTGGGCAAAATGTGGCCGAGCAGCCGTTCATCGGCGTCGGCTTCCGCCGGTATCGATTTCAACGTCAGTTCAATGCCGCAACGGTTGTTGGTGGCGGACAACACTTCGTCCACCACCCGCGTGCAATAGGTCTTGAAATCCAGCACCGCGGGCTGGAATTCCAGCTTGCCCGCCTCCAACCGGCTCAGGACAAGGATGTCCTCCATCATGCAAGCCATGCGGCGCGTGTTGCGGGCGATCGAATCGAGCTGCTCATTGCGCTCCACCGTGCACATGCGCGGGTGGAAATCCCGGAGCAACTCCGCGGAAGACTGTATGATGCCGAGCGGTGTGCGGAATTCGTGCGACACCATCGAGACGAAATTGCTTTTGAGCTGGCTGAGTTCCTTCTCCCGCTCGAGCGTGTTCATCAACTCCTCCTCCGCGCGTTTGCGCTGCGTAATATCCAGCGCCATGGAAAGCATGTGCGGCGTGTCGTTGACCGTGATCGTTTCAGCTGAGAGCAAAATTGTGAACGGCTCTCCCTTCCGGTTCAGCCATCGACATTCGCGCTGGCGGATAAATCCATCGGTTTGCAGGTCTTTCAAAACTGCATCCCGGTCGGCCGTATCTTCCCAAAGCGCCAGTTCAACGCACGTGCGCCCGACCACTTCTTCCAATGGATACCCAATCCAATTCAGGAACGCATCGTTCGCCAGCACATATTTTTCATCACTCGCGCGCATGATGCCGATGAACGCCGGGCTCGCCTGGAAGGCGGCGCTAAATCGCCGTTCGCTCTCGCGCAATTCCGCTTCGGCTTTCTTTCGTTCCGTAATGTCGAGCGCCATGCCCAGCATGTGCGGCACGTTGTTCAAGTGGATGATTTCCGCCGAAATCAGCATGGTAAACACCTGTCCGCCCCGATTTCGGAAACGGCACTCGCGCTCCCGAATGGAGCCGGTCCTTCTGAGATCCGCCCAATACACATCGCGCTCCGCCGGGTCTTCCCACATTCCCAATTCCAGCGCATTGCGGCCGACAATTTCTTCGCGCGAATAACCCGACCAACGAACAAACGCATCGTTAACGAGCACAAAAGTGGGGTTGCTTTCCATTCGCGCCATGGCGATGAAAATCGGGCTGGCCTGGATCGCCGCGCTAAAGAGTGCTTCGCTTTCGGCCAGCGCTTGTTGCGCGCGCTGGCGTTCGGTGATGTCCGTGATCAACGCCTGGATCACTTCGCGCCCGCTCCACTGGATACGCGTGAGCGCCACTTCCAGCGGAATCTGCCGGCCGTCCGGCGCTTTCGCCACCCACTCAAACCGCGCGCTGCCGCGCTGGAGACATTCCCGGATATACCGCCCACCCATTTCAGCGGAACTCTCGCCGTTCGGTTGAAATTTCGGCGCCATCCCGCGCGGATCCTTGCCCACCAACTCATGCGCGTATTGGCAGCCCATGATGCGCACCGCGGCCGGATTCACTTCCAGCAACGCATTCTCGTCGTGCAACACGACGCCATGGCTCGAGCCTTCGAACAGCGCGCGGAATTTTTCCTCGGATTCGCGAAGCGCGCGCTCGGCGTGTTTGCGTTCCGTGTTGTCCATGATGCTCGCGCGGATCAGGTTCCGGCCCTCCGCAGGCAGGCGCAACAACCGCACTTCGGTGGAAATCAATCGACCATTGGGCTGCCGATGAATCCACTCGAACACCGGCCGGCCGCCGGCCACCGCCTCCGCCATCAACTCACGGCCCCATTCCTCCGAACGTCGCCCGTTCGGCTGATATTCCGGGCTGACATCGGCGGGAGTCAGTTCCGTCAACTTTTCCATCGGCACACCGTACAGCCGGCACGCGTGCTCGTTGCCGAAGAGAAACCGGGTGGTGTCACCGTCAAAAACAACAATGGCGTCAGGAGCATTCTCGACCAATGCACGAAAGCGCGCCTCGCTCGTGGTGAGCGCGGCCGTGCGTTCCTTGACGCGGCGCTCCAGCGATTGGTTCAATTCTCGCGATTCTGCCTCGGCTTTTTTGCGTTCCGAAATATCCCGGGCAATCACCACGTTCAGCTTGCGCCCATCCTTGATGATTTGCGTGCACGAGACCTCGAGCGGAATTTCATAGCCGTCCATGTGGCGTGCGACCCATTCGAACTGGTAGCTTTTCTGTTTTTCGACCAGCGTTATGATCTGCACCGTTCGTTCGTCACTGGAAACGCCATCTGGCTGCATCGCCGGCGAGAGTTGTGACGGAGTGGTCTGAAGCAGTTGATCCTTGTTGGTCGCTCCGATAAGGGCGACAGCCGCCTGGTTGCAATCCACGAAGACTCCGGCTTGCGGGTCAAACAACCAGACCGCATCAAAGGTTCGCTCAAAAAAACTCTCGAACACAGACTCAGTTTGCTTGAGCTGCGGTTCCGGCGCACTGGTCCTTTCGGCCCAGCCTTCCATCACAGGCGTTTTCATAACAGACAAACCGTTTTCGCGCGATTAGCCGCGCAACCGTTTCGGGTGAATCGGGATTAGATTACCTCCTCCACGGCCCTCCGCAACCACCATTCTGGGGTGGGACTGGGACTTTAGTCCCAGTCACCTCATGGAACCGGATTCGTCTTCCATCGCTCGGAATTACGTGTTCAAGATGAAAACTATTTTTTGGATCCTGACTCTGGCGTGCGCGATCAACGCAGCGAGTGCGCAGGAAGTGGCTATTCCCGATTTCGGCCTCAACGCCGCCGTGCGCATTGCGTTGCAAAAGCCCGTGGGGCCTTTAACGACAACGGATTTGCTCAGTCTGACAAACCTCGACGCGAGCGACCGGAACATCAGCAGCATCGCCGGTTTGGAGAACGCCCACCATCTGGTCACGCTAAAACTGGTAAACAATCACCTCACGAGTTTTTCGGTCCCGCCGGAGTTCACCAATCTCGTGTCGCTTGACTTGAGCTTTAATTCGATCGCCAGCTTCTCAGCGCCCGCCAGCGTGACGAATCTCGCGACGCTCAATCTCGCCGACAATCAACTCGCGCAACTCGCGCTGCCGGTAACCTTAAGCGGACTGACCAACCTCAACCTTGAGAACAACGCGTTCACGTTCTTCAAATTGCCCTCCTTCATGACGAGCGTGGCGCAGCTGGATGTTGGCTTCAATTCCCTCACCAATCTGGTGATTCCGAACGGAATGACGAATTTGAACACCCTTGTTGCCTCCGCAAATCTGTTCACGAATTTCGCTTTGCCAGTAGACGCCACCGGTTTGCGCAGCATCGACCTCCATATCAACAACCTCTCCCGCTTCATTGTTCCCCCTACCCTCGCGGGTCTGACGAATATCGATCTCGATGAAAACCAACTGACCAGTTTCAGCATTCCCCTGGGCATGACGAACCTGGCGCTGCTGGATCTCTCGTTCAATCAGCTCACGAATTTGGTTTTGCCGGGAGATTTGAGCCATTTGGTCGACCTGAATCTAAACTTCAATGACTTCACCGCGCTGAGCCTGCCGCCCGGCCTGAGCACGTTAAGCCGTCTCCATCTCCGCGCCAATCAATTCACGAATTTCACGCTGCGCGCGGATTTAACCGCCCTGACCACTCTCGACATTAGCCAGTGTCCCGCCCTGACCGACCTTTCTCTGCCCCCAAATCTGAATCGCCTGACCAGTCTCCGCCTTTCCCAAAACCATTTTGCCGATCTGACATTGCCCACCGGCATGACCAACCTGACTGCGCTTACCCTGAGCGCAAATCAACTGACCAGTATCGTGCTGCCGCCGGATTTGTTCCGTTTGCAAACACTCAACCTCAGCGGAAACGCACTTTCGAACCTCACCCTCCCCGCCGGCCTCACCAATGTGACCGGATTTTTCGTCGTGGGAAACAATCTCACCACGCTCACCCTGCCGCCGGACATGATCCAGGTGAACGCCTTGGGCTTTCTCGCGAATCCTTTGGAGCTTTTGGTCCTGCCCGAACCTTTGGCCGTCACATTGGCCGACACCATCGCAGAACTGAGCAGCCAGGGAACGATCGTGTTCACTTACCAGTTGGCAATTGAAATCGCTGTGCCCCGGCGAACTCCCAATGGAGGATTTAACATCAACGTCCTTGGACCGCCGGGTGTTTACAAGCTTTTCAGTTCCGATGACCTCAACACCTGGAACGAAATCGGCACGGCGACGAACGATCTCGGCGACGCCCGATTTGATGATTCCACACCGCCGCCGACGCAACGATTTTACCGCGCAAGTTTCCTTCGGTAAGCGGGAACTCCAACCATTCTGGAAAACCAATCCCTTTTTATTCCACTAATGAAACGTTTTCTAACCTTGATGCTCGCGATTGTATTCGCCGGCTCGGTCCAGCTTCTGCCTGCGCAGGAAGTCACTATTCCGGACACAAACCTGAACGCTGTGGTTCGCGCGACATTGCAGAAACCTGCCGGCCCCTTGACCGAACAGGACATGCTCGGCTTGCAAACCTTGAGCGCCGGCCACAAACAAATCGAAAGTCTCGCCGGCCTCGAATCCGCCCGTAATCTCAGCATCCTCGATCTCGATTTCAACTCGCTCACCAATTTCGACATTGCCGGCGCGCTCACGAATTTGACGATTCTCGACCTGTTTGGAAATCATCTCACCAATCTCGACCTGTCGAACGCCTCATCCCGGCTAACAATCATCGATGGCTCCTATAATTCCATCGCCCACTGTTCCCTGCCCGATGGTCTCACGAACCTGGACTCTTTATTTCTCGAAGGAAACACACTCTCGAATTTTACCTTGCCCTCGGGTCTGTCGGCTCTAAGCCAGCTTCAGCTCTACCAAAACAGCCTGACGAATTTTACGGTTCGCCCGGAAATGACAAATCTGATGATCCTGGACCTCTTTAGCAATCAACTCACCAGTCTGACCCTGCCACCCAATCTGATCCACCTGATTGGTTTCAATGCCGATCATAATCATCTCCGTCACCTCGACCTGCCCGGTGGCCTGACCAATATGCTTGTGCTTATCGCGCCAAATAATCAGCTCACCAATCTGGTGATCCCGGCCGATATGACCAGCCTGCAGTTCGTTCTTCTCGCAAGCAATCAGCTCGCGAATATCACCGTGCCCGCAAGCCTGACGATGCTGAATTCTCTGGTCCTGCCGGAAAACAAACTCACCAGCCTCACCTTGCCGGCAGGCCTGACGAACCTGATTTCGCTCTCTCTTCAAAACAACCAACTGACGAACATCACGTTCTCCCCAGGCCTGCAAAAGCTCACCCAAATCAACCTGAGTTCGAACAATCTAATCACCGTCATCCTGCCTCCGGACATGATCAACCTGACCACGCTGGCCCTCGACGGTAATCCGCTGAACACCCTAGTCCTATCCGAACCGCTGGCCGCAAAATTATCCAGCGTCGTCACCTCGCTGGAAAACGCGGGCGTGAACGTCCTCACGTATCCGCTCGATGTGCAACTCATACGGATCCGCGAGCCAGTCGGGGCCTTTCAGTTCGCCGTTTCTGGGCCCCCGGCCACCTACACCATTCTGGCTTCCACCAATCTCGCGAACTGGGACTCGATAGGAAGTGTGAACAATCGCATGGGAAAAATTGTTTTCACGGACACGATGTCTCATGACTTTCCGCAACGATTTTATTGCGTGGTGAAATCTTCCAGTCCCTGAGCATTCAAACAAGGCAACCCGGGGTTACTCCTCTTCCGTCCCATAACCAAATTCCTGCCCAGCCCTTAGTCCCATTGTGAGCACCCGCGGGCTGTGGAAGAAATGACGCCTCAAAAACAATCAATGACGCACGTGGAAAATAAATATGAATTCAACTGAGCAATTTGAAGCACTCGTAAACGAACATTACCAGCCACTCTTCCGCTTTGCGATGAGCCTCACGCACGCGGAATCCGACGCGCTCGACCTGACCCAACACACGTTTTACACCTGGGCCGCCAAGGGGCATCAACTGCGCGATGGCGCCAAGGTGAAGACGTGGCTCTACACCACGCTCCACCGCGCCTTCCTGCAGGCGCGGCGCCGCCACGTGCGATTTCCACACCACGATCTCGACGAAGTCTCGCAGCAGCTTCCCGTGCAAGCCGCAGATTTTATCGACCGCGCGGACTGCGCCGAAGTGCTGCCGGCCCTCACAAAGATCGATGAGGTTTTTCGCGCGCCCGTCGCCCTCTATTATCTCGAGGATTGTTCCTACAAGGAAATCGCCGCAATTCTCGACGTGCCGATTGGCACCGTGAAGTCGCGCATCGCGCGCGGCCTCGGGCAGCTCAGGGAAATTCTGCTTTCAGACAAGGGCGCGGAGCCGGCGCCCAGCAAAACTTCCGCGCCGATCACTTCTCTTCGCGCCGACAACGTGTCCGATAACGATTACGACGAGTGGGACTTTAGTTCCACTCGCGTGATGGAACTTTGCGCCGCCGTTTAATTCTTAATTGCATCACCGGCGCACCCGCCGCATCGGAAAAAAACAAAACATGAAAAAACACACTACACACACAAACTATTCGCCGCTTCGAAAGCGCAATGGCTTTCGGAATTTGGCCGCCTCGCTGGCGCTCAGTCTCAGCCTTGGATCAGCCGCATGGGCAAAGGCGTCGATTGAATCCGTCTCCGTATCCCCGAATCCACTGATTGCTGGACAGACGTTCACCATCACGGTTGCAGCCTCGCCGGACGCCACGCTCGCAAACGCGAGCGTGGATTTTCATCCGGGACAGCCGCAGTCATTGTTCATTCCGCTGACGCAGCAAGGTTCGAATTTTGTCGGCACAGCCGCGGTGCCGCTGGATCTGAAATTCAAACACGGCGATCAAGCTGATGCGAAAATAAAAGTCACTCTGTTCGACTCAAAAGGCCATCACGATGAAGCAAACTTCAAACTGAATGTGGAAGTTCCAACCATCACCGCAGTTTTCAGCGGCGGCATTTTGACTGTCACGGGCGATAACCAGGATAACAACCTAACTGTGAGCCGCGACGTGGCAGGAACGCTTTTGGTCAACGGTGGGACCGTAACAATCACCGGCGGCGTGCCGACCATCGGCAATACGACGCAAATCCAAATGTTCGGGCTGGCGGGCAACGACACCTTGCTCGTCGATGACGCGAACGGCCCAATGCCTCCGGCTTTCTTGAGCGGTGGCGACGGCGATGACACGCTCACCGGCAGCGCGGCTGCCGATACGCTCGACGGCGGCGCAGGCAATGACGTCCTCAACGGCCGCGATGGCAACGACACGCTCCTCGGCGGTCCTGGAGACGACATCCTGAATGGCGGTCGTGGCGCGGACACAATGTTCGGCGGCGATGGCGACGATCAATTCCCCTGGCTTCCCGGCGAAGGAAGCGACGTCATCGAAGGCGACGCCGGCAACGACACGATGGTCTTCATCGGCGCAAATATCGCCGAGAAAATCGATATGTCTGCCAACGGTCCGCGTTTCCGCTTCTTCCGCGATGTGGCGAACATCACGATGGATTGCAACAACCTCGAACAGGTGATCTTCCGCGCGCTCGGCGGCGCCGACCAGGTGACGGTCAACAATTTGACCGGCACCAGCGTCAGCAACGTCGTCGTTGACCTGACCGCTTCCACTGGCTTGGGCGACAGCGCAGCGGATTCGGTCATCGTCAATGGCACACAGACCAACGACACCATCGCCGTGACCGGCACAACCAACGGCGTGACCGTTTCTGGTCTCTCAGCAGCTGTGACGGTCCTCGGCGCTGAACCATCGCTCGACACACTCACGATCAATGGGCTTGACGGCGCGGACACAATCGATGCCTCGGCTCTTCCGGCAAACTTGATTCAACTAACGCTCAATGGCGGCATCGGCAACGATCTGCTCATCGGCAGCCAGGGCAACGACCTCATCAACGGTGGCGTGGGCGCGGACACGATGTTCGGCGGACCCGGCGATGACGTGTTCCCGTGGAATCCCGGCGAAGGCAGCGACATCATCGAAGGCCAGGACGGCGTCGACACGATGCTCTTCAATGGCGCAAACATCGCCGAAACGGTGGACATCTCGGCCAATGGCCCGCGGATCCGCTTCTTCCGCAACGTCGCGAACATCACCATGGATTGCAATGGCGTCGAAAAAGCCATCTTCAATGCCTTGGGCGGCGCGGACAACATCACGGTCAATGACCTGGCTGGAACCAGCGTGACCAATGTCACCTTGAATCTGGGCGCGACGCTCAACTCGACGACGGGCGATAATGCCGCCGACATCGTAACTATCAACGCAACGACGAACAGCGACGTGGTCAACATCAGTGGCTCACCGGCCACCGGCGTGAGCGTCACCGGCCTGCAAGCCACCGTGAACATCACCGGCAGCGAACCCGCGAATGATGGCCTCATCATCAAAGCGCTCGATGGCGACGACGCCGTCACGGCCCCAGACCTCCAGGCCGGCGTGATCATCCTCACAGTGGATGGCGGTCCCGGAAGCGATGTGCTCGTCGGCAGCCAGGGAGCGGACATCCTCCTCGGCGGCGACGGCGATGATGTGCTGATCGGCGGTCCGGGCCAGGACGTCCTCGACGGCGGCAACGGCGCCAACACGGTCATCCAATAAACGTAAATCGTGCCGGGGCGCGGCGAAATCCCGCCCCGGCACTTCTTAAACTCTTTAACTCTCAAACTCATAAACTTAAACCTATGCCTTTACTAAACGTAAAATTGCTCGAAGGCGTCTTCACCGTTCAACAAAAGCAAGACCTCATTCGCAAACTCACCGACACCGTGGTTTCCGTCCGAGGCGAAAACATCCGCCCCCACACCGTCGTATTGGTCGAAGAAATCAAGAGCGGCGATTGGGGCATCGGCGGCACCTGCTACAACACCACAGAAGTAAAAACCGCTCTGGCTGGAGCCGCGAAAAGCTGATCTTACCCCTGCCGCGATTCAGTTGTGAGTATGTCGCCAATCCAAGAATCACAACCGGATCGCTGGCCCACTAGAGCGTTTGAAAAACTACTTTAGCGGCCTTATGCGACCGCTTGGTTTCGAGATCGTGAAAAATTCTCCCTCTCCCATCGGATGGGAGAGGGCCGGGGTGAGGGTATTAACAGCGATTGTGGCTACACTTTAATTAAACTGCCCCACTGACGTAACCCGCCGTTTTCCTTGAAGTACAAAAAATTCTCTCCGTTTCCGGAACTCTCACCCTCCTTTGCCCCGACAAATAGTTCCGTGGCATTCTGGTCGCCGGAATTAAACCCCATCCACGGCCCCTCCCGCGCGGGCCCAAAAACCGCCCCGCTCATTTACGCCGTCGACGACATGCCGTGCCTGACCGAATTATACGGATTGGTCCTGCACGCCGCCGGGTACCAGGTGAGATGCTTCCGCGACCGCCACGCCGCGCTCGCCGGCATCGCGACAAAAAACCCCGACCTGCTCATCACCGACCTCCACAACCCCTCGATGCGCATCGAACCCTTTCTCGAACAGTGCATCAAAACCCATCCCACGCTCCGCATCCTGATGGCCACTGGCTTCGGCTACCACCGCGCCTGGTGTTTTTCCGTAACGCCCAACCACTTCCTCCAAAAACCCTTCACCCCCGGCGAACTAAAACGCGCCGTCGAAGCCACGCTCGCCGGAGAGCCCGCGGATTACGCCCACTAAATGCCGGAGCGCAGAGCATTGCTCTGCAAGGTTTGAATACGATTCGCACGAAGCAATGCTCCGCGCTCCGAAATATGTCGATACCATTGACCGACAACTTTTAGTCAACGGCCACCTCTGTTCCCACGTAAGCGAGTGCAACTGACGCCAACACTTGGCCTTCCATAGGAATATCTCCGATGTGAATATTGGACGCAGCGATAAGCGATAGACGGGTGGTCTTTGGATCGTAGTCAAACTTGATTTTTGCAGCATTAACTAAGCGAACGTCCCAAACCCGCACTAGCTTCTCAGAGTTGGGAAGACGGTACCAACAAGTCACACGGTCTTTAGTACTCCCCATCGAAGGAAAGCTTGAAAGGCATACAAAAAACCTCTTTTTGTCTGCTTCATACTCATGGTATTCATCCACCCAAAGTCCTTTTCTCAATTCTTTTTCCGAAGCGAATGTATTTGGCGGGTTGTTAAAGTTATCCACTTGTGGAATACCGTTAGTGGATGATTGCGAAATCCCAAAAAAAGCAATCGCAACGGCCGCCATTATTCCCATAAGCATTTTTTTCATAAGGGGTCAATACGGGGTTCAGACCTGACTAATATGATATTTTCGGTCGGCACTTTTTCCTCGTTGTGCGTCACTTTACCGAAAATCGGCCGGGAAATGCCAGTCTCAAAACCTTGGTTGACTCCTTCTTCGTTCCCTTCTGTTAAAAAATCGCCGCCCGCTCACTTCTCGACAATTCATCCCAATCTCGCTACGGTCAGCGAACCCTCCCATGAACCTGACCCGGCGAAAATTTCTTCAGCTCAGCGCGTTCACCGGTGTGGCGACGCTCGTAAGCCCGCCCATAAGCCTCGCCACTCCTCTCGATGCACCTGCGGCTCGATCCACGATCAAACCGTTTGACCTGGACGAAGTCACCATCAACGAACTTCAATCGCAAATGGCGTCCGGCAAACTCATCGCAGTCAAGTTGGCGAAAAAATATCTCGCCCGCATTTCGGAGGTTGATGGGCTCGTGCGCAGTGTGATCGAGTTGAACCCGGACGCGCTGAAGATTGCCGCTGACCTCGATCACGAACGCAAAGCGAAGGGTCCGCGCGGTCCAATGCACAGCATCCCCGTGCTTATCAAAGATAACATCGCCACGCGCGATCGCATGACCACCACCGCCGGCTCGCTCGCGCTGGCAGGTTCCGTTGCGCCGCGCGACGCCTTCCTGGTGCAACAGCTCCGCGCAGCCGGCGCCGTGATCCTGGGCAAAGCCAATCTCAGCGAATGGGCCAATTTTCGCGGAGACCGTTCCACCAGCGGCTGGAGCGGACGCGGCGGACAGACACACAATCCCTACGCGCTCGATCGCAACCCCTCCGGCTCCAGTTCAGGCTCCGCCGCGGCGGTTGCGGCGAATCTCTGTGCCGTCGCAGTTGGCACTGAAACCGACGGCTCCATTCTTTCGCCGTCGCGTTACAATGGCGTTGTCGGACTAAAACCAACCGTCGGGTTGGTGAGCCGCTCGGGCATCATTCCCATTTCACGCTCGCAGGATACCGCCGGCCCAATGGCCCGCACCGTGACGGACGCCGCGATTCTGCTCGGCGCGATGGTCGGCGAAGATTCGCGCGACTCAGCCACCGCGGCCAGCACCGGCAAATCGCAAAAGGATTACACGAAATTCCTGGACGCCGATGGCTTGCGCGGCGCGCGCATTGGTGTCGCGCGGAGAACATTTACCGGCCATCCCGAAGTCGCTCCGTTGATGGACAAGTTGCTCGCCGAAATGACGCGCCGCGGCGCTGTCCTCATCGATCCCATCACACTTCCACGAGGTGCGGGCGCCAGCGAAACGGATGTTTTGCAATACGAATTCAAAGCCGGGCTCAACGAATATCTCGCGGAACTTGGCCCAGACGCGCCGGTTCACACGCTCAAGGACATCATCCAATTTAACGAAAGTCATGCGAAGCAGGAGATGCCCTGGTTCAAACAGGAAACGCTCATCAAATCCGAAGCCCGGGGATCGCTGACCGATGAAGCCTATCTCAACGCGCTCGCCAAGTGCCGCAAAGCCACGCGCGAGGACGGCCTCGACGCCTTGATGGACAAGAATCAACTCGACGCCATCCTCCTATCCGGCGGCGGCCCGGCGTCCGTCATTGATTATGCTCACGGCGACGGAAATTCCGGAGGCGGCGGCAGTAGCTTGGCTGCGGTAGCCGGTTATCCCAGCATGTCGGTGCCAGCCGGGTTCATCAATGGGATGCCCGTGAGCATATATCTATTTGGTCGCGCCTGGAGCGAACCGACCTTGCTGCGCATCGCGTTCGCCTTTGAGCAGGCCACCAAAGCGCGGCGCGCTCCGCGGTTCCTCCCCACGATATCAGCTGAGTAGACAGAAAATTAACTTCCTTAGGCCAATGACAGGATTAAATTTGTATCCGTCAAAAGACCAACCCTATGCAAACGCACATTCTCCGCGCTCTTGCCCTTTTCTCCCTTGGACTCCTCGCTGGATTCTCCCTGCGAGCCGCTGACGCGACCAACAATGCCCCGTTGCCGCGCAACGACGCCAACGGAAACCCGCTCCGCCGCGCTCCCACTGGGCACGTGTCGAATTATGACGAAGCCAAAGTCGGCAACTACACCCTGCCGGACCCGCTGGTGCTCGCCAATGGCAAACCGGTGCGCAACGCCAAAACCTGGCTCAACGTGCGCCGGCCGGAACTCTTGAAACTGTACGACTCCGAAATCTACGGCGCCGTCCCGAGAAATGCGCCGAAGGCCACCGACAAAGTGCTTGAGACCGACACCAACGCGCTCGGCGGTCTTGCTATTCACAAAGACGTCGAAATTCAATTCGGCAAGGGAACCAACGCCCCCACAGCGCACCTGCATATATATCTACCGCCAAACACCACCAAGCCGGTGCCGCTCTTGCTGCACATGGTGTTCTTCTCCAACCCGCCGTTCGGCGAGCCGACGACCAACGCCGCCGGCCTCGCGCGACGATTCGGCGAAGGCGGCCCGCTCACCAACATTTTTGCGCACGGCTATGGTTACGCCACGTTCCGCTACACCGACATCGCGCCCGATAACACAAATGCCTTTAAATCGGGCGTTATTGCTCTGACGCTCAAGCCCGATCAGGCCAAACCCGCGCCCGATCAATGGGGCACCATCAGCGCCTGGGCCTGGGGCGCGAGCCGCGTGCTCGATTACCTTGAAAAAGATAAATCGGTGGATGCCAAACGTGTCGCGCTCATCGGCCATTCGCGCCTCGGCAAAACGGTGTTGCTCGCGGGCGCGCGCGATCCGCGCTTCGCCATCATCTATTCCAGCTGCGCCGGTGAAATGGGTTCCTCACTCGCGCGCCGCGATTTCGGCGAAACCGTCGACGACATGGCCGCGAATTTCCCTTGGCAGTTTTGCGGCAACTTCCAGAAATATCCCGGCCACTGGAACGACATGCCGGTCGATACGCACGAAATCATTGCCTTGAACGCGCCCCACCCGGTGTTCATCGGCGGCGGCACGCAGGATCAATGGTCCGATCCTCACGGTGAATTTCTCGGCGCCGTCGCCGCGGGCCCGGTCTATCGGCTCGTCGGCAAACAGGATCTCGGCGCAACCACCGGGCCGGAGATTGACCATCCTTACATCACCGGTGATCTCGGCTTCCATTATCACAACGGCGGCCACACCATTTCGGCTTCCGACTGGAATGCCTTTTTGGATTTCGCCGACAAATATTTCAAACCCGCCAAAACCCGATAGAACCCGTCTGACAAATGAGCTGGTCGTCTACACTAGGTAGGACGCGTCGCTCCGCGCGCGCCGCAAAATTCGCCGAACGCGGCGCGCACGGAGTGACGCGCCCCACCACAACGGGCTGGCTCTTCTCTCTTCTGGCGGCGTGGTGCGTGCTGAACTCGCTCCACGCCGCAGCCGCTTCGCCGGTCCAGGTAGACGCGCTCACCTGCGAGCATCTCACAAATCCCGTCGGCATCGGCGCATCGCAGCCGCGTCTGTCGTGGAAACTGCGCTCAACTCGCACCGGTGAAGTTCAAACCGCGTGGGAGATTCGCGCCGCCTCTTCCGCCGCCGCGCTCAAAAGTAATGCGCCTGATCTTTGGAATTCCGGAAAAGTCACTTCCGACCAATCCATTCTGATCCCTTGGGGCGGCAAAACGCTCGCCTCGCGCTCACTGGTCTTCTGGCAGGTCCGCGTCTGGGACAAGGACGGCCAACCCGCCGACTGGAGCAGCGTGGCGTCGTTCGAATTGGGCTTGCTCGATACGACCAACGAATGGAAAGGAAAATGGATCACCGCCGATCTGCCGCGCTACGACATCGAGCAATCCACGCTGGCAAAAGCGTCGTGGATCAATGCCGGTTCCACCGCTACCCAGGCCGCCGCCGTTGGGCTCACTGTCGAGATCCCCGCCAATTCTGTCATCAGGAGTGCCACCATTGATGCCGCCGCCGACGGCCTCGCCACCATTTACGTCAATGCCATGCCCACCCGGCAGGGTCCCACCAGCCTCACCGCGCCGTTGCACGCGGAAGTTTTGAGTCAACTGCATGCCGGCAAAAACACCATCGCCATCGGCTCCGCCCCCGTGCGCAACGCCATCCGCCGCGACCGCGGCCAAAGCGGCCGCAACGCCATCGCCGCCAGCGGCGTCATCGAATTGAACGATGGCCGAAAAATCGAATTCAACACCGATGCTTCCTGGAAAGCCTCCATTCCCTCCAACACGAATTGGTTCGCATCGAGTCTCGATGATTCGAGTTGGACCAACGCTACCGTCCTCGCTCCCTACTCCGCTCAACCTTCAAAATACTGGGGCGCAACCATCGGCCCAGGCCGTTACCTGAGAAAAAATTTCGCCGCCAAAAAATCTATCGCCAAAGCGCGCCTCTACGCCATTGCTCTCGGCGTCTATGAAGCCTCCATCAACGGCCAGCGCGTGAGCACCGACCTCTTCGCGCCCGGCTGGACGGATTACACCAGGCGCGTCATGGTCCAGACCTACGACGTCACGAAATTGATCCACGCGGGCGAAAATGCGATCGGCGCGGTGCTCGCCGACGGCTGGTATGCCGGCCGGCTCGGCTGGATGGGCCTCGCGCAATACGCCACCACCCCCGCCTTCAGCGCCCAACTAGAAATCACCTACGCCGACGGCACGACGGACCTGCTCGCCACCGACGCTTCCTGGAAAGCAGGCTCCGGCGAAATCGTCGGCTCCGATGATCAATGGGGCGAAGTGAACGACGCGCAGAAAGCCGTCAAAAATTGGAACCAGCCCACGTTCAATGAAACGAACTGGAAAAACGCCGTGCTCGAAGAACACTCCGTCGCGCTGGTCCCGCAACTCGGCCCGCCCGTGCGCGAACTCATGGACCTCGCCCCGCAGAAAATCACCCGTCACGGCGAAACGTGGATCGTTGATTTCGGCCAGAACCTCGTTGGCCATGTTCGCCTCACCGCGCGCGGCTCGGCCGGCAACACCATCACCATCCGCCACGCCGAGACCATCGCTTCCGACGGCTCTCTCTACACGGAAAATCTTCGCACCGCGCTGGCGACCGATACCTTCACGCTCGCCGGCAAAGGCAACGAAACACTCGAGCCGCATTTCACCTTCCACGGTTTTCGCTACGTGGAAATCACCGGTTACCCCGGCACGCTTCACGCCGCCGATCTCCGCGCCATCGTTGTCGGTTCCGACAACCCACCCACCGGCACGTTTGAAAGTTCCAATCCGGATCTGAACCGCCTTTACCAAAACATCGTCTGGAGCCAGCGCGGCAATTTCCTGAGCGTGCCCACTGATTGCCCACAACGCGATGAGCGCCTCGGGTGGATGGGTGACGCGCAAGTCTTCGCGCCCACCGCCGCGCGCAACGCCAATGTGGCCGCCTTTTTCACCAAGTGGCTCGTCGACGTCAACGACGGCCAAAGCACCAATGGCGATTTCGCCGACGTCTCCCCGCGCGTCTCCCGCCCGCAACCTGCCATGCCCGTCTGGGGCGATGCCGGCGTCATCATCCCGTGGGTCATGTACGAAACCTACGGCGATAAAAAATTTCTCGCGGATAATTATCCGTTCATGGCGCGCTGGGTGGATTACAGCAAAGAACGTGCGCTGCATCCGCCGCCGAGTCCCTTTGGCGGCGCGCGCGCCAGTTCATCCGCCGGCCGCCTCATCCTGAGCGGCGGCGTTGGCGATCACCTCGCGCCCGCGCGCACGCCCACCGAAGTGGTCGACACCGCCTACTTCGCCCATTCCGCGCAACTCGTCGCCCAAGCCGCCGCGCTCCTCGGCAAAACAGACGACGCAGCCAAATACGAAAAACTCTCCCACGACATCACCGAAGCATTCAACGAGGCCTTCGTCTCCACCAACGGCACAATTCAAGGCGACACGCAAACCGGCTACATCCTCGCGTTGCAATTCGGCTTGCTGCCGGAAAATCTGCGCTCAGCCGCCGCGCAACGCCTCGCCGACAACGTCGCGCAACACGGCCACGTCACCGGCGGTTTCGTTGGCAACGGATTGATTTGCCCCGCGCTCACGCAAATCGGTCGTTCGGGCTTGGCGTGGAATCTCGTCCTCACCGATACCTATCCATCCTGGCTCTTCTCCGTGAAGAACGGCGCGACGACTATTTGGGAACGTTGGGATGGCTGGACACCTGAGCGCGGCTTCCAGGATTCTTCCATGAATTCCTTCAATCACTACTCGCTCGGGGCCATCGGCGCCTGGCTTTACTCCGGCGCGGCCGGCATCCAGCCCGATGCATCGCCCGGTTACAAGCATTTCTCGCTCGCCCCGCAATTCACCACGCGGCTCACCTACCTCAAAGCCACCTTCGATTCGCCTTACGGCATCATCTCATCGAGCTGGCGGGTGGAGAAAAACGAAATCCTTTACGACGTCACGATACCGCCGAACAGTTCCGGTACCTTGGAATTGCCCGGTAAATCCTCCACGATCCTCCGCGCCGGCTCCTATCATTTCTCAATACCCCGCCAGTTGGTGGAATCAAAACTCGCTTCCGCGCCATAGAATCGGGAGCGCGGAATTCATGCGTTGTCACTACCCACTTCTTTTTCGGAAGAAAATCACTTTGAGCCTATAACAAAATGGGGAACGCGCCCGTTCTCCATTTCGTTATAGGCTCTAATTCTTTTTGTGATTCCGATAGCGGAGTTTTTAGTTCCGAAGGAACTTTTGAGAATAGCCCGGCGTTTTAACGCCGGGTTAGAGAAGCAAAACCCCAAGTCCCAAAGGGACGGCCGAAATCAACAAGTTCAGCCGCGCTTCGGGGCTTGCTGTTGAACGCACATTTCCCGGAGGTGAAACGCCGGGCTATGCTCAAAAGCCTTTCCAGCACATTGGGATCCTAAGCTTAGAATTCCACGTGGACAAGTTGTCGCGGCCGCTTCTATAGTGTCACCTAAATACTAGTGACTCCAGCGTAACTGGACTGGCCACAGTTAGGCCGCAAATGTAATCACACTGGCTCACCTTCGGGTGGGCCTTTCTGCGTTCGCGAGTGGACCCGATAAGCTCATGGAGCGGCGTAACCGTCGCACAGGAAGGACAGAGAAAGCGCGGATCTGGGAAGTGACGGACAGAACGGTCAGGACCTGGATTGGGGAGGCGGTTGCCGCCGCTGCTGCTGACGGTGTGACGTTCTCTGTTCCGGTCACACCACATACGTTCCGCCATTCCTATGCGATGCACATGCTGTATGCCGGTATACCGCTGAAAGTTCTGCAAAGCCTGATGGGACATAAGTCCATCAGTTCAACGGAAGTCTACACGAAGGTTTTTGCGCTGGATGTGGCTGCCCGGCACCGGGTGCAGTTTGCGATGCCGGAGTCTGATGCGGTTGCGATGCTGAAACAATTATCCTGAGAATAAATGCCTTGGCCTTTATATGGAAATGTGGAACTGAGTGGATATGCTGTTTTTGTCTGTTAAACAGAGAAGCTGGCTGTTATCCACTGAGAAGCGAACGAAACAGTCGGGAAAATCTCCCATTATCGTAGAGATCCGCATTATTAATCTCAGGAGCCTGTGTAGCGTTTATAGGAAGTAGTGTTCTGTCATGATGCCTGCAAGCGGTAACGAAAACGATTTGAATATGCCTTCAGGAACAATAGAAATCTTCGTGCGGTGTTACGTTGAAGTGGAGCGGATTATGTCAGCAATGGACAGAACAACCTAATGAACACAGAACCATGATGTGGTCTGTCCTTTTACAGCCAGTAGTGCTCGCCGCAGTCGAGCGACAGGGCGAAGCCCTCGGCTGGTTGCCCTCGCCGCTGGGCTGGCGGCCGTCTATGGCCCTGCAAACGCGCCAGAAACGCCGTCGAAGCCGTGTGCGAGACACCGCGGCCGGCCGCCGGCGTTGTGGATACCTCGCGGAAAACTTGGCCCTCACTGACAGATGAGGGGCGGACGTTGACACTTGAGGGGCCGACTCACCCGGCGCGGCGTTGACAGATGAGGGGCAGGCTCGATTTCGGCCGGCGACGTGGAGCTGGCCAGGGAAAG
>JADMIO011367129.1_pt1 | contig 33405 bp, 30 predicted proteins | sample 8958161 | NCBI WGS metagenome assembly JADMIO01 (sample SAMN16585339, study PRJNA669376) | soil metagenome | isolation source: Crop rotation soil | place: USA: Cullars Rotation, Alabama | collected 2011 | reverse complement strand
GCCGCGACTTCAAGTCACGTGAATTCCAAGCTTCGGATCCCACTGTGCTGGAAAGACATTTTCTTCCCCACGCTGAATAACCCGCCCTATCTGCAAACCGTGCAGTTGGAGAACGGGAGTCTGTCGAACCCTTCGCAGGGACGACCGGCCGCGCTATCGCCGTTCGCCACGGTGAATGCGCTCAATCCCAAGCTGGTTATGCCCCTATCGATGAACTTCAGTTTCAGCGTGCAGCGGGAATTGCCGCGCGGGACGATGGTGGAGGCGGCGTACGTGGGCAATCTCGGCCGTCACCTGCTGCGCGCGCCGGATATCAATCAGGCGACCTTTGCCGCTTTGACCGCCAATGCGGCCCTGCCTGCGGCGCAAAGAGCATCGGTGAACGCGCTGCGGCCTTACCTCGGCTATTCCGCCATCAACATGCGTCTTTCCGATGCCACGTCGAACTATCATTCCATGCAGCTCTACGTGACCAAGAGAGCGGGCCATCTGCAGTTGACCGGAAGCTACACGTGGTCGAAGGTTTTGACCGACGCCAGCGGCGAAGGCGATAACCCGGAGAACTATCAGGACCGGCATTTCAGTTACGGACCAGCCACGTTCGACCGCCGCCACATCTTCGTGGCTACGTACACCTACCGGATTCCTTTCAAAACGGATTTCAGGCCCGCCCGCCTGTTACTGGCTGGTTGGGATCTGAGCGGCATCAACCGCTTCCAAACCGGCCCGTATTCGACGGTGACCGGCACGACCTCGATTGGATCCCGCCGCGCGGACTATCGTGGCGGTTCCGTCTCGCTGCCTTCGGGCGAACGCACCATCACCCGATACTTCAATACAGCCGCGTTCGCCCCTGCTCCCGATATCCGTCGCGGGAACGCCGGCGTGGGTATCGTCGCATCCCCATCGCTGTTCCTTTGGGACCTCTCGATTCGCAAGGAATTCGTCGCCAAAGAAAGGTTCAAGGTGCGCTTCCAGGCGGACATGTTCAATTGCCTGAACCACACCAATTTCCGCGGCGTGAACACGGATTCGAGTTCCCGGGACTTTGGATCGATCTCCGCGGCAGGACCGGCGCGTAACATCCAGTTCGGCTTGAAAGCACAGTTCTGATGTCGAGACTTGTCGTTGGGGGCGCGCTGGCGCTGCTGTGGTTCGCCGTCGGAGCGGGTTCGCAGCCTTATACAGATCCGGTCGTGAAGACCGATTACAAACTCACGGCGCGTCCCTGGAAGCCGCTGCGGATCCCTCGCGAGAAGTATCTGGAAACGATCGAGGGTGAGTGCCGCTTCAGCATCAGGCACCAGAATGCGGAAGGCGCCATCATCGATCCGTTCATCAAGCGGGAGCATCAGTACGCCACGCCCTACTTTGCTTACGCGGTCGGAACGCTGATCGCCGAAGGCCGCGCGAAGGACCTGTTGCCATACGGCGTCAAAGCCATGGAGCATTCCACTGCGAACTTCGGCGCCGGTGTCAAAGCCATTCCCGATGAGCACGGAGAGTTCTTCATTCCGGTCCTGACCGGAGCGCTGCACTTATACGCAGGCCACGTTCCGGACAAGACCATGAACAGTTGGCGCGAGCGGATGAAGAAGCCGCTGCGCGAAGTGGTTCGCGGATCCACCAACAACTGGGAGACGTATCCGATGAAGGGCGAATGGATGCGCGTCCACGAAGGTCTGGCCGCCAGGGAGCAGGCTGTGGCGTTCATCGAGGAGGCATGGGGGAAACGCCATCGCGCCCGCATCGCGCCCGCGCCGTGGAGCGTGTATCACGATCGCACCAGCGATCCGGATACGCTCAGCGTGGAGGCGGTGGGGCGAGGAAACCTCCTGGCATTGGCCAGTTTAGGCTACGACGGTCCGAGCGGCGCCGAGATTCGTAAAGCAGTGGAATCGGGAACCGAACTCACCATGTATCTGCAGGACCCCTCTGGCCAGGTTCCCGCCAACGGACGCACCGACGATCACGTCTGGGTGGATGTCGGATACCAGTTGGGCTTTGAAGTGATGGCCGAAAATCTCCTGATGCGTGGCGATGAAGTGCGTGCCGGCCAATACCGGCATGCGGCCATGCTCGCGTATCAGAGTATCGGGAGATGGCGCCGCAGCGACGGTCCCTGGGCCGGCTCGCACTACGTCACCAAAAACCACTTCGACCCGGCATTGCGCGTGGGTTATCAACCTGCCAGCGAGTACAGCAATTACAACGGTTCGCTCATGTTTCATCTGGCCGAAGCCTTCCATTCGCGGACTCACGAAATTCCCGAGCAGCCTTCGCCCACGGAGATCGGCGGTTACACGGTGGCAATGGATAAGGAATTTGCGAGTGTTTTCGCGAATGCCGGCGGATTCCAAATGCAGGCGAACCTGCGCGGCCAGTCGGCGGTGACGCACGCCAACCGGTGGACTCCGTTGGGGGTGGTCAGGTTCGCCCGTACCGGATGGGACACCAGGCTGGGGCCATCAGACGGAGCGCTCACGGCGGATCGTGTGGCTGAAGGAGTCACGTTCGCGCCCACGTTTTCTGAGAATGGCCGGTGGCTCCGGATGGCGGAGTTATTCGACCGTTATGAAGGAAGCTGGAGCGTGCAGTTCGTGCATCCGGTTTTGGTGCGATGCGCCATCGACTATCGTCCCAAGCAGGGGCAGAGCGGACCCGCATTCAGAAACGAATTCACCCTGACGCCTGACATGATTCTTTCCGTCGTGACCAAGACCGGTGGGGACAGCCCCGCATGGGGCGTCACGTGGCCGTTACTGGAGAATGACGGCGCCCCGCTCCAACGATCGGAAAGCGACCGGATGGCGAGCGTTCGCTATCCCGGCGGAGCGGATCAGCAGAATTTCATGGCGATTGACGCCGGCTCGTCGCTGGCGCCCGAAAAGCCTGTGCGCAGCACCTACGGCGATCTCCGCCCGATTCGCGTCACCGTCAACGGCGCCAGAAACCAGACGTTGATCTACCCGCAAGGCGCCGGCGATCCGGAAGCCGAGGCTGTTCGTAAGAGCTTTGAAATAACAGCCGACGGGTTTCGGTCTATGGCCGGCCGAGTAATCGGGAACACGTACGTAGGCCGAAACTCCGCGGGCGGGGTTGGCGATCAGATCGACCTCGATGGCGACGGCGTTGCCGATGTGAAATTCAGCAAGCCTTGCGGATTCCTGATCCAGCTACGCGCCGGCAAGCCCTCAGCCATAGAATCCGATCGCGCGGTGGATGCTACAGTTCACGGCAAAAAACTGGCCCTGACGAGCCACAAGCCCGTGAGTATTTGACGGTTCCGCTGCCGAATTTGGTGAACCCGTATTGTACTCTGAAAGAGTGAATTTTTCCGGGATCTCGGACAGCGGCATAGGCAGTTTGTTACGCCTCCCGCTTCGCCTGCTGCCGTCGAACAGCCGCATGCCTGTGATTCAGGGACCACTCAAAGGCAAACGGTGGATTGTTGGATCGAGCGACCATGGCTGTTGGCTGGGAAGTTACGAGTATGCCAAGCAAAAGGCATTTTCTGAGAGGGTCAGGCCCGGTGATACGGTCTTCGATCTTGGAGCACACGTTGGTTTCTATTCACTGCTCGCAAGTGTCCTGGTAGGTCCGAATGGCAGGGTGTTCAGCTTCGAGCCGGCGCCGCGAAATCTCGGATATCTCAGAGCTCATCTGAAACTGAACCAGGTAACCAATTGTACGGTCTTGGAGGTGGCGGTCGGACGGACGGAAGGAATCGGATACTTCGATATGGGTCCGAGACGTTCCATGGGGCATTTGGGAAGTGAATCGCAGGACAGGTTGAAGGTCCGCATCGTCGCTTTGGATGAGCTTATCGCTTCCGGCCAACTACCGGCTCCGAACGTAATCAAATGCGACATCGAGGGAGGTGAGTACGACGCCCTCACGGGCGCATCGGAGATATTGTCCAAGACCGGTCCGGTAATTCTTTTAGCAACGCACGGCCAGGAGATACACCAACGATGCTGCCGTTTTCTGGAGGGCCTGCGGTACCGCTTGATCTCTCTCGACGGCCGTCCGATAGATCAGACAGATGAGGTCCTGGCGATTCGATAGGGAGGACCCTTCGAGGTTGCGGACTCTATGAGTGCCCCTCGCCGAATACGATTCCCTTCCTCTCACGACCGAAGGCCGTCGCGATCGCCGCGCCGCTGAAGACCACCACCGCAGTCAACGCCATCGCCGTGGAATACGTGAATCGATGCGCCATCAGGGCTTCGATGGTCCCGACTCCGCCGGATAGCAACACTCCGCACTGATACGCGAAGCCGGGCAAAAATCCGCGGATCCCGTCCGGCGAAAGCTCCGTAAGGTGTGCCGGAATAATTCCCCACGCGCCCTGCACGAAGAATTGCATCAACACCGCGCCCAGTATCAGCAGCGGGATCGAGGGGGCATAAGCCCATAGCGGAATCGATGCCATCGCCAGGATGAGCGACAGAATTAGCGCGCGTTTGCGGCCGATCCGGTCCGAGATCAGGCCCATCAGCGTCCCGCCGATGATCGCGCCGAACATCGAGATCGCGGTGATCAGCGATCGTGTGCGCGGGTCGAAGCCCCACTGACGCTGCAGGAAGGTCGGGTACATGTCCTGCGTGCCGTGCGAGGAGAAGCTCATCATCATCATGAGCACCGTCAGATACAGGAACAGCTTCCAGTGTCCGATGATGCTGCGTCCGAGCTCTCCCCAACTCTCGCGCTTGGTCTTCTCCCATACTTCGGACTCCTTTACGTGAGAGCGTACATACAGCGCCAGCAGAGCGGGCAGCCCACCCAGGAAGAACATCGGACGCCAGCCCCAGCGCTCGAAGAGGAAGAAATAGCAGATCGCCGCCAGCAGATTGCCCGTCGCGTAGCCCTGCTGGAGCAGGCCCGATAGCAATCCGCGGAGCCGCGGCGGGACCTTCTCCATCGCGAGCGATGCGCCGACGCCCCATTCGCCACCCATCCCGATTCCGAACAGCGCGCGCAGGACCAGGAACGTGGTGAAGTTGGGCGCGAAGCCGGTGAGGACCTGGACCACCGAGTAGAACACCAGGTCGATCATCAGCGGCAGCCGCCGGCCGTAGCGATCGGCCATCAGCCCGAACAGAAAGGCGCCGAGCGGACGAAAGGCCAGGGTCAGCGTCAGCGAGAACGCCACGGCCGCGTCGGATTTATGAAACTCCTTGCCGATTGCGGTCAGGCAGAAGACAACCAGGAAATAGTCGAAGGCGTCGAGCGTCCAGCCCAGAAATCCGGCGAGGACTGCGGCGCGGTGGTCTTTGGATTCGGTCACGATCGGAGTTGTCCCACTAAGCGTACCAGGATCTCCCAATCCTTCTCCGGATGCAAAGTCGACTCCGGTTTGCCCGCATACGTGTCGAGCAGGATGCTTTGCGCGCCCAGCCGTGCCAGCGTTTCGATATCGGCACGGGCCTGCTCCACCGACTCGATCCGCAGCCGCGGACACAGTGCGGGCACAGGCTTGCCTTCGGCCTCGGCGATGCGCCGCAGTGCCGGCAGTCCTTCGTGCTCCAGCCAGTCGAGGCGGAACCGGTTGGGATGCCAGCCGTCGGCATAGCGGACGGCGCGGCGCAGGGCAGCCTCGCTCGATCCACCCACCCAGATCGGCGGATGGGGCGAGGTGAGCGGACGGGGTGCGGTGTAGACGCCGTCCAGGATGACGTCGTTCGTCCAATGCTGGCGGATGGTTTCGAGGCACTGGTTCGTAAGCGCGCCGCGTTTCTCGAAGGGCACGCCCAGGGCGGCGAATTCCTGTTTGGCCCAGCCCGCGCCGACGCCCAGGATGAAGCGGCCGCCGCTCAACTGGTCGAGCACCGCCGTCATGCGCGCGGTCTGCAACGGATGCCGGTATGGCAGGATGATCACCGACGTGCCGAGTCCGATGCGTTTGGTCGTGCCGGCCAGCCAGGCCAGTGTGAGGAACGGATCGTAGAATGGCGCCGGGTACTGCGCCGCGACATCGGGCGTGATGGCGACGTGGTCCGAGATCATCGCGAAGTCATAGCCGAAGGCCTCGGCCAGCCGCGCCCAGCGTTCGAGCGTGCTCGGACTCGCGCCGGGGCCGAAGTTCAGAATGTTGACTCCGAATTTCATTTGGTGCGTGCTATTTTACCGTATGAACAATGACCAACCGGAGAACATTCCTCGGCGGCGCGATTGCATCGGCCGCCGCAGCGACCATTTCCTGTCAGGGGCGCCGTGACAAGCGGCCCAATGTCGTCTTCATTCTTACGGACGATCAGCGCTGGGACTGCATGAGCTGCGCCGGACATCCGTTTCTGAAAACCCCCAATATCGACCGCATCGCGCAGGAAGGGGCGCGCTTCTCAAACGCGTTCTGTACGACCTCGCTCTGCTCTCCCAGCCGCGCCAGTTTTCTGAGCGGGCTTTACGCGCACGCGCATGGAGTGAGCAACAACTTCACCGATTATCCCGTCAATCTCCCGAGTTATCCGCGGGCGCTTCAAGCCGCCGGTTATGAGACAGCGTACATCGGCAAATGGCACATGGGCGAGCAGAGCGACGATCAACGCCCCGGATTCGACTACTGGGCGAGCCACAAGGGTCAGGGCACCTACAACGACACCACGTTCAACATCAACGGCAAGCGGCAGGAGTTGAAGGGCTACTATACGCAGCGCGTTACTGAACTCGCAGTGGACTGGCTGAAACGTTCGCGGCAGAAGCCGTTCCTGATGATCCTGGGACACAAAGCGCCGCATGGCATTTGGATCCCGGAGTCGAAGTACGAACACACCTACGACAACGTTTCGATCCAGCGGCCGGCGACCGCTACCGACGTGGGTAACGGCAAGCCGTCCTGGGTGAAAGAGCGAGTGCCCACCTGGCACGGGATCGACGGTCCGCTGTACGGCGCGAAAGACTACGGCAAGTTCGCGCGCACATATCTGGAAACCATCCTCTCTGTCGACGACAGCGTCGGCCAGGTGTACGACACGCTGAGCGCATCGGGTGAATTGGATAACACCGTCCTGCTGTTCGCTACCGACAACGGATTCATGCTGGGCGAGCACGGCGCCATCGACAAGCGCTGCATGTACGAGGAGAGCATCCGGATTCCGATGCTGGCCCGGTATCCGGCGATGATCAAGTCACCGGCCGTGATCCCGCAGATGGTGCTCAATGTCGACGTCGCGCCGAGCGTGCTGGATATCTGCGGCGTGAATCCGCTGCCGCGCACCCACGGCCGGTCGTTCAAGCCGCTGCTTGAGGGCAAGCCCGCCGGCTGGCGGACATCGTGGTACTACGAATACAACTACGAGAAGGAGTTTCCGTACACGCCGAACGTCCGCGGCGTGCGGACGGACGAGTGGAAGTACGTCCACTATCCGAACGGCGAAGGTCAGAAAGACACCTATACGGCGGAACTCTACAACCTAAAGGATGATCCGCTGGAGACAAAAAATTTGATCGCCAACACGGCAAAGGTCGCCGAACTTCAAGCGGAATTGAAGCGCCTGCAGCAGGAGACCGGCGCGCTACCGGACCAGATGCCGGTGAATCCCGAGATGAAGATGGAGCTGCCGGCGCAGAGTATTCGTTAGGTTGCAGAAAAAAGCATTGAGCCACAGATGAACACAGATAAAACAAAAAACAGATTCTTTCTTATCTGTGTTCATCCGTGTTCATCTGTGGCTAATTTTTTCGGGTTTTTTCAGCAGCCTAAACACTCTGCACCCGCGAGTAGTCGTAGCGAAAAATCCCTTTGGGAGTGAACAGATCGAAACGGCTGGGTTTCGCGCCCTGTCGCGCGATCGTCAGCCAGCCCGCATCCAGTTTAGCCGACCCGATGTCGCCCGCTTCGCACCGCCTCACCTTGCCGTTCTTCTCGATGAAGCCCGGCCCCACCACCGTCCAGCGGTCGCGGCCCATCCGGAATCTCACAAAACTTTGTGCGCCAGTTCCGCCTGAACCCTGGGCGCCACGAACGCGTACCAGGCATTCTCGGCCGCGCGCGGCGGCGTTTTCATATCCGCGCTGTGACTGCCAGCGATCGTATAGATGAAGAGGAGCAGTGCCCCGCACTGAATCGGCTTCACTTTACGAACTTCCCGCCGCGAATGGTGATCCGGTCATCTTTCCGGGCTTCCACCTTGCTCCCGGGAATCTCGAAGGAACAGAAGGACGCGCCACAAAGTCCATACATGGTTGTGTTCGGCTTGACAGTGTAGTTGGAGATGCTCAGCTTGCCCTCGCTCTGAACTTTGAGGTTGTAGGTCTTTGCATCCTGGTTTACGACATCTGTGGCCAGAGCGATCGATCCCACCGCCAGCATCAAGGTAGTGACAAACAGGGTTTTTCTCATAGCCTATACATGCGAGATCGCGGCGCAAAATTGGCACGGCACTCGACGCCAAAACGTGCGAACAATCACGCTCGCAGTGGAGTATACTTACGGGAACTAAAAAGCACTCGGGCCCCTGGAGGTTCGCATGCGACTGGGCACTGTCCGCCTATACGTCTCATTCCTGCTGGCAGCGACTGCCGGCTCGTCCGTGGCTTCCGGCCAGATTGTCTCCGGCACCATCGTCGGCAACGTGCACGATGAATCCGGCGCGATCGTCGCCAATACTCAGGTAACGGTTCGGAACCTGGAGACCAACCAGACTCGCCAGATGGTCGCAAACGAAACCGGCGCCTTCACCTTCGCCACCCTGTCTCCGGGGCGGTATCGTGTCTCCGCGTCGCATCCCGGCTTCAAGTCGACGGTGACCTCCGATATCGAACTGCAGATCGACCAGACCGCACGCGTGGAGATGACGCTACAGGTCGGCCAGGTGACCGAAGAGGTGACCGTGAACGCCTCGGCCGCAGTATTGCAGACCGATACCGCGACTATGGGCCAGGTGATCGCGGAGCGGCCGGTGAACGATCTGCCGCTGAACGGGCGCAACTTCCTGCAACTCGCGAGCCTCTCGGCGGGCGTGGTGCCGGCCACTGCCAGCAGCAACCAGGCGTCGCGCCTGGGCCGGTCCGGTCTGACCGCGCACGTTGGCGGCGGACGCGGCAGCGCCAACAGCTTCCTGATCGACGGTGTGGAGTCGCGTGGCGCCCGCCTGGGCGAGATTTCCATGCTGCCTTCGCCGGATTCCATTCGCGAATTCAAGATCCAGCGCAACTACTACTCGGCCGAGTACGGCGACAACCCCGGCATCATCAGCGTGTCGATCAAGTCCGGGACCAACGCGCTGCACGGCACCCTATACGAATATTTGCGCAACAGCGCGCTCGATTCGGCGCAGTTCTTCGACCAGGGACGGGTGGCGCCTTTCCGGCAGAATCAGTTCGGCGCCAACGTGGGCGGCCCGGTGCTGCGCGACCGCACCTTCTTCTTCTTCGCCTACGATGGCCAACGCCGCCGCCGCTCGAACCAGGCCTTCGCGGTGGTGCCGGATCCGAAAAATCTGACCGGCAATTTCGCTGGACTCGTGGATGCGGGCAGGCCGCTTACCATTACGGATCCGTTCAACAACAACGCGCCTTTTCCGAACAACCAGATTCCGGCGGCACGGCTTTCCAAGGTAGCGGCCGCTTTCAACCAGTTCATCCCCGCGCCGAACCTCAATGTGGCGCAGGGTAACTACGGCGGCAATCCGACTACGCTCGACGATTTCAACCAGTACCACGTTAAGGTCGATCACCGCTTCTCCGCCCGCGACAGCATGTTCGGCCGATATTCCATTTCCAACTGGAGCATCGTCAACCAGGGGCTGCTGCCCTACAGTGGTTCGTCGCTACCGCTGAATTCGCGCAATGCGGTGCTGCAGGAGACCCACATCGTCAGCCCGTCGGCCGTGAATACCGTCAAGCTGAGTTTCAACCGCGATATCGTGGCCAACGGCAACGAGGCGGCGGCGGACAACCTGGCAGTGCAGATGGGCTTCAAAAACCTGTCAGTCGCCTCATACGACTACAGCCTGCCGCGTTTCACCGTCACCGGCTTCACCCAGATGGGACACAGCCAGCAGACCTTCCATCAATGGACGAACGCTTACATCCTGTCGGACACGTTCGCCATCGTGAGAGGCTCGCACAACTTCACCGCCGGCGGCGACATCCGCGTCTACCGGTCGCCGCAGAGCACCACAAACGGCACCAACGGCCGCATGACCGTGAGCAACATCTTTACCGGGTATTCGGTCGCCGACTATCTGCTGGGCACGTTCCAACAGGCGACCGCATACACCTCCCTCAGCACCGGTGATTTTCGATACCGGCATTTCGCCGCTTTCCTGCAGGACGACTACAAGGTTTCCAAGCGGCTTACGTTGAACCTCGGGCTGCGCTGGGAGTACGCCACGCCGTGGCGCGAGTTGGGCGGCTCGGAAGGATATTTCGACCAGTCCGCCGGCGTGCTGCGCCTGGCGAAAAATCCGAGCATCTACGGATTGAATATAAACTCGTCGGCGTTTCTCATCGGCGGCGTGAGGCCGGGTGTCTACGAGCCCAACCACCGGCAGTTCGCACCGCGGATCGGCATGGCATTCAAGGTGAACGACAAGACCGTGATCCGGTCCGGCTACGGCATCTTCTATATCACGAATCAAGGCAGCCACACCATCGAGATCTCGGTGAATCCCGGCGCGGCCATTACTGTCACCAGCACCAATACCAGGGGCCAGACGCCGCGACTGCTGGATTCGCTCTTCGACAGCGTGACGACTGCCGCGGTGGCGGGCGGCGGAAGCTTGCAGACGATCAATCCGGTGCGGCATCCGTCGTACATGCAGCAGTGGAATTTCAACATCCAGCGGGAACTGCCGGGCAACATGCTGGCCGAGGTCGGATACGTGGGCAGCAACGGCATGCACCTGATCGGAACGCTCGACGTGAATGCGGCGCGGCTGAACCGACCCGGCGAGAATCTGGCCATCCAGGCGCGGCGGCCGTATCCGAATTTCGCCTTCATCCAACAGTTCGGCGACGGCGAGAAATCCAGCTATAACGCGCTGCTGGCGACGATCGAGCGGAGGTTCAGCAAAGGGCTGAGCCTGATGGCAAGCTACACGTTTTCGAAATCCATCGACACCGGATCGGCGGGCCTGAACGACGCGCAGTTGCATGCCATCCCGACGAATCGCAATAACGACCGCGGACTATCGGGCTACGACGCGCGGAATCGTCTGGCCTTCAACGGAATCTGGGAACTGCCGTTCGGCGCCAACAAGCGCTATCTCGCCAACACGCCGCGTCCGGTACGCTGGCTGGCCACCGGATGGCAGGCCAACACCATCGTCCAGTTCCAGAGCGGCCTGCCGTTCTCGGTAATCGATCAGGGCGACATCTATCAGACCGGCGTGCAGGCGATGCAACGTCCGAACCGCGTAGGCGACGGTAATCTGCCGGTATCGCAGCGGAAGCCGGACCAGTGGTTCGATCTGAAGGCATTCGTGCTGAACGCTACCGGGACCTACGGCAACGCAGGCCGCAATATTCTATTTCAGAACGGCACGAAGAATGTCGATCTGTCGGTGTTCAAGAGCAACTACTTCGGCGAGCGGAAGTACAATCTGCAGTTCCGGGCGGAGTTCTTCAACATCATGAACGACACGAATTTCGATGCGCCGGCGAACGCCATCAACGGACCGAAATTCGGCGTGGTGAGCACGACGGGTCCCGCGCGGGAGATCCAGTTCGCGTTGAAGTTCACGTTTTAAGGTGGGGCAGGCGCTTTCGCCTGCCCGATGCGATCACGGATTCACGGGCAGGCGGAAGCGCCTGCCCCACCAAACCACTTATGTCACCGGACCGGGATTGAACGGCGCCAGCGCGTTGTGCAGTCCCCAGTGCTCGGCCCAAGTCTTCTTGCGGCCGCTGGCGACATCCAGGATGAAGTCGAAGAGTTCTTGGCCCACCTGCTCGATGGTCGCCTCGCCGGTGGCGATCCGGCCGGCGTCCACGTCGATCAGGTCATGCCACTTCTTCGCCAGGGCCGTGCGCGACGAGACCTTCACCACCGGCACCAGCGCCAGCCCGTACGGACTGCCTTCGCCTGTAGTGAATACGTGCAGGTTCATCGAAGCCAGTTGCTGCGTGCCGCAGATAAAATCGCTGGCCGGCGTGGCCGCGAAGACCAGGCCGCGCGTGGTCACGCGCTCGCCTTGCCCGGCCACCGACATCAGCGCCGTGCTGCCGGCTTTGGCTACCGATCCCAGGGCCTTCTCGACCACGTTCGCCAGCCCGCCGCGTTTGTTGCCGGGCGTGGGGTTGGCGCTGCGGTCGGCGCTGCCCCGGGCGAGATACTCGTCGTACCAGCGCATCTCGCGGATCAGGTCACGGGCAACGTCCACGCTGGCGGCGCGGGGCGTCAGCAGATGGACGGCGTCCCGAACTTCCGTAACTTCCGAGAACAGCACAGTCGCGCCCGCGCGTACCAGAAGATCGGCGGCGTAGCCCACCGCCGGATTGCAGGTGACGCCCGAGAACGCATCACTGCCCCCGCACTGGAGACCGACGACCAGCGACGAGGCAGGGCACGGCCTCCGCGCCCGCCGGTTCAGTTCCTCCAGCCGCTTCTCGGCGAAGCGCAGGATGGCGGCGACGGTTTCGCCGAAGCCGCGATGGTCCTGCAGTCGGAGTACGTAGAGTCCGCCATCGAGCACCGGCAGCGTCCGTAGTTCCTCGCCGGGGAACAGGCGCGCGGGCTGCATCTTCTCGCAGCCAAGACTGACCACCAGGGGAGCGCCGCCGAAGTTCGCGTGACGGCTGATGTGGCCGAGAGTCTGAATGGGTACGGCGGCTCCGGGGGCGTCGATGGCGACGCCGCAGCCTAAGGTGTGGGTGATAGCCACGATGTCGTCCACCGCGGGGAAGCGAGGGAGAAGCTCCTGGCGGATGCGGCGGACGGCGTACTCCACGGTCGGCGCCACGCATTGCACGGTGGTGGTGATGCCGAGGATGTTCTTGGTGCCGGCCGATCCGTCGGGGTTCGGGAAGCCATCGAAGGTGATGCCTTCGAGCGGCGCGGGTGGAGGCGGCGTCGCCGTGGCGAGCGGCAGTTCGTCAAGGGCAGGGGCGGCGGGCAGATCGATCAGTTCCTCGCGCACCCAGGCGCCGGCTTCGAGGTCGCGATTCGCATGGCCGATGACCTCACCGTATCGTCTGATCGACTCGCCTTTTGCGAGTGGGCGCAGGGCAATCTTGTGCGATTGGGGAACCGATTCGGGGAGAGTCAGACCGTTGGCGAACGCGGCGCCTCGCTGCAGTCCTTCCGGATTGACGATGATTGCTACGTTGTCCAGCGGGTGAACCTGGACGTAAAGAGGTTGCACGAACTTATTGTAGTGTGGCTTTCCACCGCAAATTAAAGCTCTCCGCGGTCCGGCCGATAAAGTGGTAGACAATGCGGATTCTGGTGGCAGAGGACAATCCGGTTTTCCAGAGCATGTTGAACAATATGCTCAGCAAGTGGGGCTATGATGTGGTGCGGGCCGATAACGGCGAACTAGCCTGGCAGATACTGTCGGATGGTCAAGCTCCTCCGTTGGCGATTCTGGACTGGATGATGCCCGGCATCGACGGTGTAGAGATCTGCCGCAGGATTCGGAAGGCAGCGCAGCAGCGGTATGTCTACGTGATTCTGCTTACCGCGAAGACGGAGCAGAAGGACCTGGTGGAGGGCATGGAGGCCGGTGCTGACGATTATCTGACCAAGCCGTTCAACACCCACGAATTGCGGGTCCGGCTGCGCGCAGGTCGACGTATTCTCGATCTGCAGGAGCAATTGCTTCAGGCGCAGGAGGCGCTGCGGGAACAGGCCACGCACGACGGTCTCACCGGATTGTGGAATCGCACGTCGATTCTGGAAATCCTGCAGAAGGAAGCTGCGCGATCCGCGCGCGAAGTCTTGCCGCTGGCCGTGCTCATGGCCGATCTGGACAATTTCAAAAAGATTAATGATACATTCGGACATCTTGCGGGCGACCACGTGCTGCGCGAAAGTGCACGGCGACTACGGAATCACAGCAGGACTTACGATGCCGTCGGGCGATACGGCGGTGAGGAGTTCCTGGTGGTGTTACCGGGATGCGACGAAGCGGGTGGTCTGGCGCAGGCGGAACGATTGCGGGAGTCCATAGGCCTTTCGCCAATTCAGACTTGCGTAGGTGAAATCGCCCTGACTTGTAGTGTCGGGATGTCGTGGAGTGTACGGCCGGAGCCGTCTCAAACGAAGGAACTGCTGCGCTCCGCCGACGCGGCGCTGTATAGGGCGAAGCGGACGGGCCGCAATCGCGTGGAGGTGCATACCACGGCGAGCGACATGGTAACGCCACAGGATGCCTCCGTGAGCTTGGTTTCGGCAGTATGAGAATTCTGCAAAAAACATGTAACGGTTTTCCGGCGTTGCGTTATAATCAGGGCTCCCCCGTAACGCAAATTAGCCATGACCGCTACTCAACTTCTTGCGCCTGTTGGGGTGTCTGAGCGAGTTCGAACGGTCCTTGCCGCCTGCCGCCGTGAGCGAACCGCAAGCGATTATGCACAGCGCCTCATTGACAGCTTGGTCGAAGTCACGAATTCAAAGCATGGCATCTGGTTAGACCTCCCTGCCAGTCCCGGTCAAGTGGTGGCGGTAACAGGTGGCGGGAATCCGCTGACGCGTCTCAATATCGAGAAGAAGCTCCCATTTTTCGAGGATCACCTCGGTTTAGGCGACGAGACCCAATCCGTTGCAGCGGCGCCAATCTGGTTTCGATCTTCCGTGGTGGGCGTCCTGGCAGTGGCGAATGGCGCCCGGCCTTATACAGCCTCCGATCTCGATCTCCTTGAAGCGGTCGGCCGCGTGGCAGTCGCTGAACACGAAAGCCTGCTCCGGGTGGAGGCCCTGGGGTTGGCCAATAACCAGCAGGAACTCACCGACTTGGCCCACGCTCTGCGTCAGCCGCTGGGAATTCTGGAGGCCTGCGCATACCTGCTGGAGTTATCACTGCCTGACAGCGAGTCCCGCGCGCGCGATCAGATTGGGATGATGCACAAACAACTCGATCGCGCCAGCGGAATTCTGGACCGGAGCACCAGAGTCTACACACCGGCCCGGTCGCGTCCCCGCACCGATGAGAGAGCGCCTGAGGAAAGCGACAGCCGCCTTTTGACGAAATCGGCAATGTCCATGGTGACGTAGTAGGGCGGCTTCACCACGAACTGCTGCTTTGTATCCCACAATCCACGGGAAACCTCTTCCCACATCGGCACGTTAATTCCGGAATCGATAATGATGATGGCATCGGCCTTCTCCAGAAAGCGCAGGCTCGACGGCTTGAAGTCCTCTTTCGAAAAATCGAGCACCACCAGGTACAAGTCGGGCTGCAGGAACTCCAGAATACTGTTCGATTCCAGGATAACGTTGCCGCACGCGGCGATCATCTTGCGCACTACCGGAACGGCGCCGGCGAGCTGTCCCTGGGCGGTGCGGAGCCAGAATGACCGGACCGCGCCCGCCGCCAGGTAACGGCCGGTATCGGTATTGCTCGGCATCTCCTCCTGCGTGAGCACGTAGGGATGGTCGAGCTTCTCCGGCTCGTCGGGCGCGCACTCGCAGGGATCGCCACTGGTCGAGCAGGCGCCGTGGCCGTACTGCGTGACTTTACAGGCGGTCCAGTCCCACTGCGGCAGCGCGCAAATCAATCCTGTAATGACGGAGGTTTTTCCGATATCCCGGGTGTGGCCTCCGACTACGATCAGCATCAGTTGCTATCCTCCAGTCATTCGCAAGCCTGCCCGCTCCCTCACGGTCGCGGCTCGGTTGCATTGTCTCCAGGGATCCACGATTCAACAGAGCCGCGACCGTAAGGGAGCGGACATGGTAGCATGCGACGCCCGTCATTTTCCCTCCAGGACCGCCAGCCTTCTCTTCAATTCGCCCATTTCCTTGCGCATCTCCGGCAGGCGCGACAGATTCGCCAACATCTCCAGATGCTCCTTCAGCGGACGCGCCGGCGTACCCCACACCACCTGGCCGCTGCGCACGATCTTCGAGGTCAGGATGCCGCAGCCCGATCCCAGGACCGCGCGCGATTCAATGCGCGCCTTATCGCCAATCCCGACCTGCCCGCCGATCACGGCGTAATCCTCGACCACCACGCCGCCGGAAAAGCCGGTCTGCGCGGCCACCACGACGTGTCGTCCTATCCGGCAGTTGTGCGCCACGTGCACCATATTATCCAGCTTGGTGCCGTCGCCGATAGACGTGACGCCGAGCGCGGCCCGGTCCACGCAGGAGTTGGCACCGATCTCGACGTCCGCGCCGATTTCCACCCGTCCCACCTGCGGGAACTTCTCGTAATGATCGCCTTCGAGCACAAAGCCGAAACCATCGGCGCCGATCACGCAGCCCGAGTGCAAAATCGTGCCCCGTCCGATATCGACATTGTCGTAGATGGTGACATTGGCATGCAGCACGCAGCCCTCGCCGATGGAAACCCGCTTGCCGATCGAACAGCCGGCGCCAATGTTCGCTGCGATCCCGATGCGCGAGCCGTTGCCGATCACCGCGTGCGGTCCGATATTCACCAGCGCGCCAAGATCCACGCCAGCGCCGATCACCGCCGTGGGATGAATGCCTGGGGTCAGTTCCTGTGTGGGATGAAACCGGCTGAGCACGCGCGCGAAGGCAGTCCGGGGCGCCGCCACGCGGATCACCGTCCGGTAGTTTGAAGCAAAATCGAACGGAACCAGCAGGCAACCGGCCGCGGACGACTCGGACTGACGTACTGCCTTCTGATTCGCCACAAACGAAATATCGCTGCCACCGGCTGCGTCGAGCGGAGCGACGCCGGTAATATCCTTCTCGCCGTCGCCCTCAAACGTAGCGCCGAGCCATTCGGCCAATTCGCGAACGCGCATGTCTTATGATACAAGTTCATGCCGATTGATCCATCCGCCGCGGTGGCTGCGACCGCGCGCGTGCACCCGGAGGCGCGGATCGGCCCGGGTGTCCGCATCGGAGAATTCTGCGTCATCGAGAGCGACGTTGAAATCGGGGCGGGCTGCATGCTCGAGCCGTACGTTTTCATAAAGCGTTGGACCACGCTGGGCGAGCATAACGAGATCTCGGCCGGAACCGTGCTCGGCACCGACCCGTTCGATAAGAAGTTCACCGGCGAGCGCAGCTATCTGCGGATCGGACACCGTAACCGGATTCGAGAGCATTACACCATCTCGCGCGGCACGGCGCCGGAATCGGCCACGGAGATCGGCGACGGCAACTACATCATGAGTTCCGGTCACATCGCCCACAATTGCAAGGTGGGAAATAATACCGTGATCGCCAGCTGTGCGTTGCTGGCCGGGTTCGTGGAAGTGGAGGACGAAGCTTTCATTTCCGGCGGCGTGGGTGTACACCAGTTCACAAAAATCGGCAGGCTGGCGATGATTGGTGGCAATAGTGGCATCAACACCGACGCACCGCCCTTTTTCATGTACGCGGGTTTCCGGGCATCGCCGAAGGGTCTGAATGTGGTCGGGTTGCGCAGGGCTGGTTTTAAGGCTTCGGATCTGGCGGCGTTAAAGAAGGCCTATCTGCTGCTCTACCGGTCAGGGTTGAAACTCGGGGAAGCGCTGGAGCGGATCGAGACACTCATTCCTACGCCGGAAACTCTTCATTTAGTTAAGTTTATCCGACGATGTGAAAGGGGGATATGCCGTGAATAGGGGACGGCGGATCCGCCCCCTATAAATCGGGTTAACGGGTTGCGGTTCTACGCTTTACGGGAGAGGCGGCGGCGGCTTCCGGCTTGATCCGGCCGTCTTCCACTGCGGAACGGAGACGTCCCACCACGCTTTTGCAGAGATCGAGTTCGTCGTGATTTGGAATGAAACCCGGCATCTTCGGGTCTATGAACTGCTTGCGGAACAACTGATCGGACGCCATCGCGGTAAGAACCCCAAGTTCTTCCGAGGTAAACTCTAACGTCACTTTTTTCATGGATATTCTGATTGTAACATCTTTGGATCTAATTGTCGTGGACCCATAGCACGCGCCTCCAGTGTCAGCCCTTTCCGGACCGGCGCGCTTCGTCGTCCTGGAACTCGATCCGACGTCCGGTGCGGGCTTCCAGACTGGCAAGAAGGCCGCGAATGTCGCCTTTTCCCGCCCGGAATACCAGCGCCTGTTGCTTGCCCTCGGAATCTACATATTCCAGGGTGACAAAGTGTTTCCGAGACTTACTCAGCAAGAGCAATGGCGAGATCAGCACTGCGGCGGCATATCGGCGGCTGACATTCTGCCCATACTCGATGAGGTTGATCTTGTCGTAGGGAATGGCGAGATCGAGCTTGCTGGTGTGGAATATCAGGTTCTGGCGGTCGGTGAGATCGAGCCGGGCGTTGGATTTAGCCATAGCCGGCAAGGTTCCGCCCACGAACTGAACCGAAACACCATCCTTCGCCGCCAGCAAACTAGCCTGCAAACCCATCAACAGGGCGCAAATCCGGAGGGTCATAGGGAGATAGTGGCGGCCGGTGGCGCCGTTTCTCACCTGATTTTGCCGGTTTCGTATCTAAACCCTGCGCCAAAGCTTGAACGCGACGACGCCGGTAGCGAGCACGCCAAGCCCGAAGAGGCCGATGTCCCAACCCGAGGTCAAGAAGACGTACGCCCATCCTGCCAGCGCGATGGCTGACGGCACTGGATAGAGCCACATGCGAAACGGCCGCTCGATATCCGGGCGCTCGCGGCGGATGTAATGCAACGCCACGATCTGCCCCACGAACTGCACCAGGATGCGGGCGGTGATCAGCGCCTTGATCACAAAGTCGAGATCGAAGAAGGCAGCGACGATGGCCAGTCCGCCGATAACCACCAGGGACAGGCTGGGAAAGCCGCCTTCGTGCAACTTCGCAAACGGTTTGAAGAAGTTGCCGTCCAAAGCGGCGGCATACGGTACTCGGGAGTAGCCTAGCACCAGGGCGAAGACCGATGCGAAGGCGGTCCAGAGAATCATCACCGTGAGGACCATTGCGGCCTTGGGTCCGTACACGGCTTCCATGAAAGTGGCGCCGATAAACTTCGACTGTATCGCCTCCCGCCATGGCACCACGCCGATGATGGCCAGATTCATGACGGCGTAGATCAGGGCGACAGCGACTACGGAATAAAGGATCGCGCGCGGAATCACGTAAGCGGGCCGGCGGACCTCGCCGCCCACGTAGCAGATATCGTAGTAGCCGAGGAAGTCGTACATCGCGATCGCCATGGCGCTGCCCAAGCCGAGCGCGAAGCCGCGGGTCAGGCTGAAGGCGCCGGGCGGGAAGTCGAAGGCTCGCGCGGCATCGAAATGCAGCAGGCCGCTGACGATCATCCAGCCGCAGGTGATGAGCATTCCGACCCAAAGAACCACCGTCAGCCGGCTAAGGACGCTAATCTGCCGATAGAGCAGCGCTACGACCAAGACACCGACGCCGGCGGCGGCGAGTTTGAGCTGAAGCGGGGACATCGACTTCCAGAAGTAGCTCAGGTATTGGGAGAAGCCGATGTAACCGGAGGCAATCTCGAGCGGCGCGCTGAAGATGAACTGCCAGATGAAAAGAAACGGCAGCAGCGCGCCCAGGCGGGTATTGCGGAAGGCCTCGCGCAGGTAGAAATAGGATCCGCCGGTGCCGGGCATGGCGGCCGCCAGTTCGCTCCACACCAGCCCGTCGCACAACGAGAGGACGGCGCCAAGCAGCCAACCCAGCATGCACTGGGGGCCGCCCATGGAGGCAAGGATCAGGGGAATCGTGATGAACGGCCCGACCCCGACCATGTTGCTCATGTTCAGGGCGGTGGCTTCGAGCAGCCCGAAACTGCGTTCGAGATGAGGTTGGGATTCCGTCTCAGGCACGTGTTCTCACAAAGAAAACCGAATGGGTTTTGCTTTTCTTGGTGATCTTTGTGGTCTTTGTGAGAGCCAGCCTTTGGCCGCGAACCAGCACGGCCGCTCACAAAGATCACAAAGAGAAAACCAAATTTATTCTATTTTTACCTTCGTGAGATCCACCTTCGGCGCTGGATACTCCATTTTCAGACCCCGCAGGCGCTTCTCGATGATTTCCGATACCGCCAGATTGCGGAACCATTTCTTGTTTGCCGGGATGATGTACCAGGGCGCGTGCCTGGTGCTGCACTTCGAAAGCGCGTCCTCGTACGCCTCCTGGTAATCGCCCCAATGCCGGCGCTCCGCGAAATCCGCTTCCGCCAGCTTCCAGTTTTTCAACGGATCCTGGATCCGTTGCTCGATCCGGCGCTTCTGCTCGTCTTTGCTGATGTGCAGGAAGAACTTGAGAATCACCGTGTTGTTCTCGACCAGCATGTGTTCGAATTCGTTGATCTGGTCGTAACGCGCCTGCCAGACGGATTTCGGCACCAGCTTATGCACCCGCACCACCAGCACGTCTTCATAATGCGATCGGTTGAAGATTCCGATTTCACCGCGCATCGGCGTCGCCCGGTGGATGCGCCAGAGGAAATCGTGCCGCGCCTCCTTGTCATTGGGAACTTTGAACGACGTCACCCGGCAGCCCTGCGGGTTGAGGCCCGTCATCACGTGCCGGATGGTGCCGTCTTTACCGCCCGCATCCATGGCCTGCAGTACGATCAGCACCGAGTACTCGGCGGATGCCGCCAGCAGCGTTTGCAGTTGGAACAGGTCCTTAACGTTCTTGGCCAGAGCGGCCTCGCACTTCTCCTCGTTCTTGAAACCAGCGGTGTCCTCCGGGTCGCGCTTGGAGAGGTTCACCTTTTCATGCGGACGGACGTGAAATCGTTTTTCCAGGCTCATCAGTCTCCTCCAACCACCTTCTGTTTCTTGATCCATTCGATCAACAGGTCGCGCAACAGCGGGCCGTCGGTGGTAAAGGTCAGATCCGCGTTGTGCGGCCCCATGTTGCTTTGATTGGCCGCGGTGAAATCGGTGCTCGCGATCGTGTACATACGTTCCGGCTCGATCTGGTGGGCCTTCGCGATGGCCGCGGGCACGTCGGCGCCCTTGACTTTGGCGGTCACCACGATATTGTCGAATGGCATGATGTTCCAGATGTGCCGGGCGAGCAGTTGTCCTTCCGGAAGCTCGTCCCGCATGCCGCCGTTGTTGATGAACGCAAAATCGGTATGCATTTCTTCCCGCATGGCGCGCTCGAAAAGAACCTTCGCCTCGGCGCGTTTCATGTGTTTGCGGGATTCGCCGATCGGCTGGTCGACCACCTTGGTGACCTCACCCTCCCAATGTTTCACCTCCCGGTTGACGTCCTGCGCGACAGGTCCGCTGCCCGAAATCGGGATGACCTTCCATTTCCAGGAGACCAGCTTCTTCTGCTTCACATCGACGCTAAGCTCCAGCCGCCCGAGCTCCTCGGCATTCCCCTTCGCGCGAACTTGTACGCGCCCATCGCGTTCTTTCGCTTCCGGCATTCCGATATGGCTGTGGCCAGTAATCGAGATCGCCACGGCCGGCAGCGATTCCAGCACCGCCTTTTCGTCGGCAGAGTTGATATGCGCGAGCAGCACGATCAGGTCGGATTTCGCGCGGACCTGATCGGCGTAGCGCCGCACGGTCTCGACTACGGGCAAGGAATGCCAAGGCCCGCGGGTCTTGGGAGTGGTCATGCCACCCAGATCCATGAGCGCGCCGATCACTGCAACCCGCACGCCGTTGGCTTTCAGAATGACGTAGGGCTTCTTCGTCATCAGGCGGTTTTGATTGTCGACCACGTTGGCGCAGACGATCGGGTAGCGGGCAATGCCCATGAACTTTTTCGTCATTAACCAGCCGTAATCGAACTCGTGATTGCCCAGCGTCGACGCGTCGAAACCGAACAGGTTCGCGATCTGGTACACGGGCTCTCCATGGAAGATGGTGGAGACGGGCGTTCCCTGCACGATGTCGCCGGCGTTGAGCAGCAGGCAGCCGGTGCAGTTTTCGCGTTCCTGCCGGATCGCGGCGGCGAGTTGCGCGAATCCGCCCTGCCCCCGAGCGGTGGGAACCAGTTGCGCGTGCAGATCGTTAACGTGCAGGATGGTGACGGCTCGAACGTCATCGGCGGCCGGCGCGATGCGGACGAACAGCGCAACCGCGGCGAGCAGAAGCAGTCGTTTCGCAAGCCTCATCTTTCGTCCTTATAGACCTGGCCGCCCTTCATCACGAACTTTACATGTTCCAGTTCCGTGATGTCCCGGATGGGATCGCCGTTCACGGCCACGATGTCCGCCAGTTTGCCGGCCTCGATGGCGCCCAACTCGTTCTGCTGATCCAGCAACGCCGCCGCGACAGTGGTAGCCGACTGAATCGCCTGCATGGGCGTCATGCCGTATTTCACCATGTAGCCGAATTCCTTCGCCTGGTTCTCGGTCCAGGCGAAGCCGCCAACGTCGGTGCCGAAGCTGATCTTCACGCCCTTTCGCACGGCCGTACGAAAAGCCTTAGCCTCCATATCGCGCATGGCGATCCAGATGGGATTGCCTTCCTTGGCGCGGCCCTCCGCCACGTACACACCGACATAGATCGTTGGACACCAGTAGACCCCGCGCTGGATCATGCGATCCATCAGCGCTTCGTCCAGACCGACGCCGTGCTCGATCGTGTCCACCCCCGCGCGCAGTGCGGAGTCGATGCCGTCGCGGCCCATCGCGTGCGCCGCCACCTTGCGCCCCAGACGATGCGACTCCTCCACCATCGCCCGCGCTTCCTCATCCGTGAAGTTTACCCACGAACGCAGAGCGCCATCCTTGATGTAGTATTTGCGGTCGGAATAGTATTTGATCCAGTCCGCGCCGAACCTCACCTGTTCCCGCACCGCGCGGCGGATGTTGTCCGCGCCGTCGACAAACTGCACGCCCTCGGGCATCTTGAGCTCCCAGGAATACCCAAGCAGCGGATACATGCCGGTAGCGGAGAAAGACCGGGTGGCAACGAACAGCCTCGGTCCGGGAATTACACCACGATTGATGGCGGTCTTCACGTCGACGTCGGCGTACATGGCGCCTTCGGTTTCCAGATCGCGCAGCGTGGTGAAGCCGTTCATCAGCCCGATACGCACGGCGACGGTGGCCCGAATGGCGCGGTACGGAATCGACTCCTTCAGCAATTGCTGGTCGTAATCGGCGGAAGTGATATCGCCCTGCAACAGGATGTGCGTGTGGTTGTCGATCAGCCCGGGCAGCACCGTGGCATGGCTCAGGTCGATGATTCGCGCGCCCGCCGGACGCGGCACGGTCGAGCCTGTCTGCCGGATGCGTTCGCCCTCAACCAGAATTTCCTGCCCGGCGAGGATCCGGCCTGTCCGTGCGTCCACCATCCGTCCGGCGCGGATGACCGTCGCCGGCTGCTGCGCCGGAAGCATGCCAGGGAACAGCCAGACCAGAGCGATGAAGCGCGTCACAGCACCTTCTTTGCGAACTCCACCGCTACCGGATCTTTCATCTTCTCGCCCCAGCGCTGGATCAGCCGGGCCAACTCCTTCACCTTGGCCGGCTGGCTGGCGAAGAGATCGTTACGCTCCGTCGGGTCGCTCTGGAGGTCGTACAACTCGTTCTTTGGATGGTCGCGCAGAATGAGCTTCCATCGCTCCGTGCGCACGGCCCGTTCGATCGACGGCTTGCCATCCACGTCTTTCTGTGTAATGTTCTCCAGAAACACCGGCTCCTTCCAACCAGTGCGGCCGGAACGGCATTCGGCGATCCGGCTATGTCCCTCCAACCGGGCGGGCGCTTTAATTCCCGCGGCTTCCAGAATCGAAGGCATCAGGTCCAGACTGGTAACGCCGCCCGTGTAGTTCACACCCGCGGGAATATGTCCGGGCCAGCGCATCAGGAGCGGAATCTTGGCACTCTCCTCGTAGCACACCGTCTTGTTCAGGCTGCCGGCGCGTTGCCCGAACGTCTCTCCGTGATCGGCCGTGAAACTGACGAAGGTCTTGCTCTCCAGATCCAGGCTCTTGAGTTTGTCCAGTACGCCGCCGACGCAGGTGTCGATCGCGGTCACGGCGCCGTAGTAATCGGCGTGCTCGCGGCCCTCATACATCGCACGGAACTTCTTCGGCGGATCGTACGGGGTGTGCGGCGGGTAGTACGAAACGAACAGCGCGAAGGGACGGCTGCGATTCTCTTCGAGAAAACGCGCCGCGTCGCGGGTTTCGACGTCGGACCGATACTCGGATTCGTAGCGCTCGCCGGTCCAGTGCGACAGCCGCGAGTTGTATCCGTTCCAATAGTCGAACAGTCCCGGATTCGCCTCGCCGAGGTGCCACTTGCCAATGTATCCGGTGCGATATCCGGCCTCCCGCAACAGGGTGGGCAGGTTCGGCTGGAGCTTGAATTCGGGCATCTGGAAGACGCTCGCCACTTCGTAGACGTTGTGATCGAGGTGCGAGGTGTGCGGATATACCCCTGTCATCAAGGCGGAGCGCGCCGGCGTGCACAAAGCCTGGGGCGTGTAGGCATTGGCAAAATGCGCACCGCCGCGCGCCAGGCGATCCAGGTTTGGCGTTTTGATCCACTGGTTGCCGGAGACTCCCAGCGCGTCCTCGCGGATCTGGTCGGCCATGAGGAAGAGAATGTTCGGCCGCTCTGTCGCGGCGGCCCGCGCCGCGAGGCATCCGGCCGCGGAGGCGATAAACTGTCTTCGGTTCATAAACGCTAGCCTTCGAGTTTAGCAGCGCGCCGTCCTGTTATCATCGTAAGCGGATGGCTTTGCAGGATGCCGCCCCGGATGATGCTGAACTCCAGGAACTTCGCGAGCGGGTGACTCGCCTGGAGCAGGAGGCTGCAGAACGGGGCCGGCGTGAAAGTGAGGAGCGGTTCCAGCTCATGGCGGACACGGCGCCCGTTATGTTGTGGATGTCCGGCTCAGACACATTGTGTACGTTCTTCAACCGGCGTTGGCTGGAGTTCCGCGGCCGCACCATGGAGCAGGAACTCGGCAACGGCTGGACCGAAGGTGTGCATCCGGATGATCTGGAGCGATGCGTCGGCACATATCTTACGAGTTTCCACGCCCGCCAGGAATTCCGTATGGAATACCGGCTGCGGCGCGGCGATGGCGTGTACTGCTGGATTCTCGACACAGGCGTGCCGCGTTTCCTTCCGCAAAGCGAATTCGCCGGCTACATCGGCTCATGCATCGTAATCGACGACCATTTGAACCGGCGGCTGGAGTTGGCAGGTCTACCTCCCGGCGTACAACTTACGTCGCGCGAGGCCCAGGTTTTGACGCTGATTGCCGAAGGGAAGTCCACTAAGGAGACGGCTGCGATTCTCGGCATCAGCTACAAGACGGCGGATTCGCATCGCACGCGGCTGATGGAAAAGCTGGACGTGCACGAGACGGCCAGCCTGGTCCGCTATGCCATCCGGCTGGGACTGGTGAAGCCCTAGCGCCCCATCCAGCCGCCATCCACCGTCAGGACCGTGCCGCTCACGTAATCCGAGGCTGCCGACGCGAGAAATACCGCCGCGCCCGCGAAGTCTTCGGGCGATCCCCAACGCCCCGCCGGAATTCTCGCCAGAATCGAGGGATATCGGACAGGGTCGTTACGCAGCGCCTCGGTATTGTCCGTCGCAATGTAACCCGGCGCGATGGCGTTCACCTGCACGCCCGCGGACGCCCATTCGTTCGTTCGCCAGGGCTTTGGTGAGCTGACCGATCCCGCCCTTGGCTGCCGCATAGCCCGGCACGGTGATGCCGCCCTGAAACGTCAGCAACGATGCAGTGAAGATGATCTTGCCCGCCCCGCGCTTCACCATGTCCTTGCCGATCTCGCGGCTGAGCACGAATTGCGAACTGAGATCCACTTCCAGGATGCGGTCCCAGTATTCGTCGGGATGCTCGACCGCCGGCTTGCGCAGGATCGTGCCGGCGTTGTTCACCAGAATATCGATGACCGGCACATCCCGCTTCACCTGCTCGATGAAGGCGTAAAGCGCCTGGCGATCGCCGAAGTCGCAGGCGTAGCCGCGGAACTTGCGGCCGCGCGCGGTCACCTCACGCTCCAGGGAACTGCCTTCGGCTTCGAGCGACGCGCTCACGCCGACGATGTCGGCTCCTGCCTCGGCCAGGGCCAGCGCCATCGCCATACCGATGCCGCGGCGGGACCCGGTGACGAGGGCGGTCTTTCCATCCAGTTTGAAGCGATCGAGTACGTTCAAGCTATTCCTCTGCGCACTGCATTAGAAGTTTCATGACGGGGCCGCCGCCTTCGAGTTGATGCATGGCCTCGGCCAGGCCGTCGAGCGGACGAACACCGGTCACCATGCGGTCGAGCGGGAGCGATCCGGACGCGGCCAGTGCGATGGCTTCCTCGAAATCCTGCGTCTCGTAGACGCGGGCGCCGCACAGCCGCAGTTCCCGCCAGAAGAAGCGGAACAGGTCGATCTTGGGCGGTTGGGCGAAGATCGCCACCACCACGATGCGCCCGCGCGTGCGCGGCAACTTCGTCACCATCTCGGCGCCCGCGGCGGATCCGGAGACTTCGAATACCACATCGGCGCCGGCGGTGGCCGTTTCGTCGGTGACCTTCTGCACCAGGTCTATCTCCTGCGGATTGACGGCATCGAATCCGAATTCGCGCGCCAGGTTCAGGCGGAACGGATTCACCTCACTGACCACCACGCGCGCGCCTTTACTACGCGCAACCAGCGCCACCAGCAGTCCGATAGGTCCTCCGCCGAGCACGACGACGTACTCGCCGGCCTGGACATCGCCCATCCGCACGTCGTGGCAGGCCACGGCGATCGGCTCGACCAGCGCGCCCTGCTGCAGTGTGAGCGATGCCGGCAGATGGTGCAGCGTGTGCGCGGGCACAGTCCACAAACCCTGCAGCGCACCGGGAGCATCGATGCCGATGAATTTCAGATTCTGGCAGATATGGCTGTGGCCGGCCCGGCAGGCGGGGCAGTTGCCGCAAGGATCCAGCGGACGCACGGTGACACGATCGCCCGTGGCGAAGCCGGCCACGTCCTGGCCCACCGCGGTGATCACGCCGGACATCTCGTGGCCGAGCACCTGCGGCATATGGACACGATGATCCATAGCGCCGTGGAAAATGTGGAGATCGGTGCCGCAAATGCCGCAATAGGCAACCCGGATCTGAACTTGTGCAGGACCGGGTGGGACTGGGGAACAATCGCCCACCCGGATGGTCTGTTTACCTTCGTAGAACGCCGCTCGCATGAGAATCTAGCTTACCAATACGAGCGGTGTTTCGTTCTGCTTTTACTGCGTGACCTTGGGCAGGGCGGCGGCAGCGGCGGTAGCGTCGTCTGCTTTGGCGCCGCACGTCGGATGACCGTATCCGCCTTTGCTGACACCCTTGTCGTCGATGTCGAACACGATATTATCGGGATGGTCCTTGTCACCCGCGACGCCGCCCACACCGGCTACTCCATTGGCGTTCAGAGCCATGTGATCCAGGCCGAGCGTATTGCGGACGCGCCATGCAATGTTGTGGTCCGCGCACGAAGTGTCGCCGCTGACGCCGACCGCGCCGAGGATGACGTGATTCGCGCCGTAGAGAGCCAGCCCGCCGCCGAACACGTTCACGCCGCCGATCTTCTTGCCAACCATCGGGTCGTTGAACTGGCCGTAACGCGACGACGGAGCTCCGTATGCTACCGAAACATCCACGGGATTGCTTTCCTGCAAGCCGAACAGGCTGCCGCCCGGCTGCGTGGCCGTGTAAAGATTGGCGGTCGACAACGACAGACCGGCGGCTTGCCCGGAGTTGTTGGTGTTCGACGCGGGATCCAGACTGAAGGCATTTGCGGTGTTAGCCTTCTGGGCCGAAATCACGCGGCTTCCGGGCCACTGGGCGCCGCGATTCGCGCCGGAAAACGCCACTGCGCAGACTACGCCGTCGCGGTCGACGATGGTAGCCCACATCTGGTTGTTAAGCCCGCTGGTTTCCGTGCTCACCGCTGATACCAGCGCGGTCTTTAACGTGGCGTAATCAGGCAGGTTTCCGCAGCCGTTATCCTGTGCCTGTGCGTTGACTCCCAAGAGCGAGCCGCCTAGTACCAGCACAGCGGCAGAGTGCGAGAAAATTGACGTTCGTTTCATAAGTTGAGTTTGAGCTCCTGATCTTGATCGTTTAGCGTGGATCGTCCTGACCTCAGATCAGGACGGTTTTCAGCATATACCAGTCGATAGTGTTTAAAAAGTACGATTCGTCACGGTGCGAAAGAATCTCTTGACCGTGCGCCTAACTCTGTAGTAGATTCGACAACAGGTTTAGTAGACATGCTCAAGGCAAAAGTCACGCGCTTCGAACTCGAACTGCTCGAACAACTCTGGAAGCTGGGCCCCGCTTCGGTGCGGGAGGTGCAGGAGAGCCTGCGGGAAAAAGATCGTCCCGCTTACACGACGGTGCAGACGATCATGTACCGGCTGGAAGAAAAGAAGGCGGTTCGGCGCGTGAAGAAGATCGGCAACGCGCACATCTTTGAGGCGCTGATCACCCGGAAGGCTGTGTACCGGCGCCTGATCGACGACCTGCTGGAGGTATTCGGGGGTTCGCCGGCGCCGCTGATGTCGCATCTGGTGGAATCGGGAAAACTCTCGCTGGAAGATGTGCGAGAGGTGGAAAAGACGCTGTCGCGACTGGAGAAGAAGCAGTGACGGCGCATCTGTTGTGGTCTACACTGGCGGCTTTGGCTGCGGTCGTGGCAGTGCTTGCTCTCAAGAGGCGGAGCGCGGCGCTTAGGCACGGAATTCTGCTGGCGGCGATCCTACGCTTTGCCATACCCACGGGCTGGCTGACTGAGGCCGGTGGACTATTGGCACACAGGCTACCCGCACGGGCGGCGACGGTGCGCGCTCTGGAAGATCTGTCGTGGCTGCTGGTGACACCGGGCTCCGGTTCTTTTCGACCGCCTTCGGGCGCACGGCCCTATGACATTTGGCGCCTGGTATGGATCCTCTGGATTGCCGGAGCCATGGTGTGCCTGGTGACCTGGATCTTACGCCTTGCACGCACCCCTCGTGCTGTTCGCGAGCCGGACGCCATGGAGAAAGCGGCATTTTGGGCGGCGCAGCAGAGATTTCCGGTTGGTCCTCCCGTGGAGTTGCAGATTGTAGCGGCGGGTTACGGCCCGCTCGCGCGCGGCTGGTGGAGGCACTTGATCGCGCTGCCGGACGGACTCTTCGGGCAATTGAGTGCGGCGGAGCTAGAGGCGGTGATCATCCACGAACTGGCACACGTCCGGCGCCACGACAATTTGTCGGCGGCCTTTGTCCGTACTGTTGTGTCCTGCTTTTGGTTTCATCCACTGCTCTGGTGGTTGGAGCGGCGAATGCTTGCCGAGCGGGAGCATGCCTGCGACGAGCTTGTACTCCGCTGCGGGACAGTTCCGGCGGATTATGCCGCGGGAATTTTGAAAGTCTGCCGGTTGGCGTTTGCCGGTCCAACCGTCTACGCAGGGGCCATGGGATCCGATCTGAAATCACGAATGGAGCATATTATGTCGACCAACGTCAGCCCTTCCTCCAACCACTTCGCGCGAGTAGTCTTGGGTGCGTTTCTGTTTACCGCCGCGATCATCCCCGTCGCTGGTGGGTTTCTGTCCGCACAAACACATGCGCCGCAGCAGGCTGCGGTCGCGGCGGAGGCCAATCCGATCGAGAGACTACTGGACACTGTAAAGAGCCAAGTTTCGAGGCAGGACTATGCAGCCGCACTGAAGTCGGCTGCCGAGGTCCTCAAGATCGATCCCGCGAACCGTGCGGCGAGACTTCTGCAGGCAGCGGCGCTCACGGGGCAAAGGCGTTATCAGGACGCGCTCGCCGTGATCGAGGATGTTTTGCGCACCGAGCCGGACTGCGCCGATGCCCTGTTTCAGATGGGGACGATCCATCTGGCGGATCAGAAATTCGCGCTAGCCGAAGCAGCGTACCGCCGCACGTGGCAAGTCGAGCCCGCAGGAGTGCGCGGGTTGCTGGGAATCGTCGAAGTCGATTTTGCCTCAGGACGCAAAGACGAGGCGGTCGCGCTGCTTCAGGCTGAGGTAGCAAAAGCGCCGGATCGCGCCGATCTGCGCCTGGCGCTCGGCAATGCTGCCGTGAGGGCGCAGGCCTACGATCTGGCTCTCTCGGCGTTCCAGCACCTGCTCGAAGGTATAGGCGCTGACTCGAAAGCCGCCGGCGATCTCTACCTCCGAATTGGAGAAACAGCGCGGCGCAAGGGCGACTTCAACATCGCTATTACGGCTCTGCTCGAAGCGAGCCGGCTACAGCCGGACAATTCCTTACCGATCGTCACCCTGGCCCTGGTTTATGACTCCGCGGGCCGGAAGATGGAAGCCAGGCAGACGTACGAAGCTGCCCTGAAGCTGCAGCCTCGTCATGTGGTGGCTTTGAACAATCTGGCGTACCTGCTTTCGGAAAACCACGGAGATCTGGATCGTGCCGAGTCGTACGCCAGGCAGGCCGCGCAGCTCTCTCCCACGCTTTACGAAGTTCAGGACACGGTCGGTTGGGTTTACCTGAAACGGGGGAATACCAAAGATGCCGTCGACGCGTTCGCCGCGGTGGTGCGCGCACAACCGGCCCGTTTCACCTTTCGCTATCACCTAGGCCTGGCGCTCGTGCAACAAAAAGATTATGCCGGTGCGCGGCGCGAGTTGTCGCAGGCCCTCAAGTGCGATCCAAAGGAAGATGAAGCCCGCAAAATCCAGGATCTCCTTCGCAGCTTGCCCTGACCAATCATGAGAGCTGAGGTCTTCTTGGCGATCTTTGCGATCTCTGCGCGAGACTGCCTTTGTTTGCAACGGTTCGGATTCTCGCGCAAAGTCCGCAAAGATCGCCAAGAAAACCTGGGTTTTGTCGATCGCTCATCTGTGCTCTTGGTGCGGCCAGCTTCTTCCGTTTCACACGCGATTTCGTAATGGCTTCGCTTTCGAGCCACGCCCCCGCCATCGCACCCCGCCTGCAAATGTGCTACAAAGGTGTTGCGTAACATTTCCGCAAGGCAGGAAACATCTTACTGCATTCATCCCGAGTTGCAGTTGCACTCTAGCGCAAGCCCAGCTAGAATCGTTTGGTTTCAAGACACCTGGAGGAATCATGGCCGTTGAGCAGAAGGTGAAGCAGATTATTGTCGAGCAATTGGGCGTTGACGAGAGCCAGGTCGACAATAATGCCTCGTTTGTGGACGATCTGGGCGCCGACTCGTTGGACATCGTTGAGCTGGTGATGGCTTTTGAAGAAGCCTTCGAACTCGAGATTCCCGACGAGGATGCCGAAAAGATCACCACCGTTAAGGATGCCGTCGATTACATCGAAAACAAGACCACGAAAAAGTAGGCTGCCCGGGAGCGATCCCCGAAACACGTAGGAGAGTCGTATTGTCGCGAAGAGTAGTTGTGACCGCGGTCGGCTTGGTCTCGCCCATGGGCATCGGCACAGAAACCGGATGGGCGGCGATTCGATCCGCCAGCAGCGGCATCGGACCCATCACACAGTTTGATGCGTCCGCTTTTTCCTGCCGTATTGCCGGAGAGGTCAAAGGCTTTGACCCGTATCAGTACATCGAAAAGAAAGAAGTCAAGAAGATGGCGCGCTTCATTCAGTTCGCCATCGCGGGGGCGGAGTGTGCGCTCTCCAGTTCCGGGTTGAAAGTCACGCCCGAGAACGAAGAGCGCGTGGGCGTCTACATCGGCAGCGGTATCGGGGGATTTGAAGTCATCGAGCGCGAACACAAGACACTGCTCGAACAGGGACCGCGCCGGATCTCTCCGTTTTTTATTCCCGCCACCATTGTGAACCTCGCGTCCGGTTACGTCTCCATCCGGTCGGGCGCAAAGGGCCCAAATTCCGCCACGGCCACGGCTTGCACCACCAGTGCGCATTCCATCGGCGACTCGTACAAGATCATCCAGCGCGGCGACGCCGACGTTATGATCTGCGGCGGCACCGAGGCCTGCATCACGCCGCTGGGCGTGGGCGGATTCGCCGCCATGCGCGCGCTTTCCACGCGTAACGACGATCCGGTGCACGCATCCCGGCCGTGGGATAAGGATCGCGATGGCTTCGTCATTGGTGAAGGCGCTGGAATTCTGGTACTCGAGGAGTTGGAAACGGCGAAACAGCGGGGCGCCACCATCCTGGCCGAAATGGTCGGCTACGGCATGAGCGGCGATGCGTTTCATGTGACGGCTCCTTCAGAAGACGGCGACGGGGCCTTCCGCGTCATGCGTAACGCGCTGCGCGACGCCAGGCTCGAACCAACGCAAATCGACTACATCAATGCTCACGGCACATCCACGGATGTAGGCGACCGTATCGAGACCCTGGCCATCAGGCGCTGTTTCGGCGATCACGCCTACAAGCTGGCGGTCAGTTCCACCAAGTCCATGACCGGCCACCTGCTGGGCGGCGCCGGCGGTTTGGAAGCGGGCATTACCGTGCTCGCCATCCGCGATCAGATCGCGCCGCCCACCATCAATCACGAAAGTCCCGGCGAAGGATGCGATCTGGACTACGTGCCTAATCAGGCCCGGCCCATGAAGATCGAATACGCCCTTTCCAATTCCTTCGGTTTCGGCGGCACCAACGGCGCCTTGATCTTCAAAAAATACGAATAGTGGTGATGGCGAATAACGCACTCTACGCGGACCTGAGCGAAAGTGCGAGAAAGTGGTGAGCAACCATGAAAATCGTTGTTTGCATCAAGCAGGTGCCGGCGCGAGATTCGCTGCTGCGCATCGACGAGTCCGCCAACTGGATTCAGGAAGCGGATCTTTCCTACGAAATCAACGAACCTGACGCTTACGCGCTCGAAGAAGGCCTGCAACTCAAAGAGAAGAATTCGGGCGAAGTTGTAGTCCTGTGCCTCGGACCCGCGCGCGCCGCACAGACCATCCGCGAAGCGCTGGCTAAAGGCGCGGACCGCGCGGTTCACATCGAAGAAGAGGATTTGGGCAGCTTCGACCCGCTGGCATCGGCAAAGCTATTGGCCGCCGCCCTCGCCGCGGAGAAACCCGACCTGGTCCTGACCGGCTTGCAGTCCGACGACTTCGGCTACGGCCAGACCGGGGTGATTGTGGCCCAGTTGCTTGGCCTGCCGCATGCCACCATCATCATGCAGGTGGAGAAATCGGATGGCGGCATCAAAGTGAAGCGGGAACTCGAAGACGGCTGGTTCCAGCACGTGGAGATGCCGCTGCCCGCGCTGCTCACGATTCAATCGGGCATCAACAAGCTGCGCTATGCCACGCTGATGGGAATCAAAAAGGCGAAGTCGAAGGAAGTGAAGCGGCTGTCGACTGCCGATCTGGGCGTGTCGAAGGCCGAGTCGTCGATCGAAGCGTCGCGGGTATATCTGCCGGGACGCACCAAGCAGACGCAGCTCTCTTTCCAGCACATTGGGATCCTAAGCTTAGAATTCCACGTGGACAAGTTGTCG